>Ga0182027_10009453_pt1 | contig 14005 bp, 14 predicted proteins | sample 712E1DmetaG_FD_121300 | JGI IMG/M metagenome (GOLD analysis project Ga0182027, IMG submission 121300) | Permafrost microbial communities from Stordalen Mire, Sweden - 712E1D metaG (Illumina Assembly) | ecosystem: Environmental > Terrestrial > Soil > Wetlands > Permafrost | place: Sweden...
ATGATCAGTCAACTGTGGATCGGTTGGGCTGACCACTGATCACTGATAACTGACCACTGCTTTTCAAGCACCGGTGGCGAAGTGGCTAACGCGCAGGTCTGCAAAACCTGTATACGCGGGTTCAATCCCCGCCCGGTGCTCCAAATCTGAGCCAAAGGGCCGCGCCTCTTCATGAGAGGCAGCGGCCCTTTTGGCTATGCGGCGATCTTTCTATATACGGGTTGTTCTAATCGCCGATTCAATGAGCGGGGTGAGAAGGCCTCAAAGCGCGTTCGCTGGCTGCTCAATCCGCGTCTTCGACCGGTCAAGGAACAACCTCATGCGCAGGGCTTCGGCCCGCTGCATGAACACCAGCCGCATCTGCCGGCGAATATGGTCCGGATCTTCGAGATGCGCCACCTGAGCCTCGTCCCGTTCCGCATCTTGCTCCAGCCGCGCAATTCGCTCCTCCACGCTACGCCGAAACCGGGGACTGATTTCAAACCCTTCATTGGCGGCACAGTTGGTAATCATGGCAGGCTCCTGAAGGCGGAAATCCTTGAGGTTGAAAATTCTTTCATTTTCGACCTCAAGTTATTTCCCCTTGTGCCGATATTAGAGAAGACTAATCTTGTGCGCCAGATTACGGGGAGCGAGACGAACGTAACCATCCGTCCTGAAACAGTGCAATTCAGGGTGTCTAAAAGTCATGTTTTGCATAATTTAGGATCGTAGAGGCTTTCCGGCTAGTACTGACTGTGTGATTTGGTAATTGCTCGTGGACGGACGCGGGCGTGGACGCCCGCGCGACAGCCGGTCTGGAGACCGGCGCTACATCCCGGCGATTACACAAACACGCGGTCGCCGCACTAGTTCTGCGGCGGGGTTGCGTAATAGCCTTTGCGAACCTGCACCTTCATCCCGTCGCCGCGACATTCCACTCCAAGCTTCCTGAAGCTGCCATCCAGCTTGGTATTGGTGGGCGTATAAGTGGCCACGTACTCGGTGCGGAGTTCGTCTTCAATCTGCTGGAAGGCTGCCTCGAGCTTCTTCCCGTTGTTGCCTACATCGATCAGCCGTCCGCCGGTTTCCGAGGTCAGCTTGGACATGGCCGAGTAGCCGCTATAGCCGAATCCGCCGTAAAAGCCGCGGTCGGCGATCAGGATGACGTAGACCAGCACGTTTGCCTTCTGAGCCGCGGCAATCGCTGCCTGGATCTTGTGGTCGCTGCCTTCATCCTCGCCATCGGTCAGCAGGATCATCGCCTTGCGGCCATTCTCCTGGCTCAGTTTTTCGTTCGACGCCAAATAGACCGCATCGTAAAGCACCGTTCCCTTGGGCGCTCCGATGGTGGGAACGGTTCCACCGCCGGCGCCCGGAATGCCCGCCGCTCCGTTGCCGCCCGCAGTATTGATTTCCGCCTTGTTCATGGCGCGCGATAGCAGCCGGGCGCTATTGGTGAAGTCCTGCATCAGGTCGACGTTTACGTCGAACGAGAGAATGAATGCCTCGTCCTTCTGCCGCAGCACACGCTCGAGGAACTGGCCGCCCACCTGCTGCTCCAAAGGCAACACATTCTGCTGGCTGCCGGAGGTATCCAGCAGAATGCCGAGCGTAATCGGTTGCTGGGTTTCCGCCACAAAGCTCTTGAGTGTCTGCGGCGCCTTGTCTTCCGTAACGGTGCAATCGCTCTTGGTCAGATGCGGAACCAGCGTCCCGTCCTTGGCCTTGACGGTAAAGAACACGTCCACCAGGTTGACCTGGAGCTTGAAGGTGGCCACCGACTCTTCCTCTGGCGCCTGCGCCGGTGCTGTGCTCACCGGAGGCGCGTCCGGCGAGGGTGCAAGCTGGGCCCATCCCGCCACGGACAACGCCGGCAAGCCAAGCAATAAGGCGTAGATACCCAGGCCTGTTCTCATTGGGGAAACCATGCTGGTCAATTAGACGGAATTCGAACCTCGAAGAAAGCATACTCCAAGTCTTTCGATACTGGCAGGCAACCTGCGCGGTGCTGGCGCGTCTGATACTCTGACGAATGTACCCCTGCTTTCAGACATGGGTGGCAGGGAGCGGCTTTGTGGCCGTTTATCGGAGAAAACGGATTGGCCTTCAGTCACCATCTGAGGCCTGACCGCTGAGAAACGGCATATTGCGGCGTTTTGGGAGGACGGGATTCCTGTGAAGCTTGGTTTAACTGCATGGTCGCTGGCGGCAATTCTTAATCTGGGGCTGATCGTGACTCCCGCGGCGATGGCCCAACAGCAACCCGCGGTCCCGGACGCTCCGACGCCCCAGCCGCCGCCGAAGTTGTGTGTCGCCGACGGCACCGCGATTACGGCCGGCAAAGGCGCGGGCGACGAGCAAACTGGGCCCAGTTCCTCTTCAACCGCGCCCGGAGACGATCAGCAGGCTCCGCCCAGCAGCCTGCCGCCTTCTACCCAGGGCAAGGACAACTTCCAGACCACGCCGCCCGAGTTGCCCCCGCCCGGAGAAGGAATGTCGGCGATCCCGAGAATCGTCCTCAACGTGAACTTCGTTGAAGTCCCCGTCACCGTCAAGGACACAAAGGGAAAGTTGGTCGCCGGCCTCACCTGGCGCGATTTCAGGGTCTTTGAGAACAACACCCGCGAGCCGCTGCGCCTCTTCACCGTCGATCCGGCCCCGCTGTCGGTCGTTTTTGTCGTCGACCAGAGCCTGACCTCCGACGTGATGGAAAAGGTGAACAACTCCCTGGGCGCTATTCAGGGCGCGCTTACTCCCTATGACGAGATAGCGGTCTTTACCTACGGCAACGGTGCGCACAATCTCTCCGGCGGCTTCACCGGCGCGCAGAGTGCACGAGTCCCGTTCATACTTTCCATGACCAAGGCTGCCGGTACTGAAGAGATCGTGCCCGTCAACAGCGGTCCTCTTGCCGGCTGCAATGTAACTCAGAACGGCAACTGCGTCGACCCCAACCTGCAGCCTGGCCGCTCGGCCGGAAGCGGCTCGTTTATCACCATTCCCAAGGAGATTCACACGCTCAACGACGCCATCCTCGCCGCGGCCAAGGAACTTTCGACCCGCCCCAAGGAGTTCCGCCGCATTATCTATGTCATCTCCGACGGCAAGGAAGCCGGCAGCAAGGCCACCTACAAGGAAGTTTTGCGCTACCTCCAGACCAACAGCATCGCTGTGTATGGCACGGCCGTCGGCACATCCGCTGTTTGGGGCGAAGGTTATATCAGCCGCTTCCACCTGCCGTTCCAGATGTACGACAACCGCCTCTACGGCTACACCGTGCAAACCGGCGGCACTCTGGACTCCGAACCGAGCCTGCACGGCATTGAAAAGAGCTACGCCAAGATCGCCGAAGAGGCTCGCACCCAGTACACGCTCGGCTACCTAAGCCACCAGCCGTTTATCGACGGCAAGTATCGCGCCATCGATGTCCGCGTCGAGCGCCCAGGCCTGGAAGTGATCGCCAAGAAGGGCTACTACCCCAATGCGCAGGATGCTAAATAGCCAGTGAACTCGTCTGGCGCCGCGGCTGGATTGGGACTCATGTCGGCCGCCAGTTGGGGCGGCTCCGATTTCGTGGGCGGCGTTGGCGCGCGCCGCGCTCCCGCCATGCTGGTGGTCGCTTCAGGCCACATATTCTCATTGATCGTTCTGCTTGCGCTCTGCCTGGGAATGCGCGTCGCACTGCCCGGCTCCCACTATCTCTTCTTTGCGGCTTTAGGGGGCTTTGAGGGCTCGCTGGCACTGGCCATTTTTTACCGCGCCCTGGCCATGGGCGCCATGGGCCTGACCGCTGCACTCACCGGCCTGCTCACGGCCCTCGTTCCCGTCCTGTTTTCTCTTTTCCAGGTAGGCCTGCCCGCTCCGCTGACCGTGGCGGGATTAGCGCTCGGTCTCGTCGCCATTTGGCTCATTACCCATACGCCCGGAAAAGAGGACTCCGGAGCCAAGGCCGCGTCAACACCTGCAGCCGCGCTGCTGCTGGGCGCGCTCGCCGGCATCGGATTCGGAACACAGCTGATTCTCTTCAAATTCGCCAGCCCCGGCGGCATGATGTGGGTGATGACCTCCGCCCGCGCCGCCGGTGGTGCGGCTATGCTCATGTTTCTTGTGTTCATGCCGCCCAAAGCGCCGTGGCGCGGCTTCTGGCTTACCGGAATCGCGGCTGGAGCCCTGGACACGATCGGCAACCTCTTCTACCTCCAGGCCACCCGCTTTGGACGCCTCGATGTGGCGGCGCTGATCTGTTCGCTTTACCCCGCCGGAACCATCCTGCTGGCCGCTGTGGTGCTGCGCGAGTGGCCCACCCGCCGCCAGGTGGCCGGCATGGCTCTGGCTTTCGGCGCGGTGCTGTTGCTGAGCGTATAGAGGGCTGCGGAAAAACGCGTTCCGGAGGGAGGCGGGGGTTTCAACCCCCGCATAAGGCGAACAGAATCAACGTGGGCTTTACAGGCTGCGGAAAAACTTCGCTGCCTGCAGTGGTTTTGAAAGGGCACGACTTCAGTCGTGCCGCAAATGCAACAAAAGAACGTCGGGCTTTAGCCCCGGAAGGGCGCTTTACCCCGATTGCACCCGAAATCCCGATTTTCTCCGCAGCCTCTTTATCCTACATTTGCAGTTGCCGTCTTTCCCGGAAAAGTGAAAAGAGCCCGTGCCTAAAGGCCATGTTATTTGGCTATCTTTCAGGGGGTTGAAACCCCCTGCTCCCTCCGAGTTTTCCATCAGCAACTGCAGTGTTTAGCCCCTGAAGAAAGGCTCCGGACGCACAAAAGGCCTGCGCATCGGCACAGGCCTTTTTGCATCTCTACAAGCAATGGTCGCGGTTCCGGAATGTTCGACAGGTCAGGCGATTGGACCCGCCTGCGTGCTTGTCATCAGTCCTTGCGAATAATCTGGGGCTCGACCGGAGCCGAAACCGGCGGGGGGGGAGCCACATACTGCTGTTGCGCGACAGGCGGCGAAGGCGGCGCAGGCGTCGGATCGGTCACGCCCTTGATGCCTTCCTTGAAGCCCTTCAAACCCTCGCCCAGTCCCTTACCCAACTCCGGCAGCCGCTTGGCGCCGAACAGCAGAAACGCAACCACGCCCAGCACCACCAGATGCCAGGGCTGAAGTAGATCGCCCATGATTTCATCCTCCGCGCGCCGCCGTCCTTGCCGGCGCACTCTCGTCGCTTCCATTGTCGCACAAAGCCGCATCCCGGCGCTCAAGCCCCTTCGTCAGACCGGGCTTTCTGATCTCTGATCCCTGATCTCTGATCCCTGTTTCTAATTCACCTTCGCCGGCTTGCCAAGCCGCTCTGTCACCATGGTGAAAAAGGCGGTCAGATCTTCCTCTTCGCCCACGGTCAGACGGCGGTAGACCTTCAGCAGCGGAAACAGCCGCGAACCGCGCACCTCCACGGCGGGCACGGCCACCGCGCCGCCGGGATAGGGCGTCATCTCCCAGCCGCCCTGATAGCGCCGCCGCAGGACTTCGCCTAAGTAGCTGCCCCAGAGCCGAACCTCGAAGTCCAGGTCCAGCTCCGGGCTCTCGCCCACGCGAACCAGAATCTCATCCAGCCCGTCGATCGACTCCGAGGTAAAATCCAGCTTCTGCTTGAACTCGCCTTTGGCCAGATCCGCCGCGGCACGCGCATAGCCCTCCATCATCGCTCCCAGATCGGGGTAGGACGCCGATTCCAGCCGCTTGCGAAGGTTGTTAGGGCCTGTCATCCAATCTCCAGCCACATTCAAGAGTACATCCAAATGCCCCCGAAACGGGGCATCAAAATAGCGCGGCGCGCCACGATTGTGGCAGACTGAAGACAAGTGAATCGTAGCGGAGGTACTCCCCTTTGAAGACCATCAAGCTCCTCGCCCTTGCCGCTGTGCTGGCTTTTGCAGCAGGCGCCGCCCGCTCCGCCGGCCGCGAAATCTATCCCGATCCGGCGCAGGCCAAAGCCGATCTGGCTGCCGCGCTTAAAACCGCCGCGGCTACCCACAAACGCGTCCTGCTCGACTTTGGAGGCAACTGGTGCGGCGACTGCCAGGTGCTGGACCTTTACTTCCACGACGCCAAAAACAGGCCCATCCTGGAAGCCAACTTTGTCCTCGTCGACATCAACATTGGCCATATGGACGCCAACCTGGACATTGCCGCCCGGTATCAGGTCCCGCTGAACAAAGGCGTACCGGCGCTGGCCGTCGTGAGCGAGAAGGGCACTCTGCTTTACAGCCAAAAAGGCGGCGAATTCGAGGACATGCGCAATATGGAATCGAGCGCCCTGACCAGCTTCCTGGTGCAATGGAAGCCATCCAGGGAAGGCTGCTCGGCGGTGATGGTGAACTGCTAGAGCGGCAGGTACCTAGCTTTGCAAGGAGTTGAGCAAGAAGCCGTGGAGATTCCTCGCGTGCCGGGATCGTTTCGCGACCCGGTCTGGATTCAACTTGGCAAGGATCTTCGCTCCGTGCTCAACCTTGCGATACCCTCCCGTCGGGGTAGGCTTGACGGCAGCATCCAGTGCGGCCAAGACATCTCGCTTCGAGACTGCCTCAATATCAGGATTTGACGGCAAGACATTCAGGCGAAACTTGCTTCCAAAGCAACTTTCAAGTGCAGCCGGATCAGTCACCAGCCACGATTCCATGCACTGCACCATCAGGAAGATATTCTTGCGCGCGTCGGACGGGACATTTGCGGAATCCAGCTTGGCCTTGATATGCCCGGCTGCCGTAGCCGCAGAAACAGGTGCGTCCGAGTCCACAAGCAAGGCGACGGCGCGATCGGAGGAGTATTGGCTCACCCCCCTGTGCGTAGCCTTTGATGGTTCGGTCTGTATCGCCAAGGGCAACAACCTCCAGAGTCTTCAGGCCGTCGTCCAGCCGCTGGAAATGTTGCTTGAAGGCATTCCTGAAGTTTCTCACTCCGTTTGCATCGACGCCCTTTGGACCGCCTTCCACATAAATGCGTACTTTCACCAGCGGTTTCCCCCGATTTCTCCGCTCGCCCAAAGATGTCCGAGCGAGTAGTCCTCCAGCCAGACGGCAAGCCTCTCCTTATCGAGTCGGCGAATCTTGGTAGCACCTTCGATCTTCTCGCAAATGCATACACTTTCCGGATCGTCGGAGAATTCCGAAACGAGACTTTGGGAGTGCGTAGTCAGAATCAGCTGCGTCCGCGTAGACGCATCGCGCAAGAGGTCGGCCAGAGTTGGGATGATGTCGGGATGCAAGCCAAGATCAGGCTCGTCAATGCAGATCACGGGAGGCGGAGTGGGATCAAGCAGGACAATGAGCAGCATCAGCCATCGCAACGTCCCATCTGATAGACGAGACGCTGGAGTACGGGAATTCAGCCCGTCTTCTTTTATCATGATGCGCAGATGAGTTCCGAGCAACTCGGTATCGACATCTTTCACAGGTTCATAGAACTTACGAAGCATTTCGATCAATCGATCAAAAACAGCCTGTTCGCCGCGGTCTCGCCACGCTTTGAGGACCTGCGCCAAATTGCTCGAATCCCTGGCAAGCCTATAACTATCGAGTCCTACTGGTTGCACATCGCGAATTTCTGAATCGCTTCCAAAAACCCAATCGCGATAGAAGGCGAATCGTTCGATTTCCTCTGCAAATTCACGCATCCGTGGCGGCTCCGGTTTGGTCATCAGCAATGCGTCCGGGGAAACACGAGACGCACTAGCGGGCATGGACAAGATAGAGCGGCCAGGAGTGAGTTTCGGAAGTTGTTCCGGGGAATCTCCCAGCCTTGCGATAGAGTTAAACGCTGTCCTGGCTGGCCGCCCGTATCCTCCCAGCTTGGAAATTGCCGGATCCTCGCCTTCGTCGATCTCATGAAATTGCTCCGTTACTATTTCAAATGCGCTGTCCTTCTCTTGCAATGCAATTGAATAGAAGACAGGCCTTTCTACCCATCGAACTGTCGGTTTAAGCCCCCTCGCACTCAGCATTCCGGACGTATCCGTGCCGTATAAAGAGGCTACTCCGGTTTCGGGCCTGCTGGAGGCCGAATCCTTCTCCACGCTTTTTTGCTTGTATATCCCACGCCGTCCCGTGGCAGTGAGCATGCCTTCACCGGGGTTCGCCTGTCGTCCACCAGCCGTAACCGAAAGCGTAGGCGGCTTTCCTTCCGCATTCTTCCCTTTCCACACCCACTCAGAAGCTCCGCCTGTTTGAATCACCGTGGACCATGGGTCCTTATCAGGTAGCTTGCTGAGTAGCCCTACAGCCTCAATCAGATTCGACTTGCCCGACCCATTTGGTCCGATCAGGATATTCAACGGCCGCAGCTCAATCTCTTCCGTATTCGGCCCGAAGGAGAGCAGGTTGACCGGGCGGATGGACTTCAAAAACGGTTGCTGGGCCATGGCTACGCCTCCTCCTGTTCAGGAAATGCCGGTACGGTATCACTTTACCTCAACCGCATGGGAATGCAGGAGTTTTCCGACTCAACTGATCGGCGCCAGATGTTTGGTCTTCGAATAGGTATATGTAATGCGGTGAGCCACCGTGATGGTCGAAAGGGCAGCCAGCACCCACAGCACCGGACCCATCACGCCCCAATGGTTGAACAGCGCGCCCAGCAGGATGAGCACGATCCGCTCCGGCCGCTCCATGAACCCCACCTTGCACTGGCCGATCAGCGCCTCGGCGCGGGCGCGCGTGTAGCTGACCATCAGCGAGGTCACCATGACGAACGCCACCAGCACCACATACCTGAACCTGTTGATCCGGCCGTAGTAGACCAGCAGGCCAAAGAACAGAACCACGTCGGAATAGCGGTCGATCACCGAATCGAAAAACGATCCGAAGACCGTCACCTGGTTGTTGCGCCGGGCCACGCGCCCATCCACCATGTCGAAGATGCCGGCGCCGAAGATGACCAGGCCGGCGTAAAAGAACATCCGCCCCGCGTTGGTGGCGTTGGCATGGCCAAACAGAATCGCGGCAATAATGTTGATCACCAGGCCGATGAAGGTGAGCACATTGGGGGAGATGCGGGTCAGCGCCAGGCCGTACACTATGCGATCGAGAAGCCAGCCGCATCCGCGGCCAAAAGCACTGGTCCAGGTCATTCCAGCAATCCTTACTTTTCCAAGCCGTTGGCGGCTTCGTCTTCCTGCTCGTCTTCGCCTACTTCGTCGTGAATCGTAGTCAGTTTCAGAACCTCAAGCTCGCGCTTGCCATTGGGAGTAACAATCGTGGCAATGTCGCCTACCCGCTTGCCCACCAGGCCGCGGCCAATCGGCGACGTCGTCGAGATCAAGCCCTTGGCCACATCGGACTCTTCGCTGGTGACGAGGCGATAAACAATCTCCTCATCCTTGGTGGAGTCGAACACCACCACCGTCGAGCCAAACCCGGCCTTGTTCCTAGGGATGTTGGACAGGTTCACCAGCGAGAGCTCTGCCATGCGCCGCTTCAATTGGCCCAGGCGCGCGTTGACAAAGGATTGGCGTTGCTTTGCCATGTGGTATTCGGCGTTTTCAGACAGATCGCCCATGGCCACCGCCTTCTTGATTTCGGCGGGAAGCTCATGTGCTAGCTCGTGCTCTAGAATGGCGATCTCTTTGAGAAGCTGCTTTTTGATGTGTTCCGGCATCCATTGTCCGTTGCGGGGAGTGGGGTTTCTCCCTCCGCGAGAGATAGAAAAACTTGACTCCTCATTATACGCGGGGGGACGGATCAGGGGTCAGGGATCAGAGATCGGGGGTCAGGGAACGGCAATGCCCGCGCCTATGGCTTGAGTCTTGCTGCCGCGGCCTTTGAAGCCAACAGGCGGCGCTCCAAGAACGGGCGCATACGATCTTGCAGATTTTGAACCTCCTGGGGCAGCGCGGTTCGGGGAGAACCAGCCGTAAACGGCGGCTGCGGATCATACTCCAAACCCAACTGCACGGCACGCGCGATGGGTTCGCCCCAGAGCTGTGCGACGATGGTCAACGCGAAGTCGATACCGGCGGTAACGCCCGCTCCGGTGATGCGGTTGCGATCGCAAACAACGCGCTCCCGGACGGCAATGGCGCCCAAGGCGGAAAGATCGTCCATGGCCATCCAATGCGTGGTGGCGCGGTAACCCTCAAGCAATCCCGCCGCGCCCAGCAACAGCGATCCTGTACACACGGATGTGATGTAGCGCGACACTTTGGCCGCTTGCCGCAGGAAATTCAACACCTCGTCATCGGCCATGAGCTCAACCTGCCCCGGTCCGCCGGGGACGCACAGCAGGTTGATCGGGGACGCATCTTCGAAGGTCGAAGTGGGGATCAAGTGAAGCCCCGAGGCGCTCGTAACGGGATTCAAGTTCTTCCAATAAAGGCGCACCTCGACTCCGCGCACCTTGGTGAACACCTCTTGCGGCCCGGTCAAGTCCAATTGGGTGACGCCGGGGTAGACAAGGATTGCCACTCGAAACGGATCGCCCAGTTTCATAAACTCCGTCATAGGCTCCTCCTACAAGAAACAAAGTTGTAAGTTCAACAAAACAAGACGTTGTCATGGAGTTCTACGGACTCCCACCCATCGGACAAAAACAAAAACGTCCTGCCCGGTCCAGGGGGCTCCCCGGCGCCCAGACGGGCCACAGTTTCATTCCCCGTGGGTCGGTGAAGCCGGTGGGGACTAGAAAGTTCACAGCCATACAGCCTCACTGGGAATTGTGGGGGGTAGGGGGCTATTTGGATCTTTGCAACGGCTTGGCACATTTATGAACCCGGCCAGAAAGACGTGGCGCCGGGCGCCTTTACTTGGTTCTTCATATGTGCTCTGTGGACTATTGTGCGCCAGGCGGGCTCTAAATTGTGCAAAGATGCGGAAGGAAATTTGTCGCAGCACCTCGAAGAAACAAGACTGCAAGTTCAACGAAACAAAGAATAATAGAAAAGCACTTGTTTCATCTTCTGTGGGTCGGTGAAGCCGGTGGGGGACTCAAAATGAGAACACTTGAACACATTTTGAGAACGAGGCCAATGGGCTGGTTGCGAGATGATGGAATGCTGAAGGGGCTCGCCGGCCACGAGTATTGCGCTGCAATGAATTGTAGTTTTGACAACTCCTGCGCGCGTAGCGCAGGATCCGACGGCCGCCTCCGGGTGGCCGTCTCTGTTTTCGATGGCCGCATTGCTGGTTCAAGCGCGGTCTAGGTCGGCGACAATGTAGGCATGTCCGCAGCCTTGCGCCAATTCGATGTAATTGTCTTGGGAGCGGGGGCGGCGGGGTTGATGTGCGCGGCTACCGCGGGCAAGCGCGGGCGACGCGTGGCGCTGCTGGAGCATAACACCCAGGTGGGGCGGAAGATTCTTATCTCCGGCGGCGGGCGGTGCAATTTTACGAATCTGCACTGCGGGCCGCAGAACTTCATCTCTGAAAATCCACATTTTGCGAAGTCGGCGCTGGCGCTCTATCAGCCGCGGCACTTTATCGAACTTGTCGAGCGGTATGGGATTGCCTGGCACGAGAAGACGCTGGGTCAACTGTTCTGCGATGGATCGGCGCAGGCGATTCTGGAGATGCTGCTGGCGGAGTGTGCGCTGGGCGGTGTGGAGACTGTGCTGAATGCGCGCGGGATTCAGGTGGAAGGCGCGGCGGGCGGATTTCGGGTGGTGTGTTCGCAAGGGGAGTTTGAGGCGGGTGCGCTGGTGGTGGCGACGGGTGGGTTGTCGATTCCCAAGATGGGGGCAACTGGATTGGGATATGAGCTGGCGCGGCAGTTTGGACTGAGCGTGGTGACACCGAGGCCGGGGCTGGTTCCGCTGCTGCTGGGTGAGGACGAAGCGCGGTGGACTGAGCTGGCTGGGGTTGCGACGGAAGTCGTGGCTTGGGTCGCGCCTGGCCGAGATTCAAGCAAGATACCCGAGATGCATGCCTCAGGAGCTAAAGCCCACCGTCACTCTGCCGACCTTATACCAGAGATAAATCCCTGGCCTGCCGCCCGAAAGAGTTCTTCCGCAGCCCCTAAGAGCCCGACCTACCGGCCCGTACACCGCAAAGCCATGCCCTACAGAGAAAAGATGCTGGTGACACATCATGGGTTGAGCGGGCCGGCAGTGTTGCAAGCTTCTTCTTATTGGCGCGCGGGGGACGAATTGGTGGTGGATCTTGCGCCTGCGCGGAATGTGCTGGGGGCGCTGATGGAGCCTGGAGCAAGACGGGACGCGGCGGCGTTGAGGCAGGCTCTCAGGGAGGTTGTGCCGCAGAGGATGGCGGGGTTTCTGGCAGAGGCGGGTGCGCCATCGGGCTGGTCGAACGCGGCTCTTCAGGCTTGTGAGCGGAGGCTTCATCGATGGGTGCTGCACCCAGTGGGAACGGAGGGGTTGGAAAAGGCCGAAGTGACCGCGGGAGGCGTGAACACCGATGGCTTGCAGGCGCGAACGATGGAGGCGCGGACGGTTCCGGGGCTGTTCTTTATTGGCGAAGCTGTGGATGTGACAGGGCAGCTGGGTGGATTCAACTTCCAGTGGGCGTGGGCTTCGGGGGTGGCGGCGGGGAGGGCGGTGTAAGGGCAGGAAGCGGGAAATAGGGGATAGAAAAACAGCAAGTTAGTCAGTCAGCGTGGGCCGGAATCTAATTTCCAGGTGGCGGATCGGCAACGGGCTTGGGAGGATTGGCCTTGTCCAGGCGTTCCACAAATTCATAGAGAACTTCTGGACCGGGACCGGCGACGGCTTCACCGGGATGGACGCCGGCCTTCATCCACGCAAAGAGGAAGACGAGCGGAATCCAGCCGCGCGCATCGTGTTCGAGCTCCGCACCGATTCTGTTGAGGATGCGTGAGAAGTAGAGTGGCAGGCGGACGGGAACGACCTTCAGGGTGGCCGGATCGACGCAGTGCTCGGGCGCAGACGTAACGAGGTACTCGCGGCAGATGAGCGGGCGGATGGGGTGAATGGAGCAAGACTCATCCTCGAGGAAGGGGCATGGGACGCGCTGGTGAAGGTAGTCGAGGGCTAACTGGCGGGCGGAATCGGTGTCGGCGAGCCAGTCTTCGTTGACCATGCGGTCGATAAGCCCGGCGGCGGCGAGCTTGAGGAGGGTCTGGTGGAAGCGTTGCGCGAGCTCCTGCTGGCGGGATTCGGGAAGGCTGCGAATCCATACGGTCAGTGCTTCTGCCTCAAAAATGTTAAGGGGGACAATCTGCCGGCAGCAGGCGCCGCAGCCAGCTTTGCAGGAGACAGTGCGGCCCGCGTCGGCTAACTGCGCGGTGACGCCCTCAATGAGTGAGTTCTCAAGCGATTGAATCACGGGCAAAATCTGGGTGAGGTTGGTTGGGCCGGCTGGGACTACGGCTGTCGCGGTGAAATTGCCGTCGCCAATGCCGACAGCGAACTCGACAGATACGGTTTCCGGTGGCGTGAAAGACGGCTCGGTCATAGCTCAGCATTGTAGCGAAACAGCATGAAGCCGGCTTTGTACCCTCTGCATTCCTTCTTTGAAAGGCGTCGAGGGACCGGGCTCCCAAAGCTCAGTCACAGCGGATCTACTGCTCGGCGGGTTGAGCGGGGAGCTGGGGTGGAGCGGATGGCTTGGCGGAAGGCGTGAGGACGAAGCCTTTGCGGACAAGGGCGAAGCCCGCCTGGGGGAGTTCAGCCTGGAGGAGCTGGTTTTCGGGGCCGGAGAAGAGATCGGTGTCGGCGCCCGCGATGGTGGCTACCAGGTGGTGAACGGTGATGGGCTTGCCGTCGAGGGTTCCCTGCATGTCGGCGTGGCTTGCGAGCCGGATCGGTTCGATGGAGCCGGCTTGCTTGGGGATGATGGCCCAGAGGTCGCGGTTGTTGCCGGCTACGGCGAGGGCGACCAGGGTATCGAGTGCGCCGGGGTCGAAGTCGGCAAGGAAAACGGAGGCGGGGTGCGCGGCCAGACGAGTGGTTGTGCTGTGGCCGTTGGCGGAGATATTGAGCAGAACCTGGGCGGCGTCCGGAGCGGCATTCACGTTGACCGCGGAGCCGTTGACGGTGGCGCTCAACTGGACATGCTTGAGGCTGTTTGCAGAGGTGAGCCGTTCGGTCTTGGAGAGATTGTAGTCAAGGCCG
>Ga0182027_10009454_pt1 | contig 14003 bp, 11 predicted proteins | sample 712E1DmetaG_FD_121300 | JGI IMG/M metagenome (GOLD analysis project Ga0182027, IMG submission 121300) | Permafrost microbial communities from Stordalen Mire, Sweden - 712E1D metaG (Illumina Assembly) | ecosystem: Environmental > Terrestrial > Soil > Wetlands > Permafrost | place: Sweden...
CGCCTCAGTCAAACAAAGAAAGCCCATGGCCTGCCCACCATTTCCATCCTAAATGCTCTTCCTTTTTCTTCAATTCTGCCACCGATTTTGCATTTGTTAGCCACAAGAAACCTCGAATATCCAAGCGGCGGTTGTTCATCCTTGTGGCTTTGTTGCTGGGCGGATTCATCGCCTTGAACCTTGTCGCCTACCGGCAAGCCTGGGCCATGATGCATTTTACCACGGACGCCGCCCGCACCGACAAGCCGGAGAACCTCGCCCTCGGCCAGAAGATCAGGGTCCTTTTCTGTGGTGTCAAATTGCCACGCCCGCACAGCAGCCTGTCGCCGGATAGCGTTGGGCCGGCCTGCCGCGCCGTTGCCATCCCTGGCGCCAAGGGCATAACCCTGGGCGCGTGGTATTGTCCCGGCGCGCCTTCCAACCCGCTGGTCATCCTGTTTCACGGCTACACGGCTGAAAAGACCGGGATGATCCCGGAGGCGCGGGCCTTTCTTGACATGGGCTGTTCAGTGCTGCTGGTTGATTTTCGCGGTTCGGGGGATTCTTCGGAGTCCTATACCACCGTTGGATTTGACGAGGCCGAAGACGTGGCCGCCGTCGCCGACTACGCGCTTACGCGATTGCCGCATTCCAGGCTGATCCTCTACGGGCAATCCATGGGAGGCGCGGCTGTACTGCGGGCTGCGGCCGTTGGCGATGCGCGGCCGGATGCCATCATTGTGGAAGCTGTATTTGACAGAATGCTGAACACCGTGCGGCATCGTTTTGAGGCCATGGGCGTGCCCTCCTTCCCCAGCGCCCAACTGCTGGTTTTTTGGGGAGGCCGCCAGGCTGGGTTCGACGGTTTTGCCCACAACCCGGTGCGGTACGCCGCCGGCGTTCGCTGTCCCATCCTCTTTCTGCACGGGGCCGATGATCCCCGGGCGCGCCTGGAAGAAGCGCGACGGGTTTTCGACGCCGTTTCCGCCCCAAAGCGTTTCAAGGAATTCCCCAACCTCGGCCACGAATCTTCTGCGGCTCGGTTCCCCGCGGAATGGAAGGAGACCGTCGGCCAGTTCCTGAAAGACGCGGAGAGCAAGACCCTCCAGTAATCAAGACCGAGGCATTGTGGGCGGGCCGGAAAGCCGGTTGACGGGAGGGGGCGGGTTTCATTACGCTTCGCGGCAATGATTATTGCTCCGTCGCTGCTGGCGTCCGATTTTACCAGGCTGGGCCACGAAGCCGCGCGGGCGGACCGCTCCGGCGCGGACTGGCTGCACCTGGACATCATGGACGGGCATTTCGTGCCCAATATCTCCTTCGGGCCGGCCGTGGTGGAGGCGGTCCGGCCGCTGAACAAACATATATTTGACGTTCACCTCATGTGCTCGCGGCCGGAAATCCTGCTGGAACCGTTCGCGCGGGCCGGGGCGGACCGCATCACAGTGCATGTGGAACTGGGGCAGCGGGTGACGGCGCTGATTTGGAAGATTCGCTCGCTGCACAAGGAGATTGGCCTGGCCATCAATCCGCCCACGGCCATGCGGGCCGCCGAGCCGTTTCTGGAGGAGGTGGATTCGCTGCTCGTGATGACGGTCAATCCCGGTTTTGGCGGGCAGTCGTTCATCACGGAAACGCTGCCCAAAATCCAGCAGGCGGCCGCCTGGCGGCGGGAACGGGGCTTGAACTACCGCATCGCGGTGGACGGCGGAGTTGATTTTGAGACCGTGTCGCAATGCGCGCGGGCCGGGGCGGACACCTTCATCAGCGGCACCTGTCTTTTCCAGCGGCGCAACTTGAAAAGCGCGGTGGCCAAATTGAGGAAACTGGCCGTGGCGGCGGCTGCACCCGGCGTATGAAACGCGCATGAGCGTCCATTTCGGAACCGATGGCTGGCGGGCCGTGATCGCCGGGGATTTCACCTTCCATAACCTGGATCGCGTCAGCCAGGCCGCCGCCGATTACTGGAACGGCGCGCCGGTGGCCGGCACGGAGAAAAGGATCATCGTCGGCTACGACCGCCGGTTTCTCTCCGATCAGTTTGGGCGGCGCGTGGCGGAAGTTTTGGCGGGAAACGGTTTCCAGGTCGTGTTGAGCAACTGCCCCACGCCCACGCCGGCGGTTTCCTTTGCCGTCAAGACACAAAAAGCGGCGGGCGGCGTCATGATCACGGCCAGCCATAATCCGCCCATGTTCAACGGTTTCAAAATCAAGGCGCATTACGGCGGCTCGGCCGAGTCGCCGCTTTGCCAGGCGGTGGAAAGGTTGCTGGACAGGAACCCGGTGCGCGCGATGGCGGCGGCGGACGCCATGCGCGCCGGGCGGTTGCAGGCGCGGGATTTGCGGCCTGCTCTTTTCCGGGCGATCAAAGGGATTGTTGACTTCAAATTGATCGCGCGGTCAGGGCTGCGTTTCGCGCACGAGGCGCTCTTTGGCGTGGGGGCGGGCTGTTTTGAGGAGTTGTTGCGGGGCACGACCTGCCGCGTGACCACGCTGGACGGGCGGCATGACCCGAATTTTGGGGGCGTCAATCCGGAGCCGGTCGCGCAAAATTACGCCGCCAGCTCCGCCTGGCTGAAGAAGCATCCGCACGACATTTGCCTGGTGACCGACGGCGACGCCGACCGGGTGGGCGGGATGGACGGACGGGGCCGGCCTTTGACCACGCATCAGATTATTTGCCTGCTGCTGCATCATTTCATCGTCAACCGGCGGGGCAGGGGACGGGTCATCAAGGCGCTGACCACGACTTCGATGGTTGACAAGATGTGCGGGCACTACGGCCTGGAACTGGTGGAGACGGGCGTCGGGTTCAAGTATGTCTGCGCGGAAATGCTCAAGGGAAACGTGCTGCTCGGCTTTGAGGAAAGCGGGGGCATCGGATTTCCGGAGCTGATGCCGGAACGCGACGGCATCGCCGCCGGCATGATGCTGCTGGAATTGCTTGCGACCGAGCGGGTTTCCGTCAACCGGCTTTTGCGCTGGCTGGAAAGGCAGTTTGGCCCGCATCATTACGCCCGGCTGGATAGTCATTTCCCGTTGGAAAAACGCGCCGCCTTGATGGAATACTGCCAAACGCATCCGCCGCGCCGGCTGGCCGGCTCGCCGCTGGCGGAAATCAAATCCTACGACGGCGTCAAACTCATTTCCCGGGACGGGTCGTGGCTGATGCTGCGGGGATCGGGCACCGAGCCGGTCCTGCGCATCTATGCCGAAGCCAAATCGCCCGCTGCCGCCGCCGCGCTGATCCGCGAAGGTGTGCGATTGACAAAGTGTGTTTGAGCACAATTACCAATGACAAATTCTCAATTTTCAATTCTCAATTGCTGGCCAAGGCGCTCTTCCACGCGCTGCTTCGATTATGTTTGAATTGCGCCTCAATATCCGAAGTTGTCTATGCGCGGACCCTTATTCGCGCGCGGCTTTCTCCAAGGCTTTGACCAGGCCCGGTATGGTGTGCTCCGCGGCTTGGAGGGCGGGCGCGAATCCAAGGGCCGCCAGGGCCTTGCTGGTTTCGGGGCCGATGGAGGCGAACCGGATGCGGGGATACTGTGTCAACAATGTGTTGAGGTTAAAGCGGGCGTGGAAGTTTTCCACGGCGGAACCGCTGGCGAAGGTGATCCAGTCCGCGCCGCCTTTCAAAAGACGGGCGGCGGCGCCATTGCGGTCCTCCGTCTCGGGCGCGGTTTTGTAACAGGCGATGTCGTCCACAATGGCGCCCCGTTCCTCGAGTTGTTGGGGGAGTTCCTTTCCGGCGACTTCGGCGCGCAAGAGGAGGATTTTCAGGTTCTCGATGCTCTGGTACCTGGCCAGCGCGGCGGCAATGGCGGAGGCGATGTATTCGGGCGGGGTCAGGTCAACCTTGAGATGCAATGCCTGAAGCTGGGCGGCGGTGGCCGGCCCGACCGCGGCGATGCGCACGCCGCCGATGTCGCGCATGTCGTCGAAGGCCTTGAAGAAATGCTCAAAAAATGTGGTGACGCCGTTGGGACTGGTGAAGATGAGCCAGTCGTAGGAGTTGAGAGCGAGGAGCGCGTCGGCCAGGGCCAGATGTTCGGAGGGCGGCTCGATGCGGATGACGGGAATTTCCAGCACATCCGCGCCGCGCTGGAGCAATTGCTTTGACAACTGGCCGGCCTGGGCGCGGGTGCGGGTGACGACTATGCGGCGGCCAAAGAGCGGGCGCTTCTCGAACCAGTTCAGCTTGGACCGCAATTTGACAACGTCGCCGATGATGGTCAAGGCGGGAGGCTTGAACTGGGCGCGCTCGACCACGTCCGCGATGGTTTTCAAGGAGCCGACGATGGTTTGTTGGCGGCCGGTGGTTCCCCAGCGGATCATGGCCACCGGCGTGTTTTCATCCATGCCGTGGGCGGTGAGGGCCTGGGAGATTTGCCGGATGCGGGTGACGCCCATGAGAATGATCTTGGTGCCGGGAGTCCTGGCCGCTTGCGCCCAATCCGCGCCCGATTGGCCTTTCTCCGGGTCTTCGTGGCCTGTGAAGACGGTGAAGCTGGAGCAATGATCGCGGTGTGTGATGGGGATTCCGGCGTAGTTGGGTGCGGCGGAAATGGAGGAAACGCCGGGGACCACTTCAAAGGGGATTTTCGCCTCCGCCAGGGCCTGGGCTTCCTCGCCGCCGCGTCCAAAGATGTAAGGGTCCCCGCCCTTGAGGCGGACGACGCGCAGGCCGGCGCGTGCCTTGTCCGCCAGCAGGCGGTTGAGTTCATCCTGCGGGATGGCGTGTTCGCCGGAGCGTTTGCCGGCGTAAATAATTTGCGCGGAAGGCGGGGCGAGGGCGAGGATGTCGCCGTTGATGAGGGCGTCATAGACCACCACATCGGCCCGGGCGAGCAATTCGGCGCCGCGCAACGTCAACAATCCGGCGTCGCCGGGACCCGCGCCGACCAGGTGAACCGTCCCCATGATTCTCATGGCGGGCATTTAGGAATCCAGCAGTTGCGCGGCGACCTTCTCCCCCAGGGCAACCGCGTCGTGCATGGCGCCGACGGCCTCGGCGCGGCGGACATCCTTCGTCAAGTGCGCGACGGCGCGCAGATGGATGCGAATGCCGGCGAGGGCGGCGTAAGCGCCAATGGGTGTTTGACAGCCGCCGCCCATGGCGTGGAGAAAGGAGCGTTCGGCGGCGACACATTGGGAGGTGGGGTAGTAGTCGAGACGGCGGCAGATCGCGGCCATTCGTTCGTCATCCTGGCGTATCTCCAGCCCAATCGCGCCCTGGCCCACGCAGGGCAGCATCAATTCAGGCTCGAACACGCAAGCGGCAAATTCATGGGGCACTCCGGTGTCGCGCAGCACGCCGGCCGGGATTATCCGGATGCCCAGGCGGCGCATGCCGGCGGCGGCCAGAATGGTGGCGTCCATATCGGGCTGCGCCGCCAATTTCTGCAAACGGGTTGGCACATTGCCGCGGATGGGGAGGAAGAGGAAATCGGGGCGGAGAGCCAGGAGCTGGGTCTGTCGGCGGGCGCTGCCGGTGGCCACGGTCAGGCCGGGCGGGAAATCGGACAGCTTCATCCTGGGAACGAGGCCGTTGTCAATACGATAGATGAGGACGTCGCGAACGTCGGCGCGCGGTCCGGCCACGCCGGCCAGCTTCAAACCGGCGGGCAAATCGGTGGGCAGGTCTTTCAAGCTATGCACGGCCAGATCGGCGCGGCGTTCGAGCAAGGCGGCCTCCAGCTCCTTGGTGAAAAGGGCGCGCGGGACCGGGGTGGCGTCGTCGCCGGGTTCGGCGGACTGCAATTTGTCGCCGGTGGTTTTGATGATTTTCAGATCGAAGGAGAGCGCGGAAAAATTCGCGCGGCAATGGGCAAGGACGGCGTTGGCCTGGGCGAGGGCCAGGGCGCTGCCCCGTGTGGCGATGAGGATGGTAGGCATGGTGTGTGGGGTTTAAGTTCCGCCGGGGGCCAGTTTGGAACCGTCCACCAGCCGGCCCGGCGCCGGGAGGAGGAGTGCGCGCGCCTTGTCGCGGATGACGGCCTGGCAGCGGGCGATTTCGTCCTGGCGCTGGCGGAGGTAATCGCCGGCGATTTCCTGGAGGTCGTCCATGTTGTAAAGATAGACGTTTTCCAGGAGCTGGATTTCCGGGTCAATGTCCCGGGGCACGGCGATGTCAATCAAAAGCAAGGGCCGCTGCTTGCGCGCCTTCATCAAGCCTTCCAGCTTGGCGCGGTCCAGGATGTAATGCGGCGCGGCGGTGCTGCTGATGACGATGTCTATGCCGGAAAATTCGGCGGCCCAATCCTCGAAGGCGACGGCGCGTCCGCCCAATTCCAAGGCCAGGGCCTCGGCCCGTTCGCGGGAACGGTTTGAAACCAGGATGCGGCGCGCCCCGCGGCTGAGAAGGGCGCGGGCGGTTTTCTCGCCGGTGTCGCCCGCGCCGATGACCAGGACGGGGTGGTCGGGCAGGGAACTGAAAATCTTCTCCGCCAATTCCACGGCGACGGAGGCGACGGAAACGCTGCCGCGCTGGATGTTGGTTTCGGTGCGGATTTGTTTGGCGACGTTGAAGGCTTTTTGGAAGATCTTGTTCAATTGGCCGCCGGTCTGCCGGTGCCGCAGGGCCGTGTCGTAGGCTTTTTTCAACTGGCCCAGGATTTCCGTTTCGCCCAGGACCATCGAATCCAGTCCGCAGGCGACTTGGAAGAGGTGTTCCAGGCCGCGGGAGCCGGTGTGGCAGTAGAATTGGTCGGGCAACGGCTCCGGCCCCTGGTGGTAGTCAACCAAAAATTGACGGAGCATGGCGGCGGCTTGCCCTTCCGGCGGCTCCATCACGGCGTAGATTTCGACGCGGTTGCAGGTGGAGAGGATGACCGCTTCGGCGGCTCCGGTTTCGCGGCGCAATTTTTCCAGGGCCTGGGGAATCGCCGCGTCGGCAAAGGCGAACCGCTCCCGCACGGTGACGGGGGAGGAGCGATGGCTTAATCCGATGACGATGAAGGGCATGGAGGAATTATGAATGATGAATTATGAATGATGAAATTCAAAAGGTGTGGGTGGGGGAGAGCAGGTTAATGCCCCAAAAGGTCAGCAGCACGAAAACGAAGGTCCCGATGGCGCCCCAGGCGAAGCGGCGACCGGACTGGGCAAACCGGGTGTGGGCAACAATCAGGCCCAGATAGATCAGCCAAACCAGGGCGGACCAGGGCACTTTGGGGTCCGCGGCCAAGTTGGTTTCCGGGTGTTGTCTGAGGAGCAACGGGATGACGGCCAGGCCGGCGGTGAGCAGGATGAAGCCGGCCCAAAGGAGGCGGCTGGTGATTCTCTCCAGGCGGTCCATGGGGGGCAGCAGAGCCAGAAGGGCCCGCAGTTTGTGAAATTTCAGGTCGTGTTCCAAAGTCAGGTACATGAGGGCGGCGACGGAGCTTAATCCGAAGGCGCCATAGGAAAGCAGGGAGAGCGCGGCGTGGAGGCTGACCAGGCCGTTGCTGAATTCCGGCTTGCCCTTGTAGGCCGGATCCAGCTTGGGCATAAGGGCGAAGACGCCGATGGCGAAAACGATGGGCGCGACAAACGAACCCAAGTGGCGCAGGCGCGGAAAGAGACCCAGCACCAGGAAAGGCGCCACGATGGTCCAGGCGAGGAAGGTCATGGCTTCGTAGAGGTTGTTGACGGGGCAGCGATCCAGGCTCAGGCCGCGCGCGAGCATGGCGCCGGTATGGCAGAGGAACCCGGCCAGCAACAGGAAGTAATTGACATGGTCGTGATGGCGAAAGCCCTTGCGCCAGAGGAAAATGGAATACACGGTGCTGGAGCCGTAGAGAATGACGGCGGTCAGGAAACAAGTTCGAGCATCAAGCCAGGACACGAGGCAAGTATAACCGGCGGGGTTGTTTTGATAAAGTCAAAAAAATCACAGTTTTGCCGGCAGCCCGTTGGTAATGCCGATCTTCTTCAGGAACGGATCAATGGATTGCTTGCGGCCCAGGAATTTCTCGATGGAGATTTGCACGTCGCGGGAACCGCCCTGCTCGTAAATCTCCCGGCGGAGGCGCAAGCCGGCGTCGCGATCAAAGAAACCATCGGGCGCGTTCTGAAAGACCGTCGCCATGTCCGCGGCGATGGCGTCGGCCCAGGCGTAGCCGTAGTAACCGGCGTCGTAGCTCATGAGGTGTCCAAAATAGGCGACAAAGGCCGTGTCGGGCGGTTCGGGATGGAAGGCCTGGCCGGCGATTTTGTTGGAGAGCGGGACAGTTTCCTCCGCGTTGCCGGCGTGGATTTGCGTGTGCAACGCCAGGTCCGCCAGACCGAAGGAAAGTTGCCGCCGATAATTGTTCCCCTCCGTCGCCAGTTTGGCCTCCTTGAGCCTGCCCAGGATTTCGGGGGGAATTTTCCTGGACGGGTCGCGGTAATCGGCCGCGAAACTGTCCAGGACCTTCTTGTCCCAAGCCCAGTTCTCCAGCATTTGCGAGGGCGCCTCGACAAAATCGCCCGGCACGCTGGTGCCGGCGAAGCGCCCGTATTTGGCGCGGGTCAAAATGCTGTGCATGGCGTGGCCGAATTCGTGGAAGATCGTCACCACATCCTCGTGAGCCATGAGGGAGGGCCTGCCGTTTTCCGGCGAGGGGAAATTGCAGATCAAGGCCGCGGTGGGCCGCTGATGCCTGCCGTCGGGCAGCAATTTGCCGTCAATGATGCTGAATTCGGCGAAATGATTGTATTTGCCTTCGCGCGGGAACATGTCCAGATAGAACAACCCCAGCGGTTCGCCGGTGGCGGCATCGGAGACGGCGTAGAGTTGCAAATCCGGCACCCATTTGTAAGGCGCCTCGATCTGCTGGAATTTCAGGCCGAAAATGCGCTGGTAAATCCGGAACATCCCTTCCAGGACGGATTGGTAGGGGAAATAAACGCGCAGCGCTTCCTCGTCCACCGTGTATTTCTGTTTCTTGAGTTGATTGGCGTAATAGCGCCAGTCCCACAAATAAATTTGGGCGTTGGTGTCGCCGGTGTCCTTCGCCTTCATGGCGCGGAATTCGGCCGTTTCCGCGTCCAGCTTGGGCTGGAGGCCGGTTTTCAACTGTTCCAGGAAGTCCTGCGCGCGCGCCCCGGTTTTGGCCATCTTGATTTCGGTCTGGTAATCGGCCCAGTTGGTGTAGCCGAGTTGATGGGCGATGGTGTCCCGCAGAACCAGCACCTGCTGGAGGATGGGAACATTCTCCGCGCGGGCCAGGTTGTCCCGCGCGGTTTGCAGCTTGAGGCGCGTGGCTTCGGATTTGGCGTTCTCCATCACGGCCAGGTAATGCCAGGTGACGTTGGCCATGACGGAGAAAGAGCCGTCGCTATCCTTGACATCTTCCTGATTCAGAAAATCGTTCGGGACGCCCTCCAGTTCCGCCCTGGTGAATTGGAGCTTGCGCTGGGCCTTGTTGATGTTGGCCTCGAAATCCGTTTCCAGGGCCGAAAGCTTCTGGCGCAGGCTTTCCACCTCATCCCGCCGGGCCTGGGGAAGGGCCAGGCCGGCGCGGCGGTAGTCGCGCAGGGTTTCCTGGAGCAATTTGGCGTCCTCGCCCGCCAGGTTTGGATTGCCGGCGGCATAAGCGGTGACGGCCTGGAAGACGTCCTGGCGATAATCCACGCTGACCAACCACTGATCCAGAGTCTTCTTTTGTTCCCCGGCGGCGTCGCGCAGGGCGGCGTTGGTGCTGGTCTGCCGGATGATTTCGAGCCGGTTTTCGGTCAGGCCGGCCTGGTAAATGGCGTCGTCGAGCGCGCGCACCGTGTTGGTGAAGGCAACCTGCGCGGGGTCCAGTTTGCCGATCCGATCCAGGGCCTGATCCCCCGCGGCGATGGTTTGCTTGATGGATTGCGCGATGTCGCCGGCTGACATTTCAAACGCGGGCAGGCTGATGACCGAGTTGAACTTCTCCGCCTCGCGCTGGTAATCGGCGAGAGTGTTTCTTCCGGCCACGGGTGTGGAATCGTGCCGGCCGACGGCGCAAGCGGCCAGCAGACCGGCCAGAGCTGGAATTAAAATGTGTTTGGATTTCATATTTCTTCAAAGACAAACGCCCCATAGCCCACGACTTGACTGCGCTGTCCCGCCGTGTCGCCGGAATTGCGCAGGTCCACCGTCCGCGCGCGCAAGCCATGCCGCCGGGCCGCGCGGAGCAAAGCGCAAATGGGAACGCGTCCGCACGCCTGATCTTCTGTGATGTCCTGGGGGCGCAGTTGCTCGATGGCGCGGCTGGTGGCGGCGTCCATCTCCCGCGCGCTGGCGTAGGCGTGGTAATGACTGAGGTCCGAGCTGATAACCCAGCAGGTTTCCGGGCCGCCCCAAAGCGCGTCCAGGACCCGGTCCACCACCTCGTCCGCGGCGTTGTTGAGGAGGAGGGGGACGATTTGGAAATCGCCCAGCGCCACTTGCAGGAAAGGCAACTGAACTTCCAGCGAGTGTTCCCGGGCGTGGGCCTGGTCCAGGACCATCACTTGGGGCAGCGCGCAAATCCGGCCCACGGCCTCCAACTCCACCGGGACCAAACCCAGCGGGGTTGCGAACGCTTGCGCGCTGGCCGCCGCCAAGCCTTCAAAGGAGACAAAATGCGAGGGCCCGATCAAGACAACCCGTTTGATGACAAGGCGCGCCGGGGCCAGCCGCGCATAAGCCGAGGCGGCGATGGGGCCGGAGTAGATGTAACCGGCATGCGGCGCGATGACGGCTTTTGGCGCGGCGGCGGCGTCCGGCAGCGCCCCGCTGAGGAAACCTTGGACCATGCGGCGCAGTTCCATGGGATCGGCGGGATAGAACCGGCCCGCGACGGCCGCCGGGCGCGCTTTTGCCGGCTTGATGGAGTGGCTTGCTGGCATAACCGATCAGGGTTGGCGCAAAGGCACACGCCCCGGCAGACGCGGGGACAATTCCCGGGCCGGGCCGCCCAATCTGGCTCCGGCCGCGCCGCCCGGCAGCCAGAGGCCGGGAATGGCGGTCTGACAATTTGGGCATTGGCCGGCGGCGGTAATGCGATATTCCCGCACCCGGTAGCCGGCGCGCTCAATGAGGGCCGCGCGGCATTGGGGGCAAAACGTGTTCTCCCACGGCCCGACCCGGCCGGGCAGGTTGCCGGCATAAACAAAGCGCAACCCCGCCTCCGATCCGATTTCCGCCGCATGAATAAGCTGGCGCGCCGTCGTGGCCGGAAAGCCGGTCATCTTGTAGTCGGGATGGAAAGCGGTGACATGCCAGGGAATATCCGGGCTGACCGAGACCAGGAATTGAGTCATGGCGCGCAATTCCGCGTCGCTGTCGTTGAAACCCGGCACCAGGAGCGTGACGACCTCCAGCCAAATTCCGCGTTCGCGCACCGCGCGGATGCCCGCGGTGACCATGTCGAGAGTCCCGCCCAATTTCCGGTAGCGCTGGCTGTCGAAACCTTTCAAATCAATCTTGTAGGCGGCGAGCCGCGGCTGCAAGAAGTCGAGCGCCTCGGTCGTGGTGTTGCCGTTGGAGACGAACGCGCAGGCCAGACCGGCTTGGGTGGCCTGGCGAAAAATAGCGGCGGCCCATTCCGCGGTAATGAGCGGTTCATTGTAGCTGGACACCACGAGGCGGGCGCCCTGGCGTTGCGCGGCCCGGACGATTTGTTCCGGCGTCGCTTCGACCAGGGGCGACAGGAACGCCGGCTCGCGCAGGGCCTGGCTGGTTACCCAGTTCTGGCAATAAGGACAATGGAAATCGCAGCCGAGCATCCCGAAGGTCAGGGCGTCGCTGCCGGGATAAACATGGAAGAACGGTTTCTTCTCGACCGGGTCGCTGGCCAGGCCGCCCGCCACGTAGCCGAACGGCACACGCAGTTGCCCGGCGTCATTGAAGCGGACTTTGCAGATCCCGCGCCGCCCCGCCGCGATGAGACAGCGATGCCCGCAGGCCACGCAACGCACCCGGCCGTCTTCCGTCCGCCAGAGCGTTCCGATGGCGGTGTGACGATCCATTTCCCCGACCAGTGAGACGCTGGCTGCCGGAGGATCGCGCTGGCGCATGATTACGGCTCCGCCTGTTCCTCAACGTTAAAGCGTGTTCCTGCCCGCCGCCTTGGCCCGTTTCCATCTGGCCCGGGCGCTTGCCGCCATCCTGGCCTTCACCGCCGCGCTCATCTTTCTGCGCTTGCGGGCCGGCTTGGAGTCCGCGGCCGTTTCGCCCCGGAACTTGGCCCAGCGCGCCTGGGCGGCGGCGGCGATGCGGGCGCGCCCGGCCCTGGACAGGCGGCGCTTCTTGCGGGCTTTCCTGGCGGGCGGGGCCGGAATTTCGGCGTCACCCCCAAAGGAATTGATTTGGGCTTGCAAGGCCTCGATCTGTTCCTTAATGGCAATGACTCGGCGGAGTTGACTGGTTGTTAGTTCAGTAAGGTTTAGCATGGTGATTTGACTATACCGGCGCGGGATTGAAGTCAATCACGAAAAACAAAAATCAAAAGCTACATCCGCTCCAGGGCCTGGTAGAGATCGGCAATCAGGTCTTCGGGGTCTTCCAAGCCCAGCGCCAGGCGCACCAGGTTGTCCACCATCCCGATGGACTGGCGGTATTGCGCCGGGTAATCGAAGAATGACATCGTCGCCATCTGCGTCACAAGGCTTTCGGACCCGCCGAGGCTGGGCGTAATGAGGAACAATTCCAGCGAGTCAATGAACTGGCGCGTCGCCTTGTCGTCGCCTTTGACTAGAAACGTGATGACGCTGCCGAAGCCGCGCATCTGTTCTTTTGCTATGGCATAGTCCGGATGCGATTTGAGGCCGGGATACCAGACTTTGCCGACCCGCGGATGCTTTTCCAGGGCCTGCGCCACGAGCAATCCGGCGCGGTTGTGATGTTCCATGCGCAACGGAAAGGTCTTCAATCCGCGTTCCAGCAGAAAGCAACTCAGCGGGCCGGGGATCGCCCCGATCATGCGCTGGAGCTTGTTCAAGTCTTCCAGCAATGTGTGGCCGCCCAGCGCGACGCCTGCCAGCAGGTCGTTGTGGCCGCCCAGGTATTTGGTGGCCGAATGAATCACGATGTCCACGCCCAATTCCAGCGGGCGGATGTCGTGGGGCGTGGCGAGGGTGGCGTCAATCATCGTCAGCACGCGGTGGCGCCGGGCGACGGCGACGACGGCCGGGATGTCAAGCACACGCAGGTAGGGATTGGTGGGCGACTCGGTAAAGATGATGTTGGTGTTGGGCCGGATGGCCTTTTCGACGGCCCCGGCCTCGGGGGCGACGAGCGTGTTCTGGATTCCGAATTTGGCGAGGAAATTGGTCGCGAAATCGCGCGTCTGCCGGTAGCAATCGCTGGTGAAAATGATGTGGCCCTCCTTCTTCATGTAGGCCATGAGCGACAGGATGACCGCGCTCATGCCGGAGGAGAACAGGATGGCGCGCCCGGCGCCTTCGATGGCGGCCAGCTTGCGCTCGGCTTCCTGCTGGGTGGGATTGCCGTAGCGGCCGTACTCCTGCTCGCGGATGATCCGCCCCTGGCCCTTGGCCGTCATGAACTCGACCACCTCGGCCATGTTCTCGAAACTGAAGTTCGAGGTCTGGACAATGGGCGTGGAGACGGCGTGATAGGCTTTAGGGCGGCGCTGCTGGCCGTGAACCGCCAGGGTGGACGGCCCCGGTTTGCGGACGTTGGACTTCTTAGGCATCGGACCGGCTCCTTTCGGCGAGCGCGCGCTGGAGGGCGTCTTTCACCGCATCCAGGCGGGCGGGCAGTTCAATGGGCTGGTTGGCGTGGCGGCAAGGGAAGCCCAGTTCCTTCTGGTGGTATTTGACTTTCATTTCAACAAACTTCAAACCGTGCGCGGTGGAAACCACCACGACGCGCTCGGACTTGTCAATTTTCCCCGCCTTGAGCAGCTTGATGAGCGCGGCCAGAGCCACGCCGGTGTGCGGGCAGTTGAACATGCCCGTCGTGTCGCCCAGCGCCGCGGCGTCGGCCAGTTCCTCCTCGCTGGCCTGCTCGACAATGCCGTCGAATTGCTGGAGCACGCGGATGGCTTTCTCAATGCTGACGGGGTCGCCGATCTGAA
>Ga0182027_10009455_pt1 | contig 14001 bp, 11 predicted proteins | sample 712E1DmetaG_FD_121300 | JGI IMG/M metagenome (GOLD analysis project Ga0182027, IMG submission 121300) | Permafrost microbial communities from Stordalen Mire, Sweden - 712E1D metaG (Illumina Assembly) | ecosystem: Environmental > Terrestrial > Soil > Wetlands > Permafrost | place: Sweden...
CTGGCGCAGCCAGGTGCGTCCCCGCGTCACACCCCAGATGTCATTGAACGTTTCCTCAATGCGGGTCAACAAGGAGATGGCCGCGAGGAGCAGGAGAATGACGCCGGTGGTGCCCAGCGTGAGGCTGCGCGTGTTTTGCACGAACTCATGGATGCGCCGGGCCGCCTCCTTTTGCGCGCCGACGACGCGTGCGTCCGGGAGTTCCGCCAAAATGTTTGTTTCGCCGGCCGAACCGGCAATCAGGTTTGTTCCCGAAGGTTCGGAATTCGTCAGCGGCAAGGTGACCGACATGCCCGGGCTGAGATTGAGCGAAACCGCCGCGCTGTTGGTGTTGAGCGTTGCGGGCGGCATGACGACGGAGACCATTTTATCAATCGCCTGGTAGATTTTTTCCTCCCCTTCCTTTTTGAGCAGGCTGCTGGTGACGCTTATGGCCACCGCGAGCAGCGGGATGAGCGCCAGCAGTGTGGTGTAGGACAACGCGGAGGCGCGGACGAAGCAGCGGTTGCGCACGAAACTTCTGACGACGAGTGCGCAAAAGTGCGCGAACCGTTCGAGCCGGCTGAGTTCGGCTTCCCCGCCGGTATAAACGTCGGTCAATATTTTGATGAGACGTGAGAACGGGTTTTTCACCATGCTGTTGCGTCACGCTAACAAACCCGTCCGCCAAGTCAATCGGCGCGATAAATCCGCTTTATCGCCGCCGAAAAATTGGCAGACTGATGGGAGGCGTCCGTAGCTCAATTGGATAGAGCTTCTGACTTCGGATCAGAAGGTTGCAGGTTCAAGTCCTGCCGGACGCGCCATTGGTTTCCGTCCGTTAGCAAAACGGAATCCGTCTGCAACGAAACGCTAGGGCGCGGCGGGAACAGCCTTTTCGACCGCCTCATGATATGGCTGGTGGGCGCGATACAACACCAGCAGTTTTTGGTTTTTCTCAAGCAAACCCCGTTCGCCCGCCGCCGTGGCCAGCGCGCAGGCTTTCTGTGCCTCCGCAATCGCCTCGTCAAACCGTCCCGCCTCGGCGGAGGCGGCCGCCAACGTGCCAACGAGGGAGGCCACGCCATAATGCGTCAGTTCGCAGGCGCGCCCGGCATATTTGACGGCTTGAACACCATCCCGGATGTGTGCGTCCGGACAGGTCGCCAGCAGCCAGGCCAGATTGTTCAGGACACCTGGGGAATCGGGTTCGATTTGCAGAACCTTTTGGTACTGGGTGATGGCTTCGTCCGCCCGGCCCTTTTGGAGCAGCGCGTAGCCAAGGTGGTTGTGAGCATCGGCGCTGTCGGGTGTGATTTGCAGAACCTTTTGGTACTGGACGATGGCTTCGTCCACCCGGCCCTTTTGGAGCAGAACGTAGCCGAGGTTGTTGTGGGCATCGGCACTATCGGGTGTGATTTGCAGCGCCTTTTGGAAATGGGCGATGGCTTCGTCCGCGTTGCCTTTTTGGAGCAGAACGTAGCCGAGATTGTTGTGGGCATCCGCGTAGTCGGGTTTGATTTGCAGCGCCTTTTGGTATTGAGCGATCGCTTCATCCACTCTTCCCTTTTGGCAAAGAGCGGTGCCGAGGTTGTAGCATACTTCCGCGTAGTCGGGATTGATTTGCAGCGCCTTTTGATACTGGGCGATGGCTTCGTCCACATCGCCCTTCGGGAGCAGAGTGCTGCCCAGGTTGTTGAGGGCTTCCGCGTAGTCGGGATTGATTTGCAGCGCCTTTTGGAAATGAGCGATCGCTTCGTCCACCCGGCCCTTTTGGAGCAGCGCATAGCCGAGGTTGTTGTGGGCCACTGCGTAGTCGGGATTGATTTGCAGCGCCCTTTGGAAATGGGCGATCGCTTCGTCCACCCGGCCCTTTTGGAGCAGCGCGCCGCCAAGATCGTTGAGAGCTTCCGGGTAGTTGGGTTTGATTTGCAGCGCCTTTTGGAAATGAGCAATGGCTTCATCCCGTTTGCCCTTTTGGAGCAGCGCGTCGCCGAGACTGTAGTGGGCGACCGCGTTGTCCGACGTGCAGGCGAGCGTGTGGGTCCACAACGATTCACTATTTTGCCAATACGCAGTCTGCGCCCGCGCGCAGAAAATCAAAGCCATGAGCAATATCGCGGAGCAACCGCCCAACGCCATGCGGCGGTGGCGCCAGCTGGCGCACAGATCCGCCGCCGCCCAGGTTAGCAACAGATACAAGCCGATCTGCGGCAGATACGTGTAACGATCCGCCCGCGCCTGCCATCCGACTTGCAGAATCCCGATCACCGGCGCCAGCATGATGAGATACCACAACCAGCCGGTCAAAAAATAGGGACGACGATGACGCAGGACCATGGCGCCCGCGGAAATGCCGCCCAAGAGAACCAGCGACAGCATCACTTCTGAAATCCCAAAGGCCTTGGCTGTAAATGGGTATATAACCGCCAGACCCGACGGCCAGAACATCTGGCCCAAATAGGCCACATAGGACACCAAGGCATTGCCCAGGCGCAAGGAAAGGGACATGTTTTCGAACGACTGGATCGATTCGTTCTGGGCAAAAAGCGTGACCGCGCACGAAGCGACCGCCAATCCGAGCAACGGCAGCTTTTCAAGAAGCAAATGGCTGGTCCGAGGCGTGAGGCGTGAGGCGTGAGGCGTGACGTGTGAATCAGGCCCTGACACCTGACACTTGTCACCTGCTTGTCGCGCCGGAACGGAGTTAAGGCGGGACAATCTTCCCAGCGGCCAGTAGTCCAGCAGCAGCAGCACCAGCGGCAACGTCACCAGCATCGGCTTGCACATCAGACCCAGGGCGAAGCATAACAGCACCAGACAATAGAAACGTGACGCGTGACACGTGACATGTGACCTGACAGGCGCGCGAATGGCTTTTTCCAGTCCTGTCACCTGCTTGTCGCGTCGTAGCGTGGCGAAGACGGGACGCCCGTCACCTGTAACGCACCGTGCATACCGCACATACGACCCGATGGTCAGCATGAAGAACAATCCGCTGAGCACGTCCTTGCGTTCCGCCACCCAGGCCACCGATTCCACCCGCAGCGGGTGGATCGCAAACACCGCCGCCACAAACGCGCTGCGCCAAAGCTTACCGGTCATCTGCCGCAGCACGAGGAAGAGCAGGATCGCCGTTGCGGTATGGAGGAGGATATTGGTGAGATGATGACCGCCCGCATGCAATCCGTATAGCTGGCAGTCCAGCATGTGGGACATCATCGTCAGCGGATGCCAGTTGGACTCCGCGATATGAGTAAAGGCCCGCTCGATTCCTTTCAGATTCAGCCCGCGGGTGACCACAGGATTTTTATATACGTATCCGCCGTCGTCGTAGTTGACAAACTCGTGCCCCAACGTCTGGCCGAAGACCACCCAGATGATCGCCGCCAGAAAAAGACAGACCCCGGAGACCAGCCAGCGCTTATTCAAACCCGCCGCCGGGCTTTCGGATTTCGGCGAACGGGAGTCTTCCCCGGCCGGGATTTCACCGGGGGGCGAAGCGGGCAGGTTTGAAGGAAAAGCCGCGGCTTTTTTTTTAGATTTTCCGTTCATGAAAAGAGCCCAGGGAGCGTGCAGCTTGACAGTTTTTCCCGGCGGAAAGCGAATCATTAAAAAGAAAGATCATCAGGGGCCGCCGCTTTGCATTCAACATGTTGACGGCTATTTTACGGGCGCGGAACAACTTTCAAAGCCTAAATTATTCAAGGGTTTCTTGAGAAAGCCGGGCGCGGAAGTAAAATTAACAGGCTGGACTGTGACACTTTTGACCGGCGCGGGGCGGGTGTCACGCCGGGTCGCAGCCGATTTCTGTTTCAAATCGTGCCGGCGACACAGCCACGTGCGGAGGCGGGTGGAAATTCGCGTGTGCCGTCCGCACGTGGAATCCTATTTTTCGCAAGGGCGGTTTTGCTAATATGCGTTGACGCAACCGCAAAACGAGCGTTGAATAATTGCCGACAATTTTGTGTCATCGGTTTGAGACTATGAAAACAACCATTGTGATTATCGGTTTGTGTGTTGCCGTCATGGAACACGCATGGGCTCAAACAAATCAGATTGCTGCTCCCATGGATACCAACGCTCCAATCAAGACGTTGCCGGTGCCAACACCCGATGAAATCACGACTATCGGCGGGGCAGTGTATAAAAACTTCAGGATTGAAAGGGTTGATCCAGGCGGTCTAACGGTCAGCTTTTCGATGGCTGGGGGGGGGCTGGGAATGACCAAAATAACCTTCGACCAATTGTCATCCGATTGGCAGAGGGTATATGGATACGATGCGCAAGCGGCGGCAGAATTTCAGTCCGGCGAAAAACAGGCAGCGGGACAATGGGCGGCCAAGATGGCAGCCGACGAATGGGCGGCTAAAATAATTAAAGCGGAAAAAGAAAAACAGGGAGAAGAAGCGGCAAAAGAAGCCACAAAAGAGACTGCAAAAGAAACCGCAACCGAACCCGCAAAGCCAGCCGACGAAGAAGAGAAGATTAAAGCCGCTGAACTGGCGGCTCAGGCTGCCCAAAAGGCGGCTGAAGAGGCCATGTTTCGGGCAACAAACCTTCCTGTTCCTAAAAAAATCATCATGGCGCCGCCGCCGCACGGGGATTAGAGTGCCTGCCCCAGTGGCCGTGGCTCATCGCCAAATTCAAGGCTGAGGCAAAGTCGGAAGGGCGGCAAAGGTTCGAGCCCTGCCGGATGCGCCAGTCTTTTAACGATCGGTGGAGATGCCGGTTTCTGCAACGGAAACGAAGCTCCGGGACATTTATCGCAACGATCATTGATCCAAACGATGCCGCGGCAATTTTATCAATTAACATCTTTCAAACCGGCCGGGTTAAAGAGGACGCGTGAAAATGATTTTAAGTTCATGGATGTGGATCACGGTTATTGTCCCCAGCATCAACTTCGTGTCTGGCTTGAAGCATTGGCTCAGGGAATTTCGCGCTAACAATTTGCGGGCGAACAATTCTTGCCCTTGACCGGCAAACCGCTATCGTCGCATTAAGCGCATGGTTGAAGCATGAAAACACTCATTCCTTCCATTCAAAATCGTCCCTGTCCGTTCATCAATCCGTTCGATCGCACCGCGCTACCGCTGTTTTTTGCACTGGCATTTTGCCCAGCATCCTTCATCTGGTGTTGCCTGATTTCTCGGTGACGAATCCGCTCGCGGCACTGAGTCCGGTTGCTGCGGGATTCTGGTTCGCCACGTCGTTTCGAGAAATCCGTATGAGCTTTGCGCTGATCGGGGTGTTGGTGGCGGTCCTGCTTTGGTCAGCGAACTGGCTGATGATGGCGGGCGGAGGCTGTTGTTCAACCACAGGATTACATTGAAATGAACTGCCTGCATTGCCAAGAGTGTGAATGAACCAACCAAAATCAAATTATGAAACTGACCCTGCTGCGTAATTTGCTGGTGCTTGATGCCGCCGTGCTTTTCTTGCTGGGCGCGCTGCTGATTTTTCTGCCCGCCCAGGTCGAGTTGGCCTTTCATTTTCAGGACCTGCCGGCGGGGGTGGCCTACATCATTGGCCTTTGGGGTTGCGTGATGGCCACCATGGGTCTGGGTTATGTCGTGGCGGCCACCAACCCCATCCGCCACGTGGTATGGTGGGGTCGGTCATTTTGAAAGTCCAGCGTTCCCCGATGATCCAACTTTACCAGCAGACCATGCTCCGGCTCTTTCCCACGCAGCATTATGTGTTTCTGGATGTCCCGGCCATGCGCTTTGCCCACGGCATGGGGGCGGCCATGGCGCTTGCAGTCGTGGTGACAATGCTTGCGGCCCCCCAAGTCGGATGGTATTGCCTGGCCGCCTTTTGCGTTCTTAAAACAACGGCCGCTTTTGGTTTTTGTCCGGCTTCCAAATTGTTTGTCTGCATGCGCAAGGGCGGCTGCTGCGCTCTAACAAGGGGAACTTAATGCGAGACAGCCACGCCGTTTTTTTCGCCTTTGATAAAATCTCGCCCGCCGGTTTGTTTCCGGGTAGAAACCCGGCATGATCTACCAGCGCGAAATCCAGCTCCAAACTTCCCAACACGGCCAGATGCACGATCTCACGGACAGTATCGCCCAAGTCGTGGGTGAATCCAGGGTGCGCTCCGGCCTCGTGAACATCTTCAATGTCGGCAGCACCGGGGCCATCGGCACCATCGAATTCGAACCCGGTCTCCAGCAGGATTTGCCGGCCATGCTGGACAAACTGATGCCGCCCAGCCGTGACTACGGCCATGAGCGCGCATGGCACGACGGCAACGGCCATTCGCACTTGCAGGCCACCATGCTGGGGCCTTCGCTCACCGTGCCGGTCAAGGACGGCAAACTGGTCCTGGGCACGTGGCAGCAGGTTTTTCATCTGGAGTGCGACATCAAACCGCGCCGCCGCACCATCACCATCACGGTTCTGGGGAAAAGCTAAAACTGTGGCCTCGACATTTTTAGTGGAATCAGATGGCGTCCCGGCTGTCATGCTGCACCGATCAAAGATGCCGGGGAATTGACGAATGACGAAACCATAATGACTAAAGAATGACAAAGTTCAAATGCCCAAGGGTATGACGATGCAGCAATTGGTTTTGGGATTAAGTCATTGGGATTTCTTTCGTCATTCGTGCTTGGCCATTAGTCATTTATTTTCCCGCGTTCATCGCTTGACCCGCGCTGAGAAATCAATGCCTAATGGATTCATGAAATTTTCCGCCACATTCATTTCCTTTTGCGCGCTTTTCTTGCTGCTGACCGCCGGGACGGCAACCCCTGCCAAGGCCGCCCTGTCGCCCGCGAATTTGCGATGCGATTATGCCGTCAACCCGCTGGGCGTTGACGCGCCAAACCCGCGCCTGTTTTGGACGGTGGCAAGCAGCCAGCGCAGCCAAAAACAGACGGCTTATGAAATTCTCGCCGCCTCGTCGCCGGAATTGCTCGCCCAAGACAAAGGGGATTTGTGGAATAGCGGCAAAGTGGCCACCGACGAAACCATTCAAATCCCCTACGCCGGCCGGACATTGGAATCGTCGCAGCCGGTCTTTTGGAAGGTCCGCGTTTGGGATGCGAATGGAAACCGGTCCGCCTGGAGTTGCCCGGCGGGGTGGACGATGGGCATTTTGAAACCGTCCGATTGGAACGCAAAATGGATTGCCGGCGCGACCAATTGGGAAACGGTGCTGCTGCGCCGTGAATTTGCCGTCAAACCCGGACTCAAACGCGCGCTGATTCACGTCTGCGGCCTCGGCCAATACGAACTGTCGCTCAACGGCAATAAGGCCGGCGACGATCTGCTGACGCCCGGCTGGACGAAATACGACCGGACCTGCCTTTATGACACGCGCGACATCACGCTGTTGCTCCACCAGGGCCGGAATGCCGCCGGGCTTCTGCTCGGCAACGGGATGTATAACGTGCCGACGACGCGGTTCAAGCCGCCCGGCTACGAACCATACTCTTTTGGCACGCTCCAGGCCATCGCGCAACTCCGCCTCGAATACGCCGATGGCTCGTTGGAGATCATCGGCACCGACAATCAGTGGGACGTTGCGCCCGGCCCGATCACCGTTTCCTCAATCTATGGCGGCGAGGATTTTGACGCCCGTCTCGTGCAGCCCGGCTGGGATGAACCGGCCTTCGACAATTACCGCTGGCCGCCCGCGAAAAGGGTTGCCGGTCCCGGCGGTGACCTCAAAGGTCTATCCTGCGCCGCGCCGCCGATTCGCGCGTTTGACGTGTTGAAACCGGTTTCAGCCCGCCGGCTCACCAACGACGCGACGGTTTATGACCTCGGCCAGAACGCCGCGCTCATGGTGCGCATCCGGGTCCGTGGCCCGGCGGGATCGCAGGTGCGGATCATTCCGGCGGAATTGCTGAAAGCCGATGGTTCCGTGGATTGCGGTTCGAGCGGCGGTGGCCAGACCTGGTGGCAATACACGCTGGCGGGCAAGGGCAGCGAAAATTATTTCCCGAAATTTTTTTACCATGGTTGCCGCTATTTGCAGGTCCAATGCCTGCCGGCAACTGAAGGTGGGTCGCTTCCGGTCGTGAAAAATATCGAAGGCGTCGTTGTTCATTCCGCGTCGGAGCCGGTCGGCGAATTTGAATGTTCCAACCCCTTGTACAATCGCATCCGCCGGCTCGTCCGCTGGGCGCAACGCAGCAACATGATGAGTGTGATGACCGATTGTCCTCAGCGCGAAAAGCGCGGCTGGCTGGAGGAAGACCACTTGAACGGCCCGGCCTTGCGCTATGAATTCGACCTCGCGCAACTGTTCACCAAAATGCTGAACGACATCGCCGATTCGCAGCTCGCCAATGGCCTGGTGCCGACCACGGCGCCGGAGTACGCGATCTTCCGCGACCGCGGCGACACGAACCATCTGCGCGGTATTTTCGGCGATTCACCGGAATGGAGCAGCGCGTTCATCCTCGTGCCGTGGCAGCAATACGAGTTCGACGGCGACCTGAATCTCTTCCGCACGCATTATGACGCGATGACCAATTATCTGGCCTATCTTGGCAGCCGCGCGGACAATTACATCGTCAATTACGGCCTTGGCGACTGGTATGATGTCGGCCCGAAACATCCCGGGATTTCGCAGCTCACACCCATCGCACTCACCGGAATGGCGTTTTATTATCAAGATGCGAAAATCATGTCGGCGGCCGCCGCGCTGCTGGGCAAGGACGATGACGCAAAACAATTTTTCGAACTCGCGGAAAAAATCCGGGCCGCGTTCAACGAAAAATTTTACGACCCAACCAACCGCCTTTACGCCACTGGTTCGCAAACCGCCAACGCCATTCCGCTCGTGATGAATCTGTGCGACCCAACCAACCGCGCCGCCGTGCTGGACGCCATCGTGCGCGACATCCGCGCGCGCGGCAATGCGCTCACCGCCGGCGACGTCGGCTACCGGTATCTCCTCCTGGCCCTGGCCGAGGGCGGGCGTTCCGACGTGATTTTTGACCTGAACAACCAGTCGGACAAACCGGGCTACGGTTTCCAGCTTAAAAAGGGCGCGACGAGCCTGACCGAGGCGTGGGACGCCGGGCGCGGTTCGTCACAGAACCATTTCATGCTCGGCCAGATTCAGGAATGGTTTTATCACGACGTGGCCGGCCTTGGCGGCGACCCCGCCGGGCCGGGCTTCAAAAAAATCATCATCCGCCCGCAACCCGCCGGTGATTTGACCTGGGCCCGGGCGGACTACGACTCGATTCGCGGAAAAATCACCAGCGACTGGAAGCACACCGGCGGCAAGTTCGCCTTGAGCGTCACGATTCCCGCCAACACGACGGCGACCGTCTTTATTCCCGCCGCGGCGGCGGAAACGGTGACGGAAAGCGGCAAACCCGCGGCCCAAAGCGGCGGGGTGAAATTTTTGCGGATGGAAAACGACCGCGCGGTTTTCAAAATCGAATCCGGCTCATACACGTTTGGTTCGCGATTTTGAAGCCCGGACGGCATCTTTACCGACGCGTCTTGAAACACGGCATCCATAGCGGCGGCCATCCCTGGCTGCTCCCGCAGTGCGGGACCCGGCTTCCAGCCGGCTGTTCTGATGTGGAAGCGAGGTTGCGATGTGGAATCTGTTTTGTGGCCGGGCGGCAAGATGCCGCCGGATACGGCAGGCAGGATGCCTGCCGCTACAGACCGATGGCAGTACCCCTGAATACGCCGCATTGTGAACAACTAGTTTTTGTGCTTTGCCGCGTTCGCGCTACGATGACGTCATGCCCGACGACTATGGCCAGCTCCTTGACGCGACGATTCAACATCTGGAAGATTTGAAATCGCGCGGCGCGCGCAATGTCGCTGTCGCACCGGAAACGCTCCGCGCCCTGGCGCAGCCGGCCGCCGCAAAATCCCAAATCTCAATTCCCAAATCCCAAATGGACAAAGCCTCCACGCCACCACAGGAATTTTCACTCGCGTTGCCTGGCGAAACCCAATCCGCAACTCCGATAAATCGCGAGCACGCGACAAAAGTCGGTGTCCGCAATCCGCAATCCGCAATCGAAAAGGCCGCCGCCTTTGCCGCGTTGCGCGAGCGGGCGCTGGCGTGTGTCAAATGCCCCCACCTCGCGTCGTCGCGCAAGAGCGTCGTGTTTGGCGTCGGCAGCATTGACGCGCAGCTCATGTTTGTGGGCGAGGCGCCGGGCGCGGATGAAGACGAACAGGGCGAACCGTTTGTCGGCAAGGCCGGCCAGTTGCTCACCAAAATCATCCAGGCGACCGGCTTGAGCCGCGCGGACGTTTACATTGCGAATATTTTGAAATGCCGGCCCGACACGCCCGGCCAATCCGCCGGCAATCGCAAGCCAACCTCCGATGAAATGGCCACGTGCATTCCGTATCTGCACGAGCAGATTGATTTGATCCGGCCAAAGGTCATCATGGCGCTGGGCGCGACAGCGGTGGAAGGATTGCTGGGCAAGACCCTCGGCATCACCAAGCTGCGCGGCGCATGGAAAACCTATCGCGGCACGCCGCTCATGCCGACGTATCATCCGGCATACCTGTTGCGCAACCAGGCGATGAGCGAGAAACGCAAGGTCTGGGAAGACATGCTGGCCGTGATGGAAAAACTAGAAATGCCCATCAGCGAAAAGCAGCGGAATTATTTTTTGAAGGCTTGAAAAAGGGCTGTTTACGCGAATAAACGCGAATTTTCCGACCTTTGGTTTTACGGACTACAAACGTCCGATGGTTTTGTAGTTTCGCTTGGTTCAGCACAAAGGATAGATTCAAGCCGCAATCTACATGAGCCGTCGCCGGAAAATTTTGATCGTTGTGGGTGCCGCCTTGGCGGCGGTCCTTATTCCGGTCATTCACCATTATCAACTGCGCGCCGCAACAGAAGCTTACATTGCCGAACTCAAGGCCAAAGGCGAACCGATGGAGTTGGCGCAAGTGCTTCCGCCACCCGTGCCCCCGGAACAAAACAGAGCGGCAGTATTTTTGAAAGCAGCTTCACTTTTACACACAAACTGGAATGTTTTGGACAGCAATACGCCCGCTGCCATGCGAATGGTTGCGCCTAGCAAAGCAATGGTCGGCTTGACACAACTTGAAATTCGTGATGGAAACGCAACAAATTCTTGGGAAGACATTAAATCCGCTCTCGCGAAGGAAAATGAAGCGCTGGACTTGCTTTGCCAAATTACCAACGGTTCAACACTTGATTTCGGTCTTACTTACAGCAATGGCGTTGACAAAATTCAGTTCTCACATTTGGCCCCGTTGAAAAGAGCCGCCCAGGCTTTGTCAGCAGCAGCGATTTCTGATTTGCATCGCGGAGACACGGCTTCTGCCGCCAAAAATGTTTCGACAATGCTCGCGCTAGTTAATGGAGCGTCGCATGACAGAGTGGTTATTTCCGAACTTGTGCGCATAGCTATTGCGCAGATTGCAGTCCCCGTTGCATGGGAAATTTTGCAATCTACAAACGTTACGGACGAACAACTCGCCGAACTGCAGCACAATTGGATGAATTTGGAATTTATCCGAGGCGATGAAAATGCATTGGCCATGGAACGCTTAATAAGTGAAATAACCCTTACAAAGTGGAGGAACTCCAATTCTGAACTTCAGAATTACTTTGACCTTATAGAACATTTCACAGACCAAAATCAAAAAGACTCTGTTTTCGATAAGTTCAAAATTAAAATCAAAGTTTTCATGTGGCGCCATTGGTGGTCTTACCCCGATGAGTTGCGCCTGCTGAAAGGCGAACAAGCACTATTGGAAACAGCACGCTCGATCGGAACAAATTGTTCATTTTCGACGGCACGGCTTCAGCAAGAAGACAAGTTGCAAAAACTCTTAATAACTACAAATGAAGAGACGGTTTGGTTCAGTAATCCAAAAGGAATGGACATGCACTTGATGCTTTCGGCATCCTTGCGTGGATTGAGCGCGGTTTTTAACAAGGTGATGAGAGTAGAAACCGCAAAGCAGATGGCGATTACAGTCATTGCCCTGAAGCGGTATCAACTTAAATACGGAAAATATCCGGCGGACTTGAATTCGCTCGTGCCGGAATTTGTTTCGACAGTTCCACTCGATCCGGTAGACGGCAAACCATTGCGCTATCGGCCAAATGCCGACGGAACTTTTTTGCTTTATTCTGTCGGCGAAAATGGCGAGGACGACGGCGGTGATCCTTCCTTGGAAAAGGGGATCCAGTCTTCAAGCTTCTACTGGCAAAATACTCACGCTCTTGACTGGGTCTGGCCACAGCCCGCGACGCCTGAAGAAATTCAAAAGTATTACGACGAACAGGCCAGGAAGTCCGAGTGACGGCAAGTCGGGGAAATTTAATTCCGAAAAATCTGTCCATTCCGCCCGCTTTTCCGCCATAAACAGCGTCCGAAGCTCAAAACCATTGTCGCCATTCAAGGATTTACGGCCAGCGGCAAAGTGTGGTAAGTTCCCGGCATGAAGTCGAACGACCTCATCACTGTTGATTCGGACATTCTCGGCGGCACGCCGGTGTTCAAAGGCACGCGTGTGCCGGTGAAGACGCTGTTCGAGTATCTGGAAAACAATTACTCGCTCGACGAATTTCTCGAATGTTTTCCGTCCGTGACGCGTGACCTGGCCCGTCGCGTCCTGGAAAGTTCCGAATCGGCGCTGCTGACGCCCGTCGCGGCATGAAAATCCTGCTGGACGAATGCGTCCCATGGCCGATGCACAAGTTTCTAACCGGCCATGAATGTTCGACCGCCCAACAACGCGGCTGGGGCGGAATCAAGAACGGCGATTTAATAGGGCTGGCCGAAAAGGAATTCGATTTGTTCATCACGTCCGACCAAAACATCCGTTACCAGCAAAATCTCGCTGGCCGGCAAATCGCCATTCTCGAACTTTCCACCAATGACCATCGCCGCATTCAAAGCGCGGCGGCTTTGATTCAATCCATCGTTGCAACAATGCAGCCGCGCGAATTTCGCCGGTTGGAAATCCCGTTATAATTTTATGCATCAAATCATCCAGGCCCTGAGCGACTGGTATTCGCACGCGCTCCAAACAGGCGGTTATCCGATGGTCGCGCTGATGATGGCGGTGGAAAGTTCGCTGTTCCCGCTGCCCAGCGAGATTGTGATTCCGCCGGCGGCGCACCTGGCGGCCACGGGGCAAATCCAGTTGAGCCTGTGGGGCATCGTGCTGGCGGGGACCATCGGGTCGTGGTTCGGCGCCACGTTGATGTATTGGGCGTCGCGGCTGGCCGGCCGGCCGCTGGTGCTGCACTTCGGCAAATACTTTTTCATTTCCACCTACAAAGTGGAGGGCGCGGAACGCTGGGCGGCGCATTACGGCGCGATGGGCATTTTCATTTCGCGCCTGCTGCCGGTGGTGCGGCATCTCATTGGCATCCCGGCGGGCATCGTGCGGATGGATTACCTGAAATTTTCACTATTCACGCTGCTCGGCTCGGGCATCTGGTGCTCGGTGTTGTGCTGGCTCGGTGTCAGGGTCGGAGCGGACATCAGCAAGGGCGAGATGCACCGCGTCACCCTCTGGCTCGTGGGCGCGATGCTGGTGCTGGGCGGATTGTATTATTTCTTCGTCCATAGGCACATGGCAAAAAAGGAAAACGTTTGACGCGAATTGCGCGAATTATCGCCAATTGGTTCGCGTAAATTAGCGTAATTCGCGTCTAAAAAACCTTTGCGCCCGGGCGGCTTTGCGTTGAAATTCCTTCGTGCCTGCGACTGAAGCCATCCGCAAAAAACTGGGCGAACTGCCCCACAAGCCGGGCATCTACCTGATGAAGGATCGGTTCGGCACGGTCATTTACGTCGGCAAGGCGCGCGACCTGCGCAAACGTGTGAGCCAGTATTTCCATCCGTCCCGCCGCCTGGGCTGGGATTTGAAATTCAACGCGCTGGTCGAGTCCATCCATGATTTCGACATTCACGTCGTGCGGAGCGAACCGGAGGCGTTCCTGCTCGAAGGCAAGCTCATCAAGGAATTTCATCCGCGCTACAACATCAGTTTCCGCGACGACAAACGGTTCCTGATGCTC
>Ga0182027_10009456_pt1 | contig 14001 bp, 12 predicted proteins | sample 712E1DmetaG_FD_121300 | JGI IMG/M metagenome (GOLD analysis project Ga0182027, IMG submission 121300) | Permafrost microbial communities from Stordalen Mire, Sweden - 712E1D metaG (Illumina Assembly) | ecosystem: Environmental > Terrestrial > Soil > Wetlands > Permafrost | place: Sweden...
CGGAGCGGAGGGGCCCCGAAGGCCGCGTAGACTGAGCCGGTGGGCGGATGGATCGATCGCGTCAAGACGGACCCGCTGCCGTGGCTGCTCGACGAGGAGACGCCGGCAGTGCGGCACCTGGCGCTGCGCGACCTGCTGGACCGGCCGAGCGACGACGCCGAAGTGGTCGCGGCACGCGCCGCCGCGATGCGCGCCGATCCGATCTCATCGATTCTGGCCGCCCAGAATCCCGAAGGCTGGTGGGCGAAGCCGGGGCACGGCTACAGCCCCAAGTACACCGGCACCGTGTGGCAGGTCATCTTCCTCGACCAGCTCGGCGCGGACGGCAGCGACCCGCGCGTTCGGGCGGCCTGCGAGTAGGTCCTGGAGCATTCGCAGTCGAGCAGCGGCCGCTTCGGGGCGATGGCATCGGGGCTGGCCAGGCCGGCGCCTTCGGGCGTCCTTCATTGCCTGAACGGCAACCTGCTCCGCGCCCTGATCGGCTTCGGCCTGCTCGACGACCCTCGGGTCGCGCGCTCGCTAGCCTGGGAGGCGGCGGCGATCACCGGCGGGGGCGAGATCGGGTACTACAAGTCCACCACGGCGGGGCCGGGCTTTCGCTGCGGCATCAACTACGGTGATCCCTGCGCCTGGGGTGCCACGAAGGCCGTCCTGGCGCTCGCCCGCGTCCCGCGCGAGCGACGAACGCCAGCGGTCGCGCGAGCGCTCGAAGAGGGCGCGGCATTCCTGTTGAGCCGCGATCCCTCGGTCGCGGACTACCCGATGGGCCCCGGCACCGAGCCCAGCGGCTCGTGGTTCAAGCTCGGCTTTCCGTCGGGCTACGTCGCCGATTTCCTGCAGGCGCTCGAGGCTCTGTGCGAGGCCGGTATGGCCGCGGAGCCGCGCCTCGATCGCGCCGTCGACCGGATCGTCGCCGGGCAGGATGCCCAGGGTCGCTGGCCGAACCGCTACCCCTACTCGGGCAAGATGGTGATCGACATCGACCGGCCCGGCCGGCCGAGCAAATGGGTGACGCTCCGAGTCTGCCGGGTCCTCAAGGCGGTCGCCGGGTCCTGAAAGCCGCCGCCGGATAGAGGCTGAGCGCGCCGGCACCGAAGTCCTTGTCGCGCGCCGTCTCGGAGACTATCGTGGCCCCGCGCGCGGCAGCAGTCGCATGTCTGGGGAGGACATTGTGAGCGGACGCCGAGGCCACGAGCGCCCCACCGGGGCTGCCCGACCGGGAAGCGGTCCATCTGACGGCGTGCCCGTCCCCGAGTCGGCGCCGGCCGCGCCGGTCGACGCCGCTACCCCGTCCGAGGCAGAGCTGCGGCGGATCGTTCTGCGGCTGACACGTGCCCAGATCGCCTACTTCGGCCCGGACGGCCGGGTTCTGTTCGCCACGCCGGCCCTCAGTCAGGCGCTCGGCCTGCCGCTCGACGAGATCATCGGGCGAACTGTGGAGGAAATGGGGATATCCCCGACCCGAAGCCGCTGGATGAGGGAGCTCGGCGTGCGGGCGGCGGCAGAGCGGCAACCCATGCTGGAGATCGTCGACTTCGCCGAAGACGGCGTCAGCGTGGACCGGCAGGTCGCGATGGAGCCGGACGTGGCTCCCGACGGCACGGTCAAGGGCTTTGTGGTGACGGCCTGGGACATCACCGAACTCCGCCAGGCGGCACGTCGAATAGCCCAGCTGGACCGGGTCTACGCGCTTCTGAGCGAGATCGACCAGGCGATCGTCCGGATCCGCGACCGCGACGCCCTGCTGGCCGAAGCCTGTCGCATCGCCGCCGAGGTGGGCGTCTTCGAGCTGTGCTGGATCGGGCTGCTCGAGCCCAACGGCGACGTGCGGAAGGCGGCCCGCGCCGGCAGCGACGTGTCGGTCCTCGACGAAGCCGTCGTGTCGGCCAGGGACGAACCGGCCGGCCGCGGCGCCGTGGGCGCCTCGATCCGGGAGAACCGGACCGTCGTCGTCGATGATGCCGCGGGCGACGAGCGAATGGCCCCGTGGCACGTGCGGCTGGTCGGCCACGGCTTCCGGACGACCGCCGCCTTCCCGCTCCGCCTGGGGGGCCGGCCGATCGGCGCCTTCGCCCTCTATTCCAGCCAGCCGGGCTATTTCGACGCCGAAGAGGTCCGCCTCTTCGAGGAGCTTGCCGGCGACATCTCCTTCGCCCTCGACCGCTTCGAGGCGGAGCGAGAGAGGGGCGTCGCCCAGGAGGCGCTCCGTGAATCCGAGCGTCGCTTCCGTGACCTCTTCGACAGCAATCCCATTCCGATGTGGGTGTTCGACTTCGAGACGCTGCGCTTCGGGGCCGTCAACGACGCCGCCGTCGCCACCTACGGCTACTCGCGCGAGGAGTTCCTGAGGATGACGCTCAGCGACATCCGCCCGCCGGAGGACGTCGCCGCCATGCTCGCCAGCGTCGCCGCACCCGGCGAGGGATACCGGCCCAGCGACGTCTGGCGGCACCGCCGCAAGGACGGGGCGCTCCTGGATGTCGAGGTCAGCGGCCACGACATCGAATTCGAAGGACGGAAGGCTCGCGTGATCGCCGCCATCGACGTCACAGAGAGGCGGCGCCTGGAGGCGCAGCTCGCCGAGGCCAGGCGCATGGAAGCGATGGGCCACCTCGCCGGCGGCATCGCCCACGACTTCAACAACCTGCTCACGGCCATCCTCGGCAACGCCGAGCTGCTGGGAGCCGAGCTGGGCGACAGCCCGATGGTCGAGGAGGCTCGGGAGATCCAGCGGGCGGGCGCACGCGCGGCCGAGTTGACGCGGCAGGTACTCGCCTTCGCCAGTCGCCAGGTGATGGCGCCGCGGCCGGTCGATCTCAACGAGGTGGTCGCGGGCGCGGGCCAGATGCTTCGCCGGCTGATCGGCGAGCAGATCAAGCTGGTGCTGAAGCCCGAACGCGAGCCGGCGGTCGTGATGGCGGACCCGGGCCAGCTCGAGCAGGTTCTCGTGAACCTGGTCATCAACGCCCGGGACGCGATGCCCGAGGGCGGGACTCTGCAGATCGGGGTGAAGCAGGTGGCCGAGGCCGCCGAGCTTGGAGCGGGGTCTCTTTCCGGTCGGGCCGTTCTGTTGACGGTGGCCGACACCGGAATCGGCATGGACACCGAGACCCTCGCCCACGCTTTCGAGCCGTTCTTCACGACCAAGCAGGCCGGCGCGGGCACGGGTCTCGGGCTCGCCACCGTCTACGGCATCGTCCGCCAGTTCAAAGGCGAGATCTGGGCCGAGTCGGCGGCCGGCGCCGGGACGACGGTCTCGGTGCTGCTGCGTCGCGTCGAGGCCAGGCCGGAGCCACTTGCCCGGCTCGTGCCCGTGGTTTCGGGCAGCGTCGCGGCGGCCACGATCCTGGTCGTGGAGGACGAGCCCGCGGTCCGGGCACTGGTCGTCTCCACGCTGGAGCGGGCCGGCTATCGGGTGATGGTCGCGGCCTCGCCGGCGGAAGCGGTGGCCCTGAACGAGGGTCTGGATGCACCGATCGACCTGCTGCTCACGGACCTGATCATGCCCGGGGGCAACGGCCAGGCGCTGGCGGAGAGGTTGCTGCAGAAGCGGCCGGCGATGCGGGTCATGATGATGTCGGGCTACGGCGCCGGCCTCGGCCCCATTCCCCCCGATGCCGCGTTCCACTTCATCGCCAAGCCCTTCGGACGCGACGAGCTCACGGCCGCGGTTGCACTGATCCTCGCGGAGGCATAGCGCCCGGCGATCCCCGGGAAACGGTCAAGCGCGGCCCGCGCGCCGGCGCGACGGAAAGGGTCCTCATGGATCTCGCCGCAGTAGCGGAGGACGCAGTCGGCTACGTCCTCAATCGGCCGGGCGATGTCCGGGAGGTCTGGCCGGGCGTCATTCTCACCCACAGCCCCAACCCGATGCCCGGGTACGGCTCGGCCGGCAGGATCCGGCTCGGGCCCGAGGTCGATGACCCGGTCCGGGAGGTGCGGTCCTGGTTCGCCGCTCGGGGTCGGGACAGCTTCGCGTGGAACCTCGGCCCGAGCACGACCCCCATCGACCTGGAGCGGCGCCTCCTCGATCTCGGCGCCGAGCCGAAGCCGACCGATCCCGAGTTGACGGCGATGGTGCTGGACCGCGAGCCGCCCGCCGGGCGCGGCAACGTCGCAATTCGCCGGGTCGAGACGTTCGAGGACCATGTCGCCGAGTGGGAGATCATCTTCGCCGCGTTCGAGATGCCGGAGGCCGAGCGCGCAGCCGTCCGGGCGACGCTCGCGGCTCGCTGGGCCGAGCTCGCCGCCGATGCGACCGGATGGACCTACCTCGCGCTCATGGACGGCGTGCCCGCCGCGGTCGCGTCCGTCAGGATGACCGAACCCGGACCGCTGTGCCTGAGCGGCGGGGCGACCCTGGCCTGGGCTCGAGGCCGCGGCCTGTACCGCGCCCTCGTTCGAGCGCGGTGGGATGACGCCGTTCGGCTCGGCGCTGCCGGCCTGGTCGTTCGGGCATCGGACATGGCGCGCCCGATCCTGGAGCGACTCGGCTTCCGTGCGACGGGCGACGGGCGACATCAAGCTGCTGATCGACCGAACGGACTTCTGAGCGCCGGCTGCGACCAGCCCGCGAGCAAACGCCCGCCGACGCGTCTTTAGGAGAACGTCTGCCACGCCTCCCATTCGAGCGTGTCCCCGAGCGAGACGTACTAGTATGGCATCCAGGCGTGGCCCAGCAGCCCCCAACTCGAACCCCAGGAGTTCTGCATCAGGAACGCGCCCTTCGAGTCGTCATAGCCGACGAACTTGTAAGCGTGGCCTCCGGCCGTCGGATCGGGCGGCGGCAGCACGCCGTCGGGCCCGGGCGTGAACCAGGCCTTGCTCCACGGGCTGCCGATCCAGGCGTCGCCATAGGCGGCAATGGTCTGCTTGATCTCCGTCGGCGTCCGCAGGCGGGCGTACGAGGCGATTTTGTTTCGGTCGCCGACGTGTACCGGCGCCGGAGGGGCTGGCGGGTTGCTGGACCGGGGGCGCTGGTACGGCCCTTCGATCCAGTCCACCAGCGACAGGATGGCGTCGAGGACTTCATCCCCAGATGGGATGAGGTTCAGGCCGTGCCGCCCGGAGGCCGGCTGCCGCTCCAGCGCCTGGGCTCGGGCGACCACACGGGCCTGCTCCGGCGTCAGCCCCGACAGGACGGCCTTGACCAGGCCTCCCCGCGACTTGAGCACCTGGCAGGCGACCCGGATGAAGGTGCCGTCCGTGTTGGGCGAGCCGTCCTGCCGCTTGCACAGCCGGTAGAGGTCGTCGGGGTCGAAGTTGAGCGCCTCGGATTCCTCGAGCATGGTTTCGACCTGGCGCCCGAGGGCGCCCGAGTAGCCGACGCACGCCGGCAGGCCGTCCTGGTTCAGGACGATCCACAGGAAGCGCGGCGCGTACGACGGCAGCGGAGCTGCCGCCGCGACCCCCGGCGCATGGAGAGCCAGGCTGTGGTCACGCTCGTCGACGGGAGAAGGAACGCGGCCGAGTCCGTAAGGCATGGAACCCCCAGCGTGCGGTTTCGTGCCGTCAGGCTACGCGGCCGGCCGGCCGTTGCCAACTGGGCAGCCTATCAGGATAGACTCGCCTGCGCTTCGGAACCCAGAGGCCATCGCGGCGCCTGAGCGGCCTGACGGCCGCTAGAGTACGGCGATGGCAGCCTCTCCCCGTGCCTTCGTGCTGCGACACACGCACCTCCGCCTCGTGCCGGGTCTCGAGGAGGTCCGCCTCCACCTCGCCGACGAGGTGCTGCCGCTGACGCACGCCGTCCAGATCGAGACGGACGATCCTGACGCGGCCGTCCCTTACTGGGCGTTCGCCTGGGCGGGCGGGCTCGCGATCGGCCGGTACCTGCGCGAGCACCCCGAAGCCGTAGCGGGTCGGCGGGTGTTCGATGTCGCGTCCGGCTCCGGGCTGTGCGCGATCGCGTCGGTGCACGCAGGCGCGGCCGAGGCGACCGGCGCCGACATCGATGCCTTCGCCGCCGCGGCGATCGAGCTCAATGCCCGCGCCAACGGCCGCCGGGTGACCGCCGTGCGTCGCGATGTCCTGGACGAGGAGCCGCCAGATGTGGACCTGATCCTGGCCGGCGACTGCTGGTACGACGCCGGCCTCGCTGGGCGCGTCCTGCCCTGGCTGCGGCGGGCTCGGGACCGCGGGATCGATGTCCTGGTCGGCGACCCCGGCCGCCGCTACTTGCCCACCGACGAGCTGGTGGAACTCGCCTCGTACGACGTCCGCACCACGACCGAGCTGGAGGACCTCGAGATCAAGCAGGGTCGGATCTATGCCTTCCGGCCAGCCGGCGAGAAGCTACTTCAGGGCCCGCTCGACAGCTCGTGGCTACGGGTCAGTTGTCCCCCTCGATCCAGCCCTGCCGTTGGGCGACGCGCACCAATGAGGTCCGGCTGGTGACGTCGTAGCGATCGAACATGCGCCGAAGCTGGCTCTCGACGGTCTTCAGCCGGAGCAACAGACGTTCGGCGATCTCCGCGTTACCGAGGCCCTCGGCCACGAGCGCCAGGATCTGTGCCTCGCGCGGGGTCGGCGGACGCGGCGCCGTACGCACAGCTCGGCGGGCGTCGTCCGTGAAGGCCGTGCCTCCGGCGGCGACCGTTCGCACGGCCTTGAGAATCTGCTCGATGCTCGCCATCTTCGAGAGATAGCCCTTCGCTCCGCGCTCGACCGCGGCGACGTAGTAGCTCGGATACGTGTACGCGCTCAGCATGATGAATGCCGGGCCCGGCATGTGGCGGGCGAGGATCTCCAGGCCGTCCACCGTCCCGGCCAGACGGATGTCGCACAGGATGATGTCGGGGGACTGGGCCTCGATCAGACGATCGGCCGCGTCGCCGGTCCGGGCCGTCCCGACGACGGTCACGTCGGGCTCGCCCCCCAGGAGCGCCGTGAGCCCCTCGGCGATGGCGGGATGATCCTCGATGATCGCCAGCCGGATCACGTTCCTGCCTCCGAGGTCGGCAGCGCATCGCCCCGAGCTCTCCCCTTGCTGAGCGGCAGCCGAACGACGATGACCGTACCCTCGCCGAGGATCGACTCGGCCTCGATCGTCCCGCCATGCGCGGCCACGATCTCGCGCGCCAGGTAGAGCCCAAGCCCCAGCCCGGTCGAGGGCTTGCTCCCCAGCCGCGTATATGGCTGGAACAACTGCGGCATCACATGGCTGGCTATGCCCGGGCCGTAATCGCGGACTTCGACCATCGCGACCGATCCGGATCGACGCACGGTCACGTCGATGGTGGGCGACATCGCCGCGTGCTCGACAGCGTTGGATAGAACATTGACGAAGACCTGTTGCAGGCGACCGGCATCCGCCTGGACGAGGATCGGCCCACGAGGCATCGAGGCCCGGATCGTCGCTGCATTCGGCAGCGTCTCGGCAACCTCGATGGCAGCGCGAACGACCCCTAGCAGATCGATCGGGGCGGTGACAAGCTCGAGTCGACCGGCCTGGATGCGACTCACGTCGAAGAGACGCTCGATGAGCTCCCCGATCTGCCTGGTCTGCGCGAGTGCCCGGGCCGCATAGATGCGGGCTTGCGTGGAGCTCTCCGGGCCGAGGTGCCGCTCGACGAGCTGGAGGTATCCATGCAGGGCGGCCACCGGGGTCTTGAGCTCGTGTCCTGCCGCGGCCATCAAGCGCTCCAGGCTGAGCCGCATTGTGCGCTCGGAAAGGTCCCGGATCGTCAGCACGCCGCCCCAGGTCCGGTCGCCGGCGGTGAGCGGCTCCGCCACGGCCTCGAACCAGCGCCGCGTCCCCCCAGGCTGGGTCACCGCGAACTCCATTCGGAACCGTTCGCCTCGGGCGGCCCGTCGCTGCGGTCGGTCGGCCTGCGGAATCGGAAGACCGGCGGCATCCTCGGGCTCGATCTCGGCCTCGGCGCCACCGAAGAACCTGTCGTAGGCGTCGTTGGTCGTCATGATCCGCCCTTCGTGGTCGACTGCCACGACTGCGTCGCCGAGGCTGGCCAGAATCGATCGGAGACGATCGTGCTCCTCCTGAGTGTCCAACCTCTCTTGCTCGAGCACGACCGCCTGGGCACTGAGCTCTTCGGTGCGCGTGGCGCGGTCCTCGTTCGCGACCCGCAGCTCCTCGACGCTCGCGGTCAGCTCCTCATTGAGGGTTTCGAGTTCCTCGTTGGTGGCCTGGAACTCCTCGTTGACGGTTTCCACTTCCTCGCGAGTGGCCTGCGCGTCCTCGCTGGCCAGGAGCATCGCTTCGTTCGCCGACCGGAGCGCGGCGACCAAGGCAGTCAGCTCCTCGTTCGCTCGAAGGAGCCGGCCGTTCGTGGCGACCGCCTTCTCGAGTCGCTGCCGTGTCCGGATGTCGCCGCGACGCTCCCGCTCGGGTCTGGTCACGTCCGTCAGTTCGACGACGGCGCCTTCGATGGCACGGTCCTCGACCCGGTAAGGGCGGACGGTGGCCTCCACGAAATGCGCCGTCTCGCTGGCGGCATCCGTGGGCTCAACCTCGAACACGGCCGTGGTGGCCTTGCCCGCCAGCGCGGAGTCGATGGCAGCTCGGATCGCACTGGGCGGAAGAACCTCGGCGAGATGGACGAAGTCCTGGTCGTAGGCCGCGCCGTGGATCCCGAGCATCTGGCGTGCGGCGGAGTTGATGCGCAGGATGTAGTAGCGCGGATCGACGACGACGATGCCGACCGTCAGGTTGAGGAGCAGGCTATCCGCCGACGCCGACGATTCCGCTACGCGCTGGGCGTCGCGGTGCGTGACTCGGATGGCCTGATCGAGCTGAGATTCCTGGCTCCGACGCGGGCGGAGCACCGCCAGTCGCATCGGTGGGATCGCGTAGCTCCCGGGCCGCCGCCGATAGACCCGCAGGCGCGCGTGCTCCTCTTCGAACGGCTCCGGCAGGGCCATGACGCTCTCGGACGTACCGAGGGCCAGCCGACCGCCCGGCCGCAATGAGAACGCGAACGTCTCGAGGGCGACCCGCTGCATGGGCGCCGCGAAATAGATCAGCACGTTCCGGCAGAGGAGCAGATCGATCCGCGGGAAGGGCGCTCGTTCGCCGAGATCGTGCTCGCCGAAGACCATCAGGGCACGCAACCGTTTGGCGACCTCGTAGCCGCCGTCCGATTTCACAAAGTAGCGGTCTCGTGCACCTGCGGGTAGGCCCTTGAGAGCAGCGGGCGGATAGATCCCCCGGCGGGCGAAGGCGATCGCGTCGCGGTCGATGTCCGTCGCGAAGATCCGGACCTCCGGCCACGGGAGCTCGTCTCGGAGGGCTTCGGCGACGACGATGGCCAGGGAGTAGGCCTCTTCGCCGGTGGAACAGCCGGCCGACCAGATGCGGAGTTCGCGCAGATCGCGCCGGGCCTCCGAGACTAACTCGGGGAGGACATGGGCGCCCAGGTACTCGAAGAGCTTCGGGTCCCGGAAGAACTCCGTGACCTTGATCAGGAGGCTGTTGAGGAGCCGGGCGAACTCCTCGGGATCGGACTCCAGATAGGCCGCGTAGCCGGCCAGGGTCGGCCGAGCGGTGGCGTTCATCCGGCCGTGCAAACGGCGCAGGATCGTGGCCGGCTTGTAGGTGCGAAAGTCGATGCCGCTCCGAGCGTGGATCCGTTCGAGGAGCTTGCCGAGCTCGTCGTAGTCGGGTCCCTCCGCCGGAGCGTTGCCGGCGGCCAAGAGATCGCACAGAACCGATCCGATCGAGTCGAGGTCGGCCGTCGCGTCGACCAGGGACGGGGGAATCGAGCTCGGCATCGAGGGGAACATCGCCGTCGCCGGATTCTCGATGACTACCGCTCCGCCCGCCTTCTTCACGTACCAGGCTCCCGAGGAACCGTCGGACCCGCTGCCGGTCAGGATCACGGCGATGAGCCCGGGGCCGAAGACGCCGGCCGCGCTTTCGAACAGCACGTCGATGGACGGTGCCACGGCGCCGGGCTTGGCGGCCCTGAGCCTCAGGTCGCCGTGGCTGATCTCCACGATGCGGTTCGAAGGAACGACGAAGATGACGCCGTCCTCCAGGGCCTCACGCTCCTCGACCACTCGCACGGGCAGCGTCGCGTGGCGGGCGAGGATCTCGTGCAGATGGCTGGGACGGCGGGGATCGAGATGCTGCGCGATCACGATCGGCGCGGGGAAGTCGGCCGGCAGGCTCGCCACCACGCGCGAGAGCGCCTCGATGCCGCCCGCCGAGGATCCGATAACGACGAGCTGAGATTCCTGTGGGATCGCCGGTCGCGCCATGTTGTCTACATTCTAGATTGGCGATCGAGCGAAGTGGACCCGCCTCTCGACCGGCTCAACCGAAACCGGCCCGCCGCCCAGCGTGGGCAGGGTTTCCATCCTCGCAGAGCCATCGGCGAACGCCTACTTTGTTAACATGAGGGCGAGTACGTCGCCCAGCGTCCAACCCGCGAGGCTCCCTGGCCGTGGACACGACCCGACACCTCAACATGACTACGCCGGAGATCACGATGGAAACGCAGGAGAACGGACCGGAGTCGTTCGAGGGCGCACGAGCTGCGATCGATCAGGCACGCACCGATGTGTCCAAGGCCATCGGGCACGTGCCGGAAATCGCCGGCGGGGCGCGCAATCGCGCCGGGCAGGTCGCCGAGCGGCTCCCGGGGGCGTTCGACCGCGTGCAATCCGGCGCGGGGAGCACCATGACCCGCCTGCAGACGATGCCCGATTCGGCGCTGCGTCTGCTGGCGGCCGCCTCGCTCGGTCTGGGTGCCGGGCTCCGCCTCGCGGGCGCGCCGCGCCTGGTCACGCTGGCCGGCTTCGCCCCTGCGTCGGTCCTCGGCTTCGCGATCATGTCCCGCCCACGCCGATCTCACCTGGCTTCGCACCCGACCCTGCCGTAGCACAGGCGCCTCGGCTCACAGGGTTTTCACCCTCGCGCCACGCCCCGCGGCAGGTCCACTATCCAGTCGCTACTTTGACGCAAGCGGGGAAGCTATGGTCATTGGGCAGGTCGACGGCTCGTCGTTACCTCGAAACCTACGGTTGGGAGACGCGTGAGGAACGACACGGATAGACGGTAGAGGCACCACCGGCACCTCCCGATCGACTACTTGTATGAGGAAGTTCCAATGGGAAAGCTCACCTTTCCGTTCCGGGGCCTGGTCGCCTTGGCACTGCTGGCCCCCTTGTCGATCATCAGCACATTGCCTGCAGCCGCGGCACATACGATCGCCGCGACCACCACGTGCAGCAATAGTGTCGACGACACGCCCGGCCTTGGCCTGATCTGCCAGGTCACCGTCGTCAACACGATCACCGGCAGCGGCGGATCCGCAAGAGTCACGATCCACGAGTGCCACGGCGCCGCGGGCAGCCCGACAGCGGCGTGCACGACGACGACGACCTCGCTGACCACGCCGGTGACCGCTGTCACTGAGTGCAATAGCTCGATCAACGGCGGAGGCGGCACGCTCCGCTGCAGCATCGTGGTCACATCCAACTTCTACGGCGGCGTCAGCCCAGGTTCGACGGCGGCCACGGTGAACCAGTGCGTCGGTTCCGGCGGTGACGGCAACGTGTTGTTTGCCTGCGACCCCATCCCGGCCTCCGTAAGCGATGCGGCGATCACTCAATGCAATGGCTCTGCCACGGGCGGTGGAGCCAGCGTGACCTGCACCGCGACTGGCACGATGGCCTCGGCCCTCGTGGTCACGATCAACCAGTGCAATGGCTCGGCCAACGGCGGTGGAGCGTTGATCGTCTGCTCTGCCAGCCTGGTCAACAACGCCGTCGCCGGCACACCGCCGCCCACCGGGACGGCCAGCAGTGGCTCGAGCGACAACTCGACACCGCTGCTTCCGCTGCTGGCCCTGCTCGCCTCGGGCGGGCTTGGTCTGGCAGTGATCGCGGCGCGGCGACGGAGGATCTACAGCTAGGCCACCCTGAGTCGCCTCGAGCGGCTGCGAATAGGTCTGACTTGATCGACGGGCCGCTCTCCGGCCCGTCGATCCTTATTGTCCGAGCTCGATCCGGCCGACCCGCGCCCGGACCTCCGCGTACAGGCAAACGAGTCCGTCGGCGAAGTTTGAGCCGTCATCGCCCCCCACCGATCAGAAGCCTGCCTCCGGGGCAAGGCCCACAGGAGACGCTACGGCGCAGCGAGGGTTCTCATCCTCGCGGCCGGCGCCAGATCCAGCCCAGACTCGGAGAACGGCATGAGGATTCATGCAGGGAGCACGGCCAAGGAGTACAGAGATGACCGATCAGCACACCAAAGGCGCCATCAACAAGGCCCAGGGCGAGGTCGAGGAAGGGCTCGGCAAGTTGACCGGCGACAGGCGGCAACAAGCCAAAGGCAAGGCCAGGCAGGTCCAGGGCAGCGCTCAGCAGGGCCTGGGCCACATACAGGACGCCGTGCGAAGGCCCAAGAACTAGCTGTAGTCCCGACCCGCTGGCGATGGCTAGACAGCGCACCACATCCGCGGCCAGGACCCAGATCTCATCGGGAGGAGCATGCGATGAACGCTTCTGAACCCGACGGCATGGCTGGCAACGGCGCGGCAGAGGTCCAGCTATGACCGATCAGCGTGTCTTCTGAGCGCGACTGCATGGTCAACGAGCGGCGCCCGCCTCGGCCGCCAGCAGTCGGCTGGCGCTGAAGCATGGCCATTCTCGCTGCGCTATTCGGGGCCATCGGGAGGCAGGCGGGCCGCGTCCTGACGACGGCTCTGGGCTGGGCCAGCACGCTGCTCTTCGGACGCGTCCCCCGCCAGAAGCAGCTGCTCCTCTCGCTGATTGCGCTGGGCTCGCTCGCCTGGGTGGTGTTGCTGCTAGGTACCATCCTGCCCAACGTAGGAACCTTCCTGCTGACGGCGCTGCCGCTCTCCGGGTCCTTCGACCAGAACTTGGTGCGCCTGGCGATGCTGATCGGGGCGCTCGTGGTGCCGCTTCTTGTCGGTCTCGGCGGGCTGTTCATCGTCGACGTCGGAACCCGGCCCACCGGCCTCGCGGCGGCGAGGCAGGTGCTGCGGGGCTACCCGATCGCCTTGCTGCTCGCATTCACGTTCATCCTGCTGGCCATCGTGGGAGTGGTGCGCAAGGGCCGGACTCTCGCTCGCCGCCGGGCGGATGCGCACATCCCGATCGTGGTGCACCCGGGCGGCTACGAGATCATGGTCGACGACCTCGAGGCGGCCTTGGGCGAGGCGGGCTTGACGGTCGAGCGCCGGCCGGCGGCGGCGATCCTCGCCGTTCCCGGGCGGCTGGTCGCACGCGTGGCCGGCGGCGGCGTGCGGGCACTCGTCCCGCACCAGCTGACGACGCTCTACTCGCCCGTCCTGGAGGTCGAGCTGTACCCCTCAGACATCGCGATCTGTGGCCAGAAGGAGGCCGTTGCTCGCGCGCGCGCCGCGATCGCGACTCGGCTGACCGCGACCGCCGCGTACCTGACGACCTCCAAAGAGGCCCAGGCGGTCGAAGACCGCCTGGATGAGATTGTCCGAGCCCGAGGCAGGACGCGCGAGGAGGGGCGAACCCGGCGTTCGGACAGGCTGGTTGAAGAGCTGCGCGCGATGGACCCCACCCTCGCGACTCTCGACGTCGACTACGCCGAGTGGGAAGTCCTGTACCGCATGCGTCTCCAGATCGAGCGCGACTTGCTGGTCGGCTCCCCGGTCGGTTAACCCTCGCACCCGCAACGAGCGTCGCCACTACGCAAGCCATAGCGCGGAGTCGTTCGACGCCGGTGCCTGAGTGGTTTTGGCTCCGCGCGATCGCCCGCCGGCCGCGACTCCCCGGCCAGCAGCTCGTCGTAGCGCACGGGGTCTACGTTTCCCCCGCTCAGGATTGACACCACGCACCCGCTCGCCGACCCGCTGAATCACGGAGCCCCTCGCGAAACGAATGAGTCTGACCTGATCGCGCAAGCGGTCGCCCCCGCCTCAGCCGGGCTCACCCTGCACTAACCGTGCCAGTTCAGCAGGGGGTTTTCATCCTCGCGCGACGCCCGCAGCAGGACCACTATCGAGTCACGACAACGGACCGAAGGCTCCACCGGCTTGA
>Ga0182027_10009457_pt1 | contig 13999 bp, 12 predicted proteins | sample 712E1DmetaG_FD_121300 | JGI IMG/M metagenome (GOLD analysis project Ga0182027, IMG submission 121300) | Permafrost microbial communities from Stordalen Mire, Sweden - 712E1D metaG (Illumina Assembly) | ecosystem: Environmental > Terrestrial > Soil > Wetlands > Permafrost | place: Sweden...
ATCGATAAGCAGTCGATCGTCAAGCAGCTTGGAGGGTTGCCGCCGATAAAGTTGCATTGTTCGGTGCTGGCCGCCGACGCGCTGGCCGAAGCGATCTACGATTACATGACAAAGAACAAGCGCGCGATTCCGGCGGATCTGGAAGAAAAACATAGGCGGATCAGCGTCGAAAAAGAGGAGATCGAAAAAAAATACAAAGATTGGATTGATATCGAAGAAGGCATCCAAAAGAAATGCTAGTATCAAGCTGTCCCGGAAAATTCGGGACAGTCTTTGTTTCAAAAAAAGGATTTGAGGGGCTTTAAAGTTTGTGTTATGTTAAATACAATAATAAAGGATATGGCGGCAAAATCTGCTACAAAAAAACAAGTTTCCAAATCACATAAGGCCGCGGCCAAGGTTTCGAGGAAGCCGCAAAGAAATGCGGTAGCCGCGCAAAAGGAACCCAAGGTAACGATGGCGCTGGAAGAAAATGAAAATCAGCCGAAAGCTGTGCCAGTGGCAATGATCGAGAGCGATTTTGAGATCAGAAGGACGAAGATCAAGATCATCGGGCTGGGAGGCGGCGGTTCCAATATTGTGGCCGGCATTGCTTCAAAGGTTAAAAAAGCTTCGTTTTGCGTTGTTAATACGGATTACCAGGCACTGGCGCATATCGGCGGCGTCACGACCTTCCAGTTCGGACAAAAATTCACCAAGGGGCTAGGAACCGGGATGGATCCGGCAATCGCCGAAGAGGCGGCCCGTGATGAGCGGGAAAAAATTAAAAAACTGCTTGAGGGTAATGACTTGGTGATTTTGGTGGCGTCTTTGGGTGGCGGGACCGGTTCGGGCGCGGCTCCGGTTTTTGCGCAGATATCAAAGTCTTTGGGTAATCTGACGTATGGCATATTTTCCATGCCGTTCGCCTTCGAGGGCGCCAAAAAAGAAGAGATCGCGCGCGTGGCATTGGAGAAGGCGCGGCCGTATTTGAGCGCCTTGACCATTTTGCCCAACGAGCGGGTTTTTCAGGTTGTTCCTAAGACCACTCCGTTTACCAAGACGATGTCATTTATTAACGACAACCTTTCCAAAAATTTGGAGGGCCTAATCGAGATGATTTACGAGCCAGGGATGATCAACATCGATTTCGCCGACGTGCGGACAATCCTCTCGGGCCAGGGCAAGTTGGCGTTCTTAAACACAGTGGAATTCCAAAAAGGCGAAGGCGTCGAGATTGAATCGTTCGAAAATGCTTTTTTGTCGCCGCTGTATCCTTACGCGATCGACAAGGCGCGGGGCCTTTTGATCAATATTGGCGGGCAAAAGGATTTGAAGCTTAGTGAGGTCAATAAGATCCTGACTGGCGTCAGCGCGCGTATCCATAAAGAAGCCAAGATAATTCTTGGGATTTCGCAATCCGGCCAGGCTTTCGATGGAGTGAAAGTGACGGTGTTGGCAACCGGCTGCGCGCCGGGTTATGGCCAGGAGAACGGCAGTTTGGCGGGTGAACCCAAAAAAGAAAAGAAAACCGTTGAAAAGAAGGCCGTGGAGCCCAAAAAAGCGGCACCCAAAAAGCCAGTCGCCAAGAAGCCATCCAAAAAATTAAACATCAAGGTAAAACGCCGGCCCGTGGCAGCCGCCGCCAGGAACAAAAAAAATATCGTAGCGCCTAATCCCGAACCGGTTATCAAGCCCGACGAACCCGCCAGAGAGGCCGACGATACCATAAAGATGGAAGACGTCGCCACGGCGGAGCCCGGCGAAGTCAATTTAAGAAAGAACGCCATTGAGGTGAAAAAAGAGATAGAACGCGAAGAAAAAGAGATGTTGGAGAAGGAGAAGGCTTGGGAGATTCCGGCTTTTTTGCGCAAGCGTCCCAAGAAGAGCTAAATTTAAATAACCAAATGTACGATCTAATCATAATCGGGGGCGGGCCAGCGGGTCTGACCGCCGCCATTTATGCCGCGCGGCAGAAACTGGATACCTTGCTTGTCACCAAGGAATTCGGCGGGCAGATGGCCAAAAAGGAGGTGGAGATCGAAAATTATCCCGGGCTGGGTTCGATCGCGGCCGCCGACCTGATCGCCAAGTTTCGCGACCACGTCAAGGCGTTGGGGATTCAGATAAAACAGGTTGGAGTCAAGGGTATTCAAAAAACAGGCGAAACTTTTAAAATTACGACCGACGACGGAGACTTGGAGTCAAGGACCGTTCTGGTGGCGACTGGCGCCGATCCGCGCCACATGAACGTGCTCGGCGAAGACGAGTTCATGGGCAAGGGCGTTTGTTATTGCGCCAATTGCGACGCGCCACTGTTTTCCGGTCGGACTGTGGCGGTGATTGGCGGCGGCAATGCTGCGTTTGAAGCCGCGATCTTTTGCGCGCGCTTTGCCAAAAAAATATACATGATCGAGTTTGGCGATACCATCCGCGCCGATGCCGCTAATCAGGAGATTCTGGCCAGATCGGGCAAGGCCGAGATTATAACACGGGCCAAGATTGTTAAAGTCAACGGCGATAAATTCGTAAATGGCTTGACTTACCAAGACATAAGGTCGGGCAAAAACGTTGACTTGGTGGTGGAAGGGATCTTTGTGAAGATCGGCTACGCGCCGGCGTCGGGATTCGTAAAAGATTTGGTCGTTCTCAATAATCGGGCTGAAATTGTTTACGATCACGAAACAATGATGGCCAAAACGCCGGGATTGTTTTGCGCGGGCGATGTGACCGATATCAAATACAAGCAGATTATTATTGCCTGCGGCGAAGGCGCTAAAGCCGTGCTTTCTATTAGGGATTATCTAAAAAGTAATTTGTAATAACAAGAGTTATGCAGTTAGCCCATCTTCCGCGTTAAAGCATTCGGGTGCTGGTCGTCCCGCCGCGGCGGGGCTCCGGCGCACCCCAGCCGATAATTCGGCTGATGACTGCGCGCTTTGCTTTGAATCTGTGCCAACTGCGTAACTCTTGCAATGACCATGTTTTCCAATTCAAAGATAAAAAAAGTTTTCGCGCTTGAGATTATTGATTCGCGGGGAAACCCGACATTGGAAGTCGGCGTAGCCACTGACGATGGCATATTTACGGCGGGCGTGCCATCGGGCGCGTCGACCGGACAGCATGAAGCTGTCGAGTTGCGGGATGGCAATATCAGCCGTTTCAACGGGCTGGGTGTTTTGAATGCCGCAAAAAACGTCAACGAGGTTATTAATCCGCAGATTGTGGGTATGGATATCCGCGATCAGGCGGCTATTGATGCAAAGATGGCGTCGATCGACGGTACGACGAATTTTGGCAACTTGGGCGCCAATGCCGTTTGCGGCGTATCGCTGGCAACGGTTCGGGCCGCGGCCGCGAGTTACAAATTGCCGCTTTATCGCTATGTCGCCAAACTTTTTAAAAACGATAAATTGGTTATGCCCAAGGCTTGCTTTAATATCGTCAACGGGGGCGCGCACGCCGGCAGCAATTTGGACGTCCAAGAGTTTATGATCGTGCCGCAGTCGGACAAATTTGCCGACAACCTGCGCTTTGCCTGCGAAATTTATCATCAGCTTAAGCAAAGCCTGATCCAGAAATATGGGCGAATGTCTGCCAATCTGGGCGACGAGGGAGGGTTCGCGCCGCCGATGGAGTCGCCCAAGGAAGCGTTAGAATGCATATCCCAGGCGATCGCCGCGTCGCAGTCGGCAACCCAGGTAAAGTTTATCATGGACGTGGCGGCCAGCCAGTTTTTCAACGACGGGAAATACAATATGCACATCGGCAGTTTCGATGGGCACGCGCTGGCCGATTTCTACACCCAGATGTTGTCGCAATTTACCAATATTATCGGTTTGGAGGATCCGTTCGCCGAAGATGACTGGCAAAGCTGGCAGGATTTCTCGTTTACAGGCATGATGATCGGCGATGACCTGCTGGTGACCAATCCCGAGCGCATCAAAGAGGCCCAGGTTAAGAAGGCTTGCAACGCCATGATTTTAAAGATCAACCAGATCGGCACGGTGACGAAAGCCATGGAGGCCGCCAAGCTGGCCAAGTCTTATGACTGGAAGATCGTCGTTTCTCACCGCTCGGGCGAAACCAACGACGATTTTATCGCCGACTTCGCGGTAGGCATCGGCGCGGATTTTATCAAAACCGGCGCGCCGGCCCGGGGCGAGCGCCTGGCCAAATACAACCGCCTGGCCAAAATTGAGGAAGAAATAGTATGAAAATCAATATAAAATACTTGCTTTCCGCAGTTGGTATAGGTTTTATATTCGCACAGATTGCTTTTGCGTTTGTTCAATATTCCGATCAGGAACCGATGAATCCGATTTTGAGCAGTTTATTAGGCATAGTGGCGATTATATTTTTTATACTGGCTGCTTTCAGTTATTTTTCTTTGCCGATTGTCGTTTATTCGTGGTATATCAAACGCGGCGGCAGACACAAATGGCTGGGTATCTTCCTTTTTGGATTGCCTTTATTGGCAATAGTTTCATTTGGATCTAATTCTAATTTTTTCCTGCTGGGTTTGCTCTATTTGTTGCTCTTGCCCATAGTATCCTATCTTTTTCACATAATTTCCGGCGGCGACAAGTTTTCTTTCCGCTTATCGATTTTGATGATCCTGTCAGCTTTATTAATAAAAGGAATGGTTGGCATAACCGAAGGCTTATTAAAATGAAATTTATGCCTAAAAAGCAATTTATATTTTCATTCACCATCGTTGGCTTGGCGATCGCGGGGATGGCAAATGCCCAAAGTGATAATATGCCGATGGCAAGTGCTACAGACACACTGACCGCTATAATCAACTGGATTTTTGGGATTACGATCTTATTGTCGCTACCGGGTCTTTTTGTGCCGATTTACAGATATAGTAAACGCGTTATCAATAAGAAATCATGGCACAGTACTAAAGATGAGAAATAATATAGTTACGCGCAAGATCGTGTTATTGCCACCTTGGAAAAGCAAAAAGACCGGCTTCGGCCCGGGGCGAGAGACTAGCCAAATACAACCGTTTGAGTCGGATAGAAAAAGAATTAAACTATTAAAACAATGAGCCGCGAAAACCCATTCGACGAGACCAGCAACCAATACAACGAAGTCACCGATAATGATGTCTATGACGAGATTCAGGACGGCAAGAACGAGAAGTGGCGAACCGATGATCTGGGCTGGCAAAAATTCAAACTGTCGGACGAAAAAAAACCGCCCGAAGGTTTGAGTTGGGAGGATTTTGCGATATGGCAGGCCAAGGATGCCAAAGAAAAAAGTGTTCCGGTTGACGCCAAGCTTTATGTGATGGTTAAGACCAACGAGGACGAGCCGACGCAAAAGAAAGTTGGAGTCGGGCTGACGCCGGCGCAGGCAAAAAGAATGCTCGATGATAAAACCCGGCCCCCCAGCTATTCCGCCGAGCTGGACTATTCCGATGGTGGCGATGGGCCCAAGGAGTTCGTAAAAGCGTCAAGCTTGAACAATCTGCGGTTTTTCGAAGAGGAGGAAAAGGGATTCCAGTTGCGCCAGGCGCAAACCGCGGCGGAAAAAGAAAGGGACGATAAGATCAACTCGATCCCGGACAGGTTTTATAATACGCCGGCCAAGATCGACCGCGTTACCATAAGAGGAGAAAAAAGAACCCTTTCCAAAAGGAACGTGGTCACGGATTACAGCGGCCGGCTCGACGCGTTAAAACAGCATTACGGAGAATCTAAATTTAGGAGCGGAAAATTTAAGGGGAAACTCAAAAGAGATGTAATCTTAAATCCGGATTCTCTTGGATTGGCGCGCGACATTGATCAGGCTAACCAGACGAGGCCATCGCCTGCGGACGAATCTGTCACCGCCGATTTTTTCATCGCCAGCGATGGCGTTCATGAGGCGATTGGGATTAACATCGACCATGCAAGGCAACGTTTGCGGGAAGGTAAATTCGGTACCAATCCGTTTTATTTGGATCTGGCTGAGGACAAGAAAGGCAGGTATACTGAGGAAAAATTAAAAGAGGTCGAAGAAAAGAACCGGATTGCCGAAGCTTCCTGGAACAAATGGCGGATCCAGCAGGATATCGAGAACCGCAAGACGAATCGGGAAAAACAGGCAAATGAGAAACAACCAACCGCGACTGAGGCCGAGGCCGAGCGCCTTAGGAAAGAAGTGATAATCAACAAGATCGAGGACCAAAAAAATCCCAACCGCACCCATGACACGTCCTCACCGCCCGAACCTGCGTGGAGAAGGGAGCCATTGACCTTGGAAAAAACAAAAGAAAAGATATTGGAGTCCGCACAAAAAGCCCACGAGGCGGCGGAAGAAAAAAAGGAAGCCGATAAAAAAGCGGCGATAGCCGAACGCGCGCGCATCGCTGACTTAATCTTTAAGCGGTTGGGGGATTTTGGTCTGTATTCCGAAACCATCCCTCTGGATTCGGCCGGTAATCTGCAGATCGATAAGTTTGGAATGGGTGGAGACGATCGGTCGATCTTGAAAGGTTCGAACGCAAAACTAAAAACTGTGGATGATCTGATCCGGTTTTTTGAATTGATCGAGCAGGAGCATGGCCTGCAATTTACGGTTGAAAAAGTCGTCGGGCAAGGCGGAGCGAATTTCGTCAGATACTCCGCGGCCGAGAGGTTGGCAGCTGCCGGTTCAGGCGAACCGCCGGAGTTTTCCGCGGAAATCGAAAATGGCGGTTGGAAAATAAACAGCAGCTTTAAAAAAATCGACATTTACGATACCAAAAATGAAGATAATGTTACCGGGAAATTTTGGGCTATCATTCAAACAAGCGAGGTGGACCAGAGTATAGTAAAAATTGCCGTGGGATTGAACAAGGCTCAGGCAGAAAGGATGCAGGACCCAAAACAGAGACCCAAAGGATATAATGTCAAGATCAAAAAAGTGAACGAAAACGGCAGCCAGAGAGACGTTATAACCATCGGCAACAATCTGCAATTTTTCGAGGAAGAACAGGTGGCTTTCGAGGAGGCGAAAAAGGCCAAACTAAAAAAATAAGCTATGTATAAAATCGTTTTGTTGAGGCACGGGGAGAGTGTTTGGAATAAGGAGAACCGGTTCACGGGCTGGACCGATGTTGATTTGTCGCCGCTGGGCATAAAAGAGGTGGAGGCGGCCGGGGAAATATTAAAAAAAGAGGGCTATGTTTTTGATTTGGCGTTTACGTCGGTTTTAAAGCGCGCGATTAAAACTACCGAGGTAGTTTTGGGCGTGATGGGATTGGAAAATATCGAGACACGATTCGAGTGGCGGTTAAACGAGCGTCAATACGGTGGTTTACAGGGATTGAATAAGTCGGAAATGGCAAAAAAGTTTGGCGAGGAGCGAGTGTATATTTGGCGTCGCAGTTTTCTGGTTCCTCCGCCCGCGATGACTGATGCTGATTTCAAAAAACAAGCGGATCAGGAAATATTCCGTGATGTTCCCAGGGATAAATTGCCCAGGACAGAATCGATGAGTGACGCTTATGTCCGCGTAGTCGATTGTTTACGCGCGGATATAGTGCCCGCCATCATGGGCGGCAAAAAAATTCTGATTTCGGCGCACGGTACGAGTTTGCGCTCGATCGTAAAATATTTAGATGGAATTTCTGATGACGAGATTATGAATTTAAACATTCCCACCGGCATGCCGCTGGTTTATGAACTCGGCGACAATTTAAAACCGATAAGGCATTATTATCTGGGCGACGAGAAAGAATTAACCGAGAAGATCAAAAAAGTGGAAAACCAGGGAAAGGCGAAGTAAGTCCGCATTTTACATTTGGCGTGAATTTGCTAATCTTAATGTGGAATCAATAAACACGAATAAAAAAATATGGCAAACTATCAAGTTAACAAGGACAAGTGTCTGGGATGCTTCGTTTGCACCGTCAATTGCCCGAAAGGCATGGGCGAAGATACTGATGGCAAGGCCAAGGTGAACGATTCAAAAGAGGTGGAGAAGGCCGGCGGTGTGAGTGTTTGTCCGCATGGCGTGATTGAGATTATAGGCGAGGGGTAATTTTTAATTACCGATTGTTAATGAAAGAATTACAAAAAGGCATCCGGTAACGGGTGCTTTTTGACAGACGGTATGTTGGGTATTAATATTGATACATATAAGCAATACATAACCATGAACAATTGGACAAAGCTCGTGCAAGACAGGGTTAAAGGCGTGCCGGTTTCGGGCGGCCGGTCAAGTAAATTCGATCGGATAAATTTTTCTGACCTGGTTTTCGTTCCGGGCCAGCTGGCCAAGCGGCCGGTGGATTATTTTAAAGAAACCATCAGTACCAAGACCGTTGTCGGCCAACGGAGCAAAAAACCAGTCGAATTACAGACACCGATTTTGATCGCGGCCATGTCTTTTGGCGCGCTGTCTCGCGAAGCAAAGATCGCGCTAGCCAAGGCATCGTCAATCGCGGGCACTACGGCCAATACCGGCGAGGGCGGCATGTTGCCCGAGGAACGCCAGGAGGCCAAGCGTCTTGTTATCCAGTACAGCACCGGCCGGTTTGGCATCGATGAAGAGATTTTAAAGAAAGCCGATATAATCGAAATAAAGATAGGACAAGGAGCCAAGGGTGGCCAGGGTGGTTTGTTGCCCAAAGAGAAGGTGACCGAAGAGATCGCCAAAGTCCGGCGCATGCCGATGGGACAGGATATCCACTCGCCCGCTTACCATAAGGATATCGAAACGATTGTGCATTTAAAGGAAAAAGTTGACTGGTTGCGCGAGATAAGCGGCGGATGTCCCATTGTCATTAAAATGGCGGCCGCCGACATAGACCGGGATGTGCGGATTGCCATTGCGGCCAACCCCGATGTGATCGCTTTAGACGGCCTTGGCGGCGGCACTGCCGCGGCTCCGGTCGTGATGCTGGAGGAAATGGGCATTCCGACGCTGCCGGCATTAGTGAAGGCTCGCCAGATCCTGGATGAGTTGGCGGCCGAACAAGAGCTGTGGATTGCCGGTGGTTTTTTTGATGGCGGTAGCGTGGCCAAGGCCCTGGCTCTGGGAGCGGATGCCGTATTTATGGGTTCGGCAATGATGGGCGCGCTGGGTTGTGTGGGATGTAATTTATGCTACCTGGGGAAATGTCCGAAAGGCGTTGCCACTCAAGACGAGGCTTTGCGCAAGAATTTGAATGTTGACGCGGCTGCCCAAAACGTCGCCAATTTTATAAAAAATTGCACCGAGGAAGTAAAAATGATGGCCGGTGCCGTCGGCCACGACGATGTCCACAAGCTGACCAAAGACGATCTGCGCGCCCTGACCTGGGAAATGTCAAAGATATCGCGAGTCCGCTTTGTCGGCGAATAGGCTATCTAGCTTTATATAAAAAAACTGATGTTTTACATCAGCGCCCCGCGAGCGACCCTTGCGAGGTTTTTTGTTAATCTTTCTGGATAGAATATTGTTAATACTATGACTAACCAGTTGAAGGCGGATGTTCCCATGAATATCCACGGATTCCAAGACAGAAGCGAATATTCGATTAGAGCGAATATTCCGGCGCCGTACAGGAGCTGGGATATTTGTCGGTTTTCGATGCCCCTTGCCATTTGTATTGGAGCCAGGCAAAGAGGCAGTACTATGCCAAGAGCCAAGGCAAGGTACACTGTAATTACCGCGGGCAAGATGAATAATTCCAGATAGAAATTATCATCTATTCCATAACTGATAATTACCATGCTAGCAAACGATACCATCCAGAATATCTTCCAGATTGTCATTATTAAAGATTTCAATCTTATCACCAAATATAACTATATCGTATTATTTTGAAATTGTCAAGGTTGAAGCAATGTAAAGACCAACTCGCATTTTTTAAAGGGACTAAATTAGAGAGGCGCTTTTTGTTTTCAACACTATGAAGTTGAAAAGTTTTTTGATAAAATAAACTAATCACTATGGTTGATCTTTTTATTGAGTGGTATGTTTTTGAAATTCCGGCAAAGATCAAAAAAATCTGGAGCAATTATGTCTGGTTCTTCGCGAAATTTTTTTCGCTGGCCGAGCTGACGCGCGATTTTTTTGCTCCCTGGAAGGGCTTGACATTTCAGCGTGAAAAACGCGGATTTGAAATTGGCGATATGTTGTCGGCAACTTTCGGTAATATGATCTCGCGTCTATTTGGCGCGATGATCCGTTTGTTTTTCATAGCCTGCGGTCTGGTCGTCGAGGCGGCCAGCGCGGTTTTTTGCCTGGTGGCTTACGTGCTCTGGATAGGTCTGGCGCCGCTGACATTTTTTTGTCTTTCACGCGCCATTTATCTGTTGTTTATTTCCTGAATTTTTGGATAGGTTTTTTTTATTCGCATTATAATTTTTATGGCTCACGATGCCAAATCAGCGCAAACATTTAAAGCGGTCGCCAACGCCCGCCTGATACCGGTCGCGATATTCAAAAAAATACTGTGGCTGGCGCTGGCTGTGTTGTTGGTGGCTGGGCTTTGGCTGGCGGCGGCAAAAATATTCGCGAGCTTGCCTCTCTTTTTGTCGCGACAATTGCCTCATATACCGGCGGATTTTTTATTTTTGGAAGGATTGATTTGCATTTCGATTCCGTTTATCTCGGTTTCGTGGGTTGGCTTGGCTTTTTGCGAGCAAAAAATAAAGCGCGCGGAAAAAAAAATCACCAAGGATCTTTCGGTAAGCGAAAATCTCCTGGAATATCTCGATTTTGAAGCTTCCGGCTATGTCAGCCGGGCCATGGCCGATAAAAACTCGCGGATTGGTAATAAATTGATGATTGATCTGCTTTCGGGTAACCGCCTGAATTTCGCTTTCCAGCGCCTGGGAATCAAAAAGACCGCCTACGAACAGTTGGCGATCGATGCCCTAAAAAAAGAAAAAATCTCCACCGCCGGACAGGAGGGCGCGCTTCTGGAACAAGAAAACCGCGTCTCGATTGATAATATCCTGGAAAGTTCCTATGAGCTGGCGCGGGCTACTGGCGAGACCAGGATCTCGATTTTTTTGCTGTTTTTGACGCTTATCAACCAGGATAAGGATTTTGCCAAGTTGATGGACGGTTTGTTGCTTCAGTTCGATGATGTGGAATCGGTTGTTTTGTGGCAGATGCGCCTGGAAAATTACCGAAAGTTTCGCGCTCGTTTTTGGGAGCGCGACAATTTGCGGCGGTTTTTGCCTTCCAGCCCGACGCTGGCATTGATCGGCGGTTATACTGTCACTCTAGATCGTTTTGCGCGCGATATCACTTTATCCAACCCGCTTTTTTATGGCGGGGTCGTGCTTCACGAACGCGTAATCGCTCAGGTGGAGGAGACTATGACCAAGAACAAGGGCAATTGTTTGTTCTTGGTGGGCGAGATCGGTTCGGGTAGAAAAAGCGTCATTTACAACCTGGCCAACCGGATTGTCAGCGAGACCGGGGTGGCGGGATTAAGGCACGCGCGTTTGTTGGAGTTGGATATGGTTTCCTTGATTGGTTCTTCCGACAGCCCGGAGATTTTGGCGTCGCTTCTAAAACAGATATTTTCCGAGGCCGCGAGAGCCCATAATATTATCATTGTCATTCCGCAAATCCATAACTATATTGGCCAGCACTTTGGCGTCGAAGCTGTGGCGACGATGGATATCTCGGGAGTCTTGGGCTCGTTTGTGAGCAAGCCCGATTTCCGGGTCATCGGGATCACGACTTTCGACGGTTATCATCGCTCAATCGAAACCTCGCCCGAGATCACAGCCGCGTTTGCCAGGATCGAAGTCGCGCCGGTATCAGCCGAAGACGCATTGCGCGTTTTAAAAGAGGCGGCACTGCGCCTGGAAAGGAAGACGGGCATTTACATGCCAATCTCAACACTCAAAGAGATCACAAAACTTTGCGATTATTTCATCACCGGAACTGCGTTTCCGGAAAAGGCAATGACGCTACTCGATGATTTGGTGGCGCTAAAGACCAGCCAATCCGGTCCGGGAGCCCACGCGCTAATGTCTGACGAAGTGGACGCGTTTTTTTCGAATAAATACGAGGTGCCGGCCGGGGCCGCCGCATTGCATGAAAAGCAGGTTCTGTTAAACCTTGAAGATTTGATCCACCAGGGATTGGTTGATCAAGTCGAGGCGATATCTGATCTTGCCAATGCCTTGAGACGGGCCAGGGCCGATATCAAGCGGCGTAAGCGGACAATTGGCAATTTTCTGTTTCTGGGGCCTTCCGGGGTTGGCAAGACCGAGACCGCCAAACAGCTGGCCCGGGTTTATTTCGGGTCGGACAAAAATATCATCCGGCTTGATATGGCCGAGTATCAGGTGCTCGAGTCGATCGAAAAATTGATCGGCAGTGACCGCGCGCCTGGCTATCTGACAACCGCAGTGCGGGATAATCCGTTTTCGCTGGTTTTAATCGACGAGATTGAGAAGGCCCACCCCAATCTTATTAATTTGTTTTTAAGCATCCTTGACGAGGGCGAAATCGTCGACGGCGCCGGGCGCAAAGTGGATTTTCGGCATACTATTATCATTGCCACTTCCAACGCCGGAGCCGATTACATCAAAGAAGCAGTCGGGCGCGGATCGACCTTGGCCAATATCAAAGATGTTTTTGTGGATACATTGATCCGGCGGCAAATTTTTAAACCCGAGATGCTGAACCGTTTTGACAGCGTCGTGCTTTACCGGCCGCTTGGCAGGGAAGAAATGAAAAAAGTGGCGGAATTAATGCTAAACGAAGTCAAAACCGGGCTCCGTGAAAAACGGATCGAATTTATTGTAACCGATAACCTGTGCGAAAAACTCGTCGATATCGGATTTGATCCGGCCTATGGCGGGCGTTCCATGCGCCGAGCGGTGCAAGACAAGGTTGAGAACCTGATCGCCACGGCGATCCTGCGAGAGACAATTAAACCGGGAGATGTTTTTGAAGTTGAGGCGACACAGTGGCGGATATTGGTCAATGAACAGCGGGAAGAATATTACGCGCAGGCCGGCAGCGTCGCGGTCGACAAAGAAGATCCGCGGGCGGCTATCTTGATGCATTTAGAGGATATTGTCCACGAGGGGTTGGTTGGCCAAAACGAAGCGGTGACCGACTTGGCCAATGCTTTACGGCGGGCTCACGCCGATATTAAGACGCGTAAGCGGACAATTGGCAATTTTCTGTTCCTGGGGCCTTCCGGGGTTGGCAAAACCGAAACCGCCAAACAGTTGGCCCGGGCATTTTTTGGCTCGGCCAGAAACATGGTACGTCTGGATATGGCCGAATATCAACGCGTCGAAGCCATCGATAAGCTTGTGGGAACACTGGATACACCGGGATATTTTACCACGCAGATTATGGAAAATCCCGAAACCGTGGTTTTGATCGACGAGATTGAAAAAGCCAACCAAAATATTTTAAACGTTTTCTTAAGCGTGCTCGACGAAGGCCAAATTTCCGACGGGTCGGGACACTCGGTGGATTTCAAAAAAACCATCGTTATCGCCACTTCCAATGCCGGATCGGAATACATCAAAGAAGCCATTGAAAAAGGTTCCAAAATCGGGCCAGCCTTCAAGGAAGGCTTTATCAATAACTTGCTTAGCAGGGGCATATTTACTCCCGAATTCATCAATCGCTTCGACGCGGTGGTGCTTTACAAGCCGCTTTCGGGGAACGAGAACGAGCAAGTTGTTTGGCTGATGTTGCGCGAGATCCAGCAAGGGCTGAGCCTCAAGGGCATGGAATTTGGTGTTACCGATGAACTCGTAAGAAAGATCGCCAAGATCGGTTATGATCCGGCTTACGGCGGCCGTTCATTGAGGCGCGCGATCCAGGAGAAGATCGAAAACCCGATTGCCACGGCGCTCTTGTCGCGACAGGTCAGGCGCGGCGATAAAATCGAAATCGATTCGCGTAATTGGCAGGCGATCGTCGTCGGCAAAACCGCTCAAAACCTAGTACCACACTAACTTAATTTCGCCGATTTAGCAGGATTTATCTGGCCCAGATTCGAGGCGCAAGGAGTGTAGCGTACCCTCTGTGGTACGCTAGCGACGAGCAACGAAGAAGATGGGCC
>Ga0182027_10009460_pt1 | contig 13998 bp, 10 predicted proteins | sample 712E1DmetaG_FD_121300 | JGI IMG/M metagenome (GOLD analysis project Ga0182027, IMG submission 121300) | Permafrost microbial communities from Stordalen Mire, Sweden - 712E1D metaG (Illumina Assembly) | ecosystem: Environmental > Terrestrial > Soil > Wetlands > Permafrost | place: Sweden...
CCACGGCGTTCTTCTCTCCCTGCATCGCTGGTGGGGCGAGTGGAGCGGCCGCAGCCGTCCAGCCGCTTCGGCGGGCACTGCTTCCGTCCTCGCGCGCCTGAAACAACCGGCCCTGATCGTCCTGTTTTTTCAAATCACTTGCGTGGGCTGGCTCTTCTTCCGCGCCGGCAGCTTGCCCCGCGGAGTTAGCCAGTGGCCCGTGGTCAAGTCCTATCTTCAGGCCATGGTCAATTGGCGCGGGACCGGGCATGTGACCGGTTTTCTTCTTCCGGTGGCATTGCTCGGCGGCTTGGCGCTCTTTTTCCAATGGAAGAACGACCGCATGAACGTTTTCTCGCAATGGACGGCGCCGAGCAAAGCGGCGGCTGTGTTCGCAGCCCTGGCGGCCATCACGCTGCTGGGAGTTTTCGAAGGCGCGCAATTTATTTATTTCCAGTTCTAAATGAAAAAAACACGGTACCTGTTCGGTTTGGCGGCGGTGACTCCCGCCGCCTGGGCGCTCTGGTTTCTCCTCGGAAAACCGCTCGCCTCGGCCCTGGCCTCCGCCCTGGGCGGCCGCCTGCTCAAAATGGGCGACGGCAAATTCACCGATCCGGAGTTGTTTGTGCGAATGCGGCTGGAAGAGCTGGCGCTGCTGGTTTCCGCCGCCAGCCTGCTGACGCTGGCTTGTCTTCTGGCGGGGTGGTGGTTCCGCCGCCGGCTCCCCGCGCGTCTGCGCTGGGGGGCGAACGCCCTGGTTCTTTTTCTTGGCTGCAACCTCTTCGCCGCCATCGCCTTCCACACCGTCCTGTTCTGGTGCCTGTTGTCCGCGGGCGTGGGCAACACCCACAACTACACCCAGTACCAAATCAAGCGCGGCTTGATGAGCGAAAACGCGGTTCCCCGCCAGGCCGTCCTCCTGGGTTCCAGCCAGACCCACGCGGAAATTGACAAGCGGCTTCTCAATGCCCGCATGGGCCGTCAACTCTGGACCACCGAATTGCATTTCCCCGGTGCCCGTCCTTTCGACATGCTCTCGAGCCTGGAAGACCTTCCCGCCGTCAAAATTGATTACGTGGTGACCTATGCGAGCGAGGGCTATTTTTACTCGGGCGCCATCGGCGAAGCGGGGATATTCTTCATGCGCTGGCGCGACCTGGGCCAGTTCTACGATTGCGGTGGAAAGAAAGTGGAGCTGGGGCGGTTTTTCGCCTATGGCCTTCTGGGAGACATCCTGCCTTTGTTCCGCCTGCGCGAGCCGGTCATCGCCCGCCTGTTCGGTTACTCGATCCTGGGCCTGAACCAGGAGCGGCGCGATCAGTCCTTGAGCGCCGATCTTGCCGAGAGAGCCAAAACCGCCGCCGCCGGCTACCGGCTCGGGCCTGAAAGCGACTTCCAAAAGAGGGCCTTTGCTCTTTTTGCCGCCAAGTGCCGCGAGCGCCACGCCCGCCTGGTGCTGTGCTGCGGCCAGCTCAATCCCGTTCTGGGCCGCGCCCTGGACCCTGCTTTGCGCCCCGACATGCTCGCCTACCTCCACGATCTGGCCGGCCGCGATCCCAACATCATTCTCCTGGAAGAATCCCAGCTTCCTGTCCAGACGGAAAACGACTACATGGACCTGACCCATGTGGACGAAGCCAATCAGGTTCGTTTCACCGGGTACATGCAAACCGTCCTCCAGAAACTGCTGGACGCGCCTCCCGCTGGAATGTGAGCAACGGGATCCGTGAGCCGGCATTCTTCACATATCCCCAATGAGGTGATTTTCTTGGTGAATAATCTGGCGCGAACCTGCTGCCGATGGCACTTTGTTGCCTGTCATGATGAAGTCTTCCATTAATGCTCCGGGCCGGCTTTTGGGCGCGCTGGCGTGGGCTGTGTTCCTCGCCACCGCCCGGGGCGGGAGCGCGGATACGAACACCTTCGGATTCACCGGCCCGGAAATTTATCCCCTGGACAGCGCCGTCACGCTGCTTCATGCCGCCGACATGGACGGAGACGGCCTGAACGACCTGATCGTGGTCAACAACGCCCACTCGAGGATCAACATCCTCTACAACCAAACCGGCAAGACCAACCTCCTTCCGGCCGACGACGGCCTGAAAAAGGAAATCAACCAACTCCCGCCGGACGCCCGTTTCAGAATCACCTCCATCGCTTCGGAAAAGCGGATTTCCTCGCTGGTGGTGGCCGATTTGAACGGCGATGGCCGGCCGGACCTGGCCTACTATGGCGACCCCAAGGAATTGGTCGTCCTCTACAACCTGGGCGCCGGCGGCTGGAGCGCCCCCAAGCGGTTTCCCATTGGCGACGGCCAGCTCGGCGTCAACGCCCTGACCACCGGCGACCTGCACGGGAGCGGGCGACCCGGCCTGGTTTTGCTTGGCGAAAACAACATTTATTACATCGCCCAAAATGCCGACCACCTGCTGGCCGAGCCGGAAAAAATCCCCTTCTCCGGTGCGGTCAAGAGCCTGCAGGTGCTGGACATCAATGGCGACGGCCGCGATGATCTGCTGCTGATCAATTGGGACAGCCCCGACCCGTTCCGGTTCCGCCTGCAAGACGCGCAGGGGCAGCTTGGGCCGGAGGTGCATTTTACTTTCCCGTCCGTCCGTTCCTATCTGGCCGATGATTTGCTTGGCGACCACAAGATGGAATTGATCACCATTGCCCAGAATTCCGGCCGCGCCCAAATCTCCGGCCTGAACCGCAAACCCGCCGAGCCGCTCTCCGGCGCTTTCAAGCGCGGCCAATTCCAGGTGTTGCCTCTCAACAAGACAACCCAGCCGCGCCGCGGCATTTTGTGGGCGGACGTCAACGGCGACGGCCTGCCCGATCTGCTCGTGGCGGAACCGGACAGCGGGCAGTTGACCCTTTATTTGCAACAGGCCGATGGCAGCCTCGGCTCCGGCAGGACGTTCCCGACCTTGAGCGGCGTTACCGAACTGGCGGTCAGCGATTGGAAGCAGGACGGCTCGCAGGAGATTTTCGTCCTCAGCAGCGAGGAGCATCAGATTGGTGTCACCAAGCTGGACAAGAGCGGGCGCATCGCCTTTCCCGCGATTGTTCCATTTGAAGGCAGGCCGCTGACCATGGCCATCGGTCCCCTCCAACCCGGCGCCGCGCCCACCCTGGCGGTGATTTTGGACCAGGACGGCAAACGGGCGCTGGCGACGCGGACGGCGGACGGAAAGACGCGCGGGCAGCCCTTGAGCGCGCAGTTCAAAGCCAACCCCGCTTCCATGACCTTGTTCGATGCGAACCAGGACGGGCTGGCCGATTTGGTGGTGTTGATTCCTTACGAAAAGATCAAGGTGCTGATCCAGACGCCCGCCCACACCTTTGATGAGGAAGACGTGCTGCCCCCCGGCGGCGCGACCGACCAGCCGTGGTTGAGCGCCGCCGACGTGGATGGGGACGGCAAGCCGGAATTGCTCCTGGCACAAAAGAATTTCATCCGGGCCGTGGTACTGCAACCCGAAAGCGGCAACGCCACCAACGACGCCAAGCCGGCCTGGACTTTCCATGTCAAGGACCAGATCAACGGGGCGTCGAGCAGTTCGCGGATAGCGGGGGCGGCGCCGTTGCGGAACGGGACGAACGGAGTGGCCTCGATATTTCTTCTTGACTCAGAGCAGAAGGCCCTGACCTTGTGCGAGCGCGACGCGGCGGGCGTCTGGCAGGTCGTGCGCAACCTTCCCCTGCCCGTGACCGAGTTTTCGCGCCTGCAGCCGGTGGCCCTGGGCGGCCCGCAAGCCAACAGCCTGGCTTTCCTGGGCGTCAACGCCGCGGGCACGATGGTCTTTGGCGGCGAGGTTTGGGAACTGGCCGAATTGGACAGCTACGAAACCCCGATTCCTGAGGGGCATTTGGCCGATGTCATCGCCGGCGATTTGAACCATTCCGGGCGCAAAGACCTGGTCTTTCTGGAAACGGCGAAGAACTATTTGGATTTGGTCAGCTTTGTGCCGCCGCACAAGCTGGCGCCGGGCAATCGCTGGCAGGTGTTTGAAGAGCGCACCTTCCGTTCGCGCCGCAACGATGACATGGAGCCGCGCGAGGCTTGCGTGGCGGACGTGACGGGCGACGGCAAAAACGATTTGATCGTCCTGGTTCACGACCGCATCCTGGTCTATCCGCAGGAGTGAGGCCGGGAATCGGTCCCATCAGACCTATCGGTCCCATCTGCCTGATCCTTTCCCGCCAAAACGAGGCTAATCCCTGGGCGGCAGGGCCGGGGTGAAACAATTGAGCGTAAATCCGTCCTGGTTGAACCCGCCCACCCAAACCGAGTAGTTAAAGAACCTGGCCAGCGAGTCCGCCGGCGGCAGGAGGGAGAAATCGCACCAGGCCTTGAACTGGCTGGCTTCCTCGACGGTGGAAATTTTGTTGAGCCTCATTTCCAGGCCCAAAAGACCGAGCAGGTCGGGCGCTGAAATCGTTTCCTTGCCCAGGGTCTCCAGCAGCATGCGCATGCTCTCCTTGTCGTTGCTGAAGGCAAAGATGCCGGCGTTCATTCCGCCCCCGGCCTTTTGCGCGGCGTCAGCCAGTCCGGCGGTCTGGCTCAACCCGGGCTTGTTGCTGTCGTTGCTCCGCAGGAATTCCTCCAGCATCTCCACGTTGCTGGTGAGCGCGACGTATCCGCCGCCGGCCGCGAAATGGTAGGTGTGGCTGCCGCCCTGGACACTGACCGGCAACGTCGCCGAGTAGATTTTCCGCCCAAGGAATTCACGCTCCTTGATGTTGCCCGCAGGGGCGAACAGGCCCGCCGCCACCTTGATCGCCGCCGCCAGCTTCAACGGGCTGGGGGAGCCGATGAGGCAAATCTCCGGCGCCTCCCTCAGATCGCCCAGGGTGGCGTTGGCTGGATTTCTCTCGTAAGTGATGATGTCATCCCCGAGGTTGTCGAGCAATTCGGCCCGCAAATCATATTTCTCATCCTGGGCCTTGCCGGCCAGGTCCAGCGCGTAGTTGAGCACCTGGGCGGCGGTGGGATTGATTTGATTCAAGGTGGATTCCAGCAGCCGCCAGCTTTTCGGAATATCCAGACGCATCCGGCTGAACTTCACCGCGTCGGCCGGCACGAAGGGCGGCGGCCCGGAGTCCTTGGCCTCGGTGGTCAGGACTCTCAGGAGACCGCGGCGGCTGGGTTCCGGCGCGCCCACGAATAACTGCAGGTTCAACCCGTCCGGGGAGTCGTGATAGGCGAGGGAGGCGGTGGTCAGCCCGGTCAAGCCCAGAGTGGCCATCGCCCCGTCGCCGGCCATGGCGCCGTCCAGGAGCGACGCGCCAGCCGGTGGCGCCTGGGGTTGCGCCCAATCGGCCAGGAACGCCCCGGCGTTCAACCAGGCGAAAAAGGGCGCGCCCCGGAGACGCGCGGCGAAATCGTGCTGGAAAGCCGGTTGCTCATCCAAACCGGCGAGCAGGCCCCCGGCTTGCCGGGCCAGAATTTTTTCGATGACCTGGCTGGATTGGGCGACGATGAGGAGCGAGCCGGATTGCCCAAAGGTCAGCTCCACTTTATCGGGCGGCGGTTTGGGCAGAAGGTTGTCGGCGGTGTTGGTGCCGGTCAGGCCGGGCAGAAGTTTCTCCAGGGAAAGTTCATCGGAGTTGATCATCAAAGTGGCGAACTCCAGATCGCGGATTTTTTCCGTTTTCAGCGTTTTCCCGGCATCAATCCATTTCTTCCTGAGCGCCGCCAGGTTGGTGGCGAGCTGCGCGGCATGGTCCCCGGCGTCGAGAAGAAAAACAGCGGCGTAATGTTCGGCTGGATTGGCGGCATGATCCGCCGCAATGACGGCCAGCGTCATCTGGCCTTGCGCCAAGCCCTGGTAGTCGGCGAAATGGATGCCCAACTGGCGCTCCAGCGGCCCCACGGCGGCGCTTTGCAACTTGTCGTTGAACTTGTCCTTGAAGGCCTTGAGGGCCGTGTCGCGCCACAGCCGGCCCAGCGCCGAATTGGTCAGGACGCCCAGCGCCTTGCCGGTGTCCGGCATGGCCACCACCAGCACTGTGTCCTTGGGCAGCAACTTCTCGGCCGGCGGTTCCGCCGCGCCGGCGTTCAGGCCGCCGAGCAGCGCGGCCAGCAGGCAAAAACAATGAATTTTCATGGGGGGCGTGCCGGCGCGTCAGTCGGCGGACGTTTTCTTCAGGCGGCGGGAGGGTTCCAGGTAACGGTAGGGATTGCTGGGATTGTCGTTGTCATAAGCAAAAGAATCGCGGTGTTTCAAGAAGAAGATGACCGACTCCACCGGAATAGCAAACCCGAGGCCCTCGCCGGAAGTGATTTTCATGTTGGTCACGCCGACCACTTCGCCGCGCAGGTTGAAAAGAGGGCCGCCGCTGTTGCCCGGGTTGATCTGGGCGGTGGTCTGGAGGTACAAATTGCCCTGCAACTGCCGCGTTTTGGTGCTGACAATGCCTTCGGTCACGCTGCGTTCCAAACCCAGCGGGCTGCCGATGGCAAAAACCCGCTCCCCCACCGCCAGCGTGTCCGAGTCGCCCAGCGAAACATGGGCGAATTTGGGCGCGTCCGGGTCCTCCACCTTGAGCAGCGCCAGGTCGCCGAATTTATCGAGCGAAACGATTTTGACTTGTTTATAGACCTTGCGCTCCAACTCCCCGTTTTTCTGCTGGAAGACCTCCACCGAAATCTGCGTTTCGTCTTCGGTGACATGAAAATTAGTGATGAGAAACCCGTCCTCGTTGATGAAGAATCCCGATCCCAGCCCGCCGGGCGTCCGCACCTGGACGACCGCCGCGCCCAGCTCGGCGGCCAATTCGCGCACCGTCCGCTCTTTCAGGAGGGCGGCCCCGGTGGAGTAGAATCCCCGTTCCGAAGCGGCGGCGGGCCGCGGCGCGGGCGCGGGCGGCGGCGCGGCGGGCGCCTGCGGATTGGCCGCCGCCGGGGAGGCCGGGGCGGCGTTTCTGGCTTCGGCCCCGCTGTCGTTGAGCAACTGGACAATCTGGCTTCGGGGAATGACCAGCACGGTGTAGCCGATGTCAACCACAATTTCATCGCTTTTCACCGCCAGAATAGCGCCGCTGACGGACGCTTTGTCCTTGAGTTGCACGGTGGCGGCATGCAGGGCAAGGCCTCCCAGGAGCAGGGGCGTGCATACAATCTGTTTCCACATGCCCTTAAGTTAGCGGAAATCGTCAGAATAACAAGCGCGCCCCGATGGAATCTTTATTCCCCCAGGCTTGCAATCCTGCCGCGTTTGGGTTGTTCTTCCCGCCATGAAACTGGATTTCATGCCTTTCGATCTGCGGCTCAGGCACAAATGGGCCGTCTCCAGCGGCCCCCAGTCCGGCGCGGATCAGAACCGGGCCGCCGTGGTGCTGCTCCGGTTGGCCGATGGCCCGGCCTTGGGCTGGGGCGAGGCGCCCGCCACGTTGCGTTACGGCGAAACCGCGGCCTCCATCACCGCGTTCCTGGCGCGGGTTCAGCCCGGGGAACTTTCCTTCGCCAACCTCCCGGCCGGCATGGACTATTTGGAAAAGCTGGCCCCGGGCAATTATTCCGCCAAATGCGCCCTTAACATGGCCCTGGCGGACGGCGCGGCCCGCCTGGCCGGCCAGCCCCTTTATGACTTCCTCAACCTCGGCTTCACCGAGGGCAAACACCTCACCTCCTTTAGCATCGGCCTGGATGCGCCGAAAAAAATCCGCGAAAAAGTGCTGGAAGCCGCCTCCTTCCCCGTCCTCAAACTCAAGGTGGGCGCGGCCGGCGACCGCAAGAACCTGGCCGCCCTGCGCGAAGCCGCCCCGCTGAAAACCATCCGCGTGGACGCCAACGAAGCGTGGCCAGACAGGGAGGAAGCATTGCGGCAAATCGAATGGCTGGCCCGGGACCCGCACATGGAATTGATCGAACAGCCCATGCCGGCCGCCACGCCGGAGCGGGATTGGGCCTGGCTCAAGCAACGCTCCCCCCTGCCGGTTTTTGGCGATGAATCCTATCATCATGCCGGCGACGCCGCGCGTTGCTCGGAATGCTTCCACGGTGTCAACATCAAGCTGATCAAGGCCGGCGGCATCCTCCAGGCTGCGGAAGCTCTCAAGGCCGCCCGCCGCGCCGGGCTGAAAACGATGATCGGCTGCATGGTCCAGAGCAGTATCAGCACCAGCGCCGGCGCGCATCTGGCCGAGCTGGCCGACTGTCTGGATTTGGACGGCAACCTCCTGGTCCGCAACGATCCCTTCGCCGGCCTGGCAGTCAAGAATGGAATCCTTTCCTTTGCCGCCGCCGAGGAGCCATTCGGCCTGCGCGTCCGCCCCCGCAAGTCCGATCCCTTTACATGATATCTATTGTGATTGAATAATCGGGCGGTTCCTTTACAGTGCGCTTCTAATTATGAAATCAAACAAAATCGTTGTCTGCGGAGCGGGCGGGTTTATTGGCGGGCATTTGGTGGCGGACCTGCGCCGGCAAGGGAAGGAGATTCGGGCGGTTGACATCAAACCGCCGGCCGAGTGGTACCAGCGTTTTGAGGACGTGGAGAATTTGCAGCTTGATTTGAAGAAGCTCAAGGCGTGCGAGCAATCGCTCAAGGGGGCGCAAATGGTCTATAATCTGGCGGCGGACATGGGCGGGATGGGGTTCATCGAAAACAACAAGGCGCTGTGCATGCTTTCGGTGCTGATCAACACGCATTTGCTGATGGCGGCCAGGCGGTTTGGCGTGGAGCGCTATTTTTACGCCTCGTCAGCCTGCGTGTACAATGGGGACAAGCAGCGCGACGCCAATGTGACGGCTTTGAAGGAATCGGACGCCTACCCGGCCCTGCCGGAGGATGGTTACGGATGGGAAAAGCTGTTCAGCGAGCGGATGTGCCGGCATTTCCGGGAGGATTTCGGGTTGGTGACGCGGATGGCGCGTTTCCACAACGTGTACGGGCCGCACGGCACATACGACGGGGGGCGGGAAAAGGCGCCGGCGGCGGTTTGCCGGAAGGTCATTGAGGCGAAGCGGTCGGGAAAGCATGAGATTGAAATCTGGGGCGACGGCCATCAGACGCGCAGCTTCATGTATATTGATGACTGCCTGAAAGGCATCAAGGCCATCATGGACAGTGACATCGAGGAGGCGATCAATTTGGGGAGCAGCGAGTTGGTTTCGATCAATCAACTGGTGGATATCGTGGAGGAAATCGCCGGCGTCAAGCTCCAGCGCACGTATAATTTGAAGGCGCCCAAAGGGGTCAACGGGCGCAATTCGGACAATACGCTTATCAAGCAGCGCCTGGGCTGGGAGCCGGGGGTGCGGCTGCGGGACGGCATGGAAAAGACGTATCGCTGGATTGAAGGGCAAATGGCGTCGAACCCTTGAACCGGATGGCGCGCAAGCATGTCTGAAACTCAATGGATGCGACCGCAAGAATCCAAACGCCCGCCCGGGAGGGGTTTGTGCCTGAGTTCCAGCGTTTGTGGGGCGCGCTGCCTGACAAGGGGGTGTTCGGGGTGCTGCTGGCGGCGTGGGTCTTGCTTTTCCAGTATTACGGGTGGACGACGGCGATGGCGGGGCGGACGGGTTCCTTGTTCGGCTGGATGTGGGACAAGTGGGACGATCCGGCCAACGATGCGAGTCATGGGAAAATAATCCCGCTGGTGGTGCTGGCCATCCTGTGGTTCCGGCGGGAACGGCTGGCCAAATCGGCGGCCGGAGCCTGGTGGCCGGGATTGGCGGCGGTGGGGCTGGCGCTGGGGCTGCATGTGGCCGGATTTGTGGTGCAGCAGCCGCGCTTTTCCATGGTGGCATTTTTCTTCGGGGCGTGGGGATTGGTTGGTCTGGTATGGGGATGGGAAACTCTGAAGGCGGCTTTTTTCCCATTTTTCCTTTTCGGGTTTTGCGTGCCAATGGGGGGGACTTTTGCGCAGGGGCTGACGCTGCATTTAAGGCTGTTTGCGGCGCAAGTGACGGCGCTGATCGCGCACGATGTGTTGCAAATAGGGGTCGCCCGAATCGGGACCACGATGGCGGATCTGAGCGGCCGGTGGCATTACGAAGTGGCGGCGGAGTGCAGCGGGATCCGGAGTTTCACGGCATTGCTGGCGATTTCGACGATTTTTTCGGTGTGTACGATGAGATTGTTTTGGAAACGGGCGGTGATGATTGGGCTGACTGTGCCGATAGCGCTGGTTTGCAACGTGCTGCGGCTGACGACGATCATCCTGGCGGCGACGGCGTATCAGAACCAGGCGGCGGGAGACTTGGTGGACCGGTGGTTTGGCTATGTGACGTACATGATAGGAATTGGGCTGCTTCTGCTGGCCGGGCGGTGGCTCAGGGAGAAAGCGTTGCCGGCGCCACCATGAGGCGAGACAAATGGGTGGTGTTTGGCGTGGCGCTGGGAATGATCGCCGCCACGGCGGGATGGCTGACGGAGCTGCGGGAGCGGGTGAACCTGGGCGCGCCCGGCGTCACGGTGGAACCGGCTGCGCTTTATGGCCCCGGCGGCGTTTTGGTTTCGCCCCGGAGCGTGGTTCTGCCAGCCAATGTGCCGGGATTTGAATCCCACCCGGCGGCCATTGGTCCCGAAGAAATAGCGGGCTTGCCGCAGGACACCACTTTTGGGCGCCGGATCTACACCAATAGCGGCCTGGGGGTCCAGGTGAGCGTGGTCTTAATGGGGAGGGACCACACGAGCATTCACCAGCCGCAATACTGCCTGTACGCGAGGGACTGGACGGTCACCAATACGGAGCGGATTGGCCTGCGCATGGAACGGCCCTACGCCTACGACATCCCGGCTATCAAGCTCAGCGCCACCCATCCGTTGGACAACGGGCGGATGATCCACGGCATTTATGTTTACTGGTTTGTTTCCGGTGACAAGATCACGGCTGAGGAAGGCTCGCGCTTGTGGTCCATGTGGAAGGCAGTCCTTGGCAAAGGGGTAACGGAGCGGTGGGCCTACATCAGCTATTTTGCCACTTGCCAGCCAGGGGCGGAATCTGATACGTTTGATGGATTGCTGAAGTTCATAAAAGCGTCCGTGCCTGAATTCCAAACCGTGACGGGCGGGCGGACGGGTTCCGAGGCGCCAGGGACGGCTGGAAAATGACCGTGTTATGGCTGGAATCGTGTCAGGCCGGGCGGGCGCGCGGCATGGGGCCGGCGCTTAATCAATCAAGTTAAATGAAATGTTGCGTCGTGGCCGTCAAATCCAGGTTCAGGTTCACCAATGGACAGATGGGATGGTTTTTGCGCTGGGATTATGGCTGGCGCATTTCATCCGTTTCCATTGGCATCTGTTTGTGCAGGGCGTCCGCAACCTGATGGGCCTGAAGGAACTGGCGCATGTTGTTCGCTACGATGTTTTTGGCGTCCCGATTACCGACAAGCCGTACCTGCCGGACCCGATCGCTCCATTTTCGGAGTACTTTCCGCTTTTTTTGGTGGTGATTCCGATGGCGATGATGCTGTTGGAAAAGCAGGGGTATTATGAGCAGGCGGTTTTCGCGCCGCGTCGCGAGAAGGTCTGGCAACTGGCCAAGGCGTGCTTTCTGGCGGCGATTGGGATGATCCTGGTGATCTATTTGATACGGGGGACGCAGGCGCGCGGGGTGATTGTGCTTTTTGGGTTTTGCAGCTTCGTCCTGATGGGGCTGAAAGAGGAGGCGGTGCGGTGGGGCCTGCGCAGCCAGTTGGGCGCGGCCTCCCACAGCAAGCGGGTGGTGTTGGTTGGGGAGCCGGCGGAAACGGGCAGCCTGCGGGCGGACATGCGCAAAGCGTGGCCGGAACTCAAAGTGGCGGGGGAGTTGGATTTGAGCACGACGCCGACGCCGGAGCTGGTTTCCTTTCTGCATGAGCATTCGGTCAACAGTGTGGTGTTGAGCGCGCGGCACACGGTATTTGGGCGGATAGAAGAGGCCATCCAAGCCTGCGAACTGGAGGGCATCGAGGTGTGGCTGGTGGCGGACTTTTTCCAAACACGGATTTCGCGAACGGCGATTGATGATTTTTGCGGGCGGCCGATGCTGGTGTTTCATTCCGGGCCGCAAATGTCCTCCTGGCCCGGGGTGATCAAGCAATTTATTGACGTGGCGGGGGCGTTCGTGCTCCTGGTCGTGGCCTTGCCCCTGATTTTCCTGCCGACGGCGATCCTCATCAAATGGACCTCGCCCGGCCCGGTCCTTTTCCGGCAGAAACGGGCTGGGCTGAACGGCCGGCCGTTCACCATGTATAAATTCCGCACCATGGTTTCCAACGCCGAGCAACTGAAGCAGGAACTGGCCGCCCTGAACGAGATGTCCGGCCCGGTTTTTAAAGTGGCCAACGATCCGCGCGTGACCAAGGTCGGACGCTGGCTGCGGCGGAAGAGCATTGACGAGTTTCCCCAGCTCATCAACGTGTTGCTGGGGGACATGAGCCTGGTCGGCCCGCGGCCGCTGCCCGTGGAAGAAGTGAACCGTTTTGATGATTGGGCGCATCGCCGCCGCCTGAGTGTCAAGCCCGGCTTGACGTGCCTCTGGCAGGTGGGCGGGCGCAATGAAGTCCGTGATTTCAAGGAATGGGTGCGGCTGGACTTGGAGTACATAGATCATTGGTCATTATGGCTGGACATAAAGATACTATGGATGACGATCCCGGTCGTGTTGATGGGAAAGGGAGCGCGCTGACGGGCAGGGTATGGGCCGTTTCGTCCAACCCAAGGGGAGGAAAGCCAGGCCGGCGCCACCCACGTCCGTCGTGACCGGGGGGGCGGGCTTTCTGGGGTCGCACCTGGTGGATTACCTGCTGGGCCGCGGCCACAAAGTGGTGGCGGTGGACAATCTGGTCACCGGGAGCGTGGACAACATCGCGCATCTGGCGGGGAACCAGGATTTCCGGTTCATTGAGCAGGATGTGACGGAGTTTTTGTTTCTTGACATGGCGGTGGATTACGTGTGGCATTTTGCGTCGCCGGCCAGTCCGGTGGATTATCTGGAGTTGCCGATCCAGACGTTGAAGGTGGGGTCGCTGGGGACGCACAAGGCGCTGGGGCTGGCGATGCACAAGTCGGCCCGATTCCTGCTGGCATCAACTTCGGAAGTGTATGGAGACCCGCTGGCGCATCCGCAGACCGAAACCTACTGGGGCAACGTCAATCCGATCGGCCTGCGGGGATGTTACGACGAATCCAAGCGGTTCGCGGAGGCGCTGACGATGGCGTATCACCGGGAGCACGGAGTGGAGACGCGCATCGCGCGCATCTTCAACACTTACGGGCCGCGGATGAGATTGCGCGACGGGCGGGTGGTGCCGGCGTTCATCAGCCAGGCGCTCAAGAACCAGCCGCTGACGGTCTTTGGGCGCGGGGAGCAGACCCGCAGTTTCTGCTATTGCACGGATTTGATTGACGGGATATACCGGTTGATGCAGAGCGGGAGCAGCGAGCCGGTCAACCTGGGCAATCCGGCGGAATTGACGGTGTTGGAGTTTGCGCGCCAGATCATCGCGGCCGCCGGCTCGCGCAGCCAGATCCGTTACCGGCCGTTGCCGGAGGATGATCCGCGCCGGCGGCGTCCGGACATCGCACGGGCCCGGCGCCTGTTGGGGTGGGAACCGCGGGTGGCGCTGGGGGAGGGGCTTGTCAAGACTATTGCCTATTTTCGGGGCAGGCTGGGGATGTGAGGCGGGGAGTTTTTGGGCGGCAATTTCACGCATTTTGCGTGAAAATGACGGGGGAAAACTGGCGGGGCGCCAGGCGGCGGGGAAGGAATGGGCGCGGATAGGGGGGGCTTGGGGAAGCGGGCGGCATCCGGGGGGGTGGCATGTCTTTAGCTTGGATAAAGAAATGTTTATCAAAGTAATTGACCGTTGCGGGGATTTGGGGTAATCAGCACGGACTTTTGCAATTTGTATTGAGACCGGGAGCGCGGCATTTTTGAAGAGCCGGAGGCGGCAGGAGCAAGACCATGTTGAATTCGAAATCATTTTTGGCAATAGACTTTGGAGCCGGAAGCCTGAAGGTGGCGGAGTTTGAGCAAAACGACGCGGGAGGTTTGCGTCTGAAGCAGTATGGGATCAAG
>Ga0182027_10009461_pt1 | contig 13997 bp, 7 predicted proteins | sample 712E1DmetaG_FD_121300 | JGI IMG/M metagenome (GOLD analysis project Ga0182027, IMG submission 121300) | Permafrost microbial communities from Stordalen Mire, Sweden - 712E1D metaG (Illumina Assembly) | ecosystem: Environmental > Terrestrial > Soil > Wetlands > Permafrost | place: Sweden...
ACCTCTGGAACCACCTTCGGGAACCACCTTCGTCGTGGAACTGTTCCCAGAAACCTCTGGAACCACCTTCGAACCACCTTCGTCGTGGAACTGTTCCCAGAAACCTCTGGAACCACCTTCGGTTCCCAGAAACCTCTGGAACCACCTTCGGAAACCTCTGGAACCACCTTCGTGGGAAACCTCTGGAACCACCTTCGGGTTCCCAGAAACCTCTGGAACCACCTTCGTGTGGTGGGAACCACCTTCGTGAACCACCTTCGTCTTTCCGGGCCAAGGGTCTGCACGGCGTGATACATGCCCGGCGCGCGACCGCCTGAGACACACCGGTTTTCGTCGGTGGAGAGATCGATCGACCGGACCTCACCGTCTGCCATGGACGGCGCTGCTTGGCCAACCACCCAGCCGAAGCGGGCAACGGCCAAGCTGTGCGAGAAAACCAACCCAACCAGATGCTCGGCCGTGCTTCTCAAGCGAATCGTGTCGGCGACCGATAAAATAGGCCAGAAAGCCACAATGACCATCGCGACGCAACAAACAGCCCAATCGCGCATCATCACCGTCGGCGGTGGCAAGGGCGGGGTGGGCAAGAGCATCGTCGCGCTCAACCTCGCAGCCGCGTTTGCCCAGGATGGGTATCGCGTGGTGATCGCCGATATGGATCTAGGTGCTGCGAATCAACATATCCTCCTCGGCTTGCGCAATCCGGCGGTGGGACTTCAGGCCCTGCTCGACAAATCGGTGAATGAGGCCAAGAGCTGCCTGACCGAGACCCAAGTCCCGAACCTCCGCCTCCTGGCTGGTACGAGTGGCACGCTGGGTGCCGCCAATATCACCGGCGCTCAAAAGATCCTGCTTCTGCGCAAGCTGCGCGCGCTGGAGGCGGACATCGTCGTGGTCGACGTGGGTGCGGGGGTGGGATACGACGTGCTCGATTTCTTCGATCTCGGCGTACTCAAGCTGATTGTCACCACTCCCCAGGTCACGGCCCTTCACGACGCTTACGCATTCCTCAAGAGCGCGGCGATGCGCTTGTTGTCTCACATCGCAGAAGAGGACATCGATGCGGCCTTGCTCGAACCGGCCACGCTGAGTACGGGTGCCCAAAAGGTGGTGGACAAATTGGCCCACCTACGCGAGACGCGCCCGGAATTGGCCGACAAGGTGTTCACCGAGCTCGGACGCTTCGGTGCGTGCATGGTTGGCAATCAGGTGTTCAAAGATGCGGACACCGGCGTTTTCGCGGCAGTGGCCCAAACCATTCGCAATTACCTCGGTCTGAATGTCCCTGTACTCGGTTGGCTGCGGGCTTCGGCCGTGGTTCATGAATCGGTAAACTCCCGACGGCCACTGGTGCTTGACAACAAGACCAAGGAATCGGCCGCTTTCCACAGCCTGGCGCAGAGGCTTCTGTCGGCCCTGCCAGCTGAGGATCGCGACCTCGGCATCGTTGAGGACGTGGCGATCGACGAGCCGTCCGCTGCCTGAGCCGTGGTCGCCTTGGTCACGCGGAAACATAATCGGTATGTCCGACCTTTGCCGTCGGCAATATCCCACCGTAGGCGGTCGCTCACAAGAAAATGCGGGTGAAATGCGGAGTTTCAGCGTTGTCCCACGCTGTGCCGGGCTCGGAAACAGGCCCACCAGCGGCAGTATTGGTCGGTGCATAGGCGAATCGATAGGGGTATTTCCGGTCCGAGAACCCCTTCCTCCGATCGCCGCCACACGCTCTCGCGCGCCTGGACGGTCTGGGGGAGCGGGTTTGAGCGCCTGATTCGTGTGGCGAAAGGTCTGTCTCGACCACGAGGCGAAGTCTACCCCATCGCGTACCCGCCGAGGTCACCTCGATCCGGGCTTGTCCAGCTCGGTGGGGTGGGGCTCGGCGGGCGTGGGAATGACCTCGCTGCGCGCGCGTTCCCAGAAACCTCTGGAACCACCTTCGCGTTCCGGTGGGCGGGCGTGGGAATGACCTCGCTGCGCGCGCGTTCCCAGAAACCTCTGGAACCACCTTCGCGAGTGTCATTCTCCCGATTCTGGCAGGGATTGGCGTTCCACGCTTGGTAAGCCCCGCGCTCTACGCCTCCGCGCCTTCAGCGCTCCCCGTCTCTCCTTCTTCGCCGGCATCTTCCTCATCGTCACCCGACACGCCGCCTTTGCGGATGAGGTCGAGCAGATCGTTACCGTCGAGGCGGGCGGCGGCGTCGGCGCCGTCGAGGATGCTGGCGGCGAGCTGGCGTTTCTCTTCGTGCAGGGACAGCACGGCTTCCTCGATGGTGCCGCGCGCGACCATGCGGATCACCGTGACCGGGCGATCTTGGCCGATGCGGTGGGCGCGGTCGGTGGCCTGATCTTCGACGGCCGGGTTCCACCAGGGGTCGAGGTGGATGACGTAGGTGGCGGCTGTCAGGTTCAGGCCGGTCCCGCCCGCGCGCAGCGAAAGCAGGAAGGCGTCGGCGGTGCCGGCCTGAAAGGCGCGCACGCGCTCTTCACGTTCGGCCGCTGGCGTGGAGCCATCGAGGGTCAGGGTGCGCAACCCTGCTTGCGTGAGCAGCGGGCGAGCCAGATCAAGAAAGCTGGTGAACTGGCTGAACACCAGGGCACGATGGCCCTCGTCGCGCAATTCGGTGAGAAGCTCGACCAGCGCGGCCAATTTGGTCGAGCCTGCCGTGCTGTCCTTGACCACCAGGCGCGGGTGGCAGCACAGAAGGCGCAGCCGAGTGAGCGCGGCCAGGATCCTGATGTGCTGTCGGGCATCGTCAAGATGGAAACCCTGGGAGGGTTTCCATGCCTTCCCGCGAAGGTCCGCCGCCGGCAAAGCCGGCGCCTCCCCACGCGACTCTGCCAGGCTCTCCAGCGCCTCGATGCGCGCGGCCTCGTAGAGGCGGCGCTCGGTCGGACCGAGCTCGATGGTTTGATTCATCTCGGTGCGCGCGGGCAGCTCGGGCGCGACCTCGGCCTTGGTCCGGCGCAAGAGGAACGGGCGCACCACGCGCGCCAATCCCACCTGGCGTTTGCGGTCGTGGTGGCGTTCGATGGGAACGGCGAAGCGCTGGCGGAATTGCTCCCACGAACCGAGCAAGCCGGGCGTGACCAGGCGGAAGATGGCCCACAGCTCGCCCAGGTGGTTCTCGATGGGCGTACCCGTGAGCGCCAGGCGGAAGTCCGCCTGCAGATCGCGGATCGCGCGAAACCTTTGCGTGAGGGCGTTCTTCACCGACTGAGCCTCATCGATGATCAGAGTGGAAAACTGGATCGCGCCCAGTGTCTCGGCGTCCCGCACCGCGATGGCGTAGCTGGTGATGAGCAGGTTGCCCTTGCCCAGGCCATCCAGCAGCGCCGCTCGGCCGGGGCCGCGGTAGATGCGCGGCGCGAGGCCGGGCGCGAACTTGGCGCATTCTGCGGCCCAGTTGGCCACCACCGAGGTGGGCGCGATGACCAGTGCCGGTCCCAGCTCGGCCCGCCGCAAGAGCAGCGCGAGCGCCTGCACGGTCTTGCCCAGGCCCATGTCGTCGGCCAGGCACGCGCCGAGTCCCCAGCCAGCCAGCCGCGCCAGCCACTCGTAGCCGTCGACCTGATAGTGGCGCAACGTCGCCTGCAGACCGTCTGGCAGGGCAGCGGTTTCGAGGCGTGCGGTCTCCAGCTTTCCCAGCACAGCGCGGAACGCGGGTACCATGTCGAGCTGGCGTTGATCTTCCACCAGTTCGGCCAGCACTGGCGCCGCCAGCAGACCGAGTTCGATCGCGCCCTGGTTCTCGAACACCACGTCGTCGAGCGCGGCCAGGCGATGGAGCAGATCCTCCTCAATCGTGGCGAAGCGGCGAGCATTCAGCCTGACGTAGCCCCGGCCCGCCCGCGCCGCGGCCAGCAGCTCGGACAGCGGTACACGCGTGCCGTCGATTTCGATGCCACCCTCGACGCCGAACCAGTCGCGCCGTCGCTGTACCTGCACCTTCAGTGCCCCGCGCGAGGCGTGGTCCACGCGGATCTCGCCCGCTGGCCATTCGACTTCGGCCAGCTCGGACAGGCCGCGCAGTTTGCGCAACAGATCCAGCGCGGCGCCGTCGTCGGTAACGTCCCAGCGCCAGGCGCCGTTCGCGCTCGCATCGTCCAGGCCCAGGACTTGCGCCAAGTGCGCCGCACGCTCGCGCTCGGCGCCGAGCGCGCGCAGGGCGTGCAGGTGGCGGCCGTCGCGCGCGTGCAGCACCTCGGGCGTGCCCTCGCCAGGTGGAAAGACCGGGCCACTTTCGATGGGCCGCACCGCCATGTCCAGCCGCACGCCCGACTCGGGCAAAGGCTCCAGCCGGCACAAAGTGGTGACCGGCGGATCCACGCGATCGCCGCGCACGGATTCGGGCAAGTGCAAATCGAGCGCGCTCTGCAAGCGCGGCAGCCGGCCCACCAGCTCGGCCAGCCCCTCGGCGGGCAGCGCGACCGGGAAGCTGGCCATCGCCTGGAGCAGCGCAATCGTCGCCGGTTCAAGCAGGGCGACGAGGCAGAGGCTGTGTTCGATGTCCAGCCATACCACGTGACGGCCATCAGGCGCCGAACCGAGCAGGGCGGCCGGTTCGATGTCAGTCGAACCCAAGCCGAGTCTCAAGTGGAAGCCGTCGTCGGCCGTATCCACCCGGAGCGCGGGCCGTACCTTGCGCACCGAAATGGGCACGGAGCGCGCCTGATCCGCGAACACCCGCGTGGAGCCCTTCAGAGCCGCGAGCGCCCGCCAAACCTGGCGTGGCGTCTGCTCGTGAGCTTGGGAGTAATACCCGGTGCTGTCACGCGAATACATCAGACCCTCGAAGGCCTCGCGGTCGGCGACCTCGCGCAGAAGGTCCTGTTTGCGCTCGAGCTCATCCAGTCGCAGGCGCTGGCCGCGTCCCCAGGCTCCGCGCTTGCCCAGCCTCTGCAGGACCGGATGGACCGCCAGGCTGCCGTGCTTGCTCGTGATCTCCCAGACCAGGCGCTGGCTTTCTTCGCTGCTAGCGGGCGCGATCTTGCCCAGCCCGGTATCGAGGCGTTCGAGCAAACGCGACCAGCCTGGCACACGCAGCACCGGTACCAAGGTCGCGGCCAGCGGATCCGCGGGATCGTGCAGGGCCTCCAGGCATTCTTGGAGCACGGTCGCTCGGTGCGGGCAAGTCAGTGGCTCACGGCAGCGCTTGCACTCCAGGCGCAGGCTGCCGCTTTCCCAGGTTGACAGGTGCAGGAAGAACATCGTCTCGCCTTCGATGTTGGGCGTCCGCCCCTCGTGGATGTCCCATTCCCGGTAGGTCAGGGCAAGCGCATCGGAGTTCACATAGATTCGACCGGGCAAGAAGGTGCCTACGGGGCGTGGCTTGGCATCGGCCGCCAGTCGATCCTGCTGCTGCTGAATCACAGTCTCGAAGCGCAGCAGGAAGGGATCGTCCAGCGGGCGGGTTCGGGCGGCCCGCTCGGTCTGCCGGCGGCGCGCGATGGCCACCGCCTGCGCCGCGCGGTGCAGGTGCGATTTGGCCATGCCCACGAGCTGGGAAGCCAGGGTAGAGCGAAAGTATCGCGGGGCCTTGATTCCGGCCTGGGTCACCAGCACCGCCTCGCGGATGGTGGCGGGCAGTCCCTCGATGGTGAATCCGTAATAGGAATGGTGCACGTGTTCGAGGTCTAGCCGATCGGCGAGTCGATCGCGCACGCCGTATCTGTCGGCCCAGCGATCTAGGGCGTCGCCGTTTTGTGGCGGAGCCTCGACGGCGGGCAGGGTCTCGCGGGGCTGCGCTGCCGGACGCAGGCCATGGACGCTGATGGGTGAGGCCGGATCGTGGCCAACGAAGGGTGCGGACGCGTCGTCATCATTGCCGTCGTAGTTGTTGTCATCGTGGTCGGCATCGTCGTCGTCTTCTTCTTCCTTCTCCTCCTCGACCTCATTTGACCCACTCGCTGCGTCTGCCAGGCGCGGGCCGGGTAGGGCGGCCTGGGAGTGCAGCCAGTCCCACAGGGACTCGCGCACTTGCAGGGCGATCTCGGGTGAGAAGCGGTTGGTGAGCAAACTCTCCGCCTCGGCGGTGCACAGCCCGCTGACCCGGTCGATCCTGAGGATCATGGCAACCGTCTTCACGGCGCGGACTGCCCCGTTGGAAGGCCGGCTGGAGCCTAGGAACTTCTTGAGGGGCAGGTCGAGCGTCGACGTGTCGCCAGCGGCTTTCAGCGCCGCGGGAAAGGCTGCGAGTGTCGTTGGTCTCATGGTCGGAGCTTTATCGGGCGTCGGCGCGTGCAAGTTGCGTGTGTGGCCAGCGCAAACCGTTATCACATCTCGGCGCCGTTGACCTTGTGATCGTGCGCTCACCGCCGCCGAGTTGCGCGACTCGCGATTTCGCGCTTTGCGGCTCTCCTGGTATCCTCGGGTCATGGAAATAGGTGCAAACCATGACTAGTCGCGTGGGGAGCGTGCCGGCTTGGCCGGCACTGGACCATCGCGGGAGGGCATGGGAACCCTTTCAGGGTTCCCATATCAGACGATTCGCTCTCACGTCTTTCGTAATTCTGGCCGCGGCTTGCGGCGGCGGCAAAGGAACGACTGCGCCCGGCTTGGGCGATGGGGGCATGACGTATACGCCCACCACCAGCACGCAGCAGTTCTTCGATCAAGTCATCGGCGCCGAATGTGCCTACTATGCCCGATGTGGCATGTTTTCAGACAAGAGCGCTTGTTTGGATCTCTTCGCCAGCGCGTCCTCCGCGAGTTTCAGTTCCCTGGCCTACTCCATCGACCAAGGCCGGACGATACTCAACCCATCCGCCGAGGCCGCTTGCATCCAAGCCTTTTCCAATCTCTCTTGTTCTTTGAAATCGTCCGGCTCCTCCGCGGTGGACGATGCCTGCAGTTCCGTGGTGGTGGGGACCATTGCGTCCGGAGGCGACTGCATCAACAGCAGCGAGTGCAAGCCAGGACTCGAATGCGACCAGGGTAGCTGCACCGCCTCGTGCTGTCTCGGAGTTTGCGTCCCGACCAAGCCGCTGGTCGCAATCGGAGGATCCTGCACCGGCGACAGCGCTTGCGTGGACACCGCCATCTGCAACCAGAGCTACAATTCGGCGACGGGGATGTCTGATGACACCTGCCAGGCGCGCGTGGCGATCGGCGCCTCGTGCCCCTACTACGGCACTTGCGTCACCAACGCCGAGTGCGTGGGCACGTACGGCAGCATGACTTGCGTGGCGCTGGCCAAGGACGGTGCCCCCTGCGCGTCCAGCGGTGTCTCCTGCGAGAACATGACGTCCTATTGCGATCCGGTGAAGGGCACCTGCCAGCCCCGCCTCACGGAGGGCTCGCCATGCGCGATCCCCGATGCGGGCGCGACTGCGGCGTCGTTCGGCTGCTTGGGCTTCAGTCAGTGCAAGAACGGCGTTTGCACGCGCCTGCCCAAGGTGGGTGAATCGTGTAGCAACCCGGATGCAGCCGTGATCGACGAATGCTACATGGTCGGCAAATGCATCAACGGACTCTGTCAGGCCGATCCGCCGCAACCCGTGTGTACCCTCGCCGTCGCCAAGGCCGCCGCGGCGGACGCGGGCGCAAGGGACTGATCCAGGTTGGCGATGGGCGCAGCGGGCTCCAAACCCGCGATCAGCCGAGTTCGCTGGCGCTGTCTTTCCCTTCCACCTCGCTTCGCCGCTGCCACCATAGCAGCGCGGCAGGCAGGACGAGCACGGCCACGGTCAAGCAAGTGATCTCGCCCAAGACGGCGAGGAAACCGAAGTAGTACAGGCCCAGGTTCTTGGCTACCAGCAGGGACGAGTAGCCGATGATGGTAGTGATCGAGCACAGGCTCACGGCGCCGCCGGTGCCGCGGATGGCCGCGCCGACGTCCCGGCCGCCGTCGCCCACGTAGCGGGCCATGACGTTGACCGCGTAGTCCACGCCGATGCCGAAGGTGATGGGGAAGGCAATGAAGTTGATGAAATTGATTTTGATCCGCAGGGCCATGCACAGGGCCAGCATCCACAGTACGCCGACCAGCAGCGCGGACAGCACGTAAGGTGTGGCCAGGCGAGCGCGAAACAGCAGCAGTACGGTGAGCACCACGCCGAAGAAGGCCAGCAGCGACGCCAGCGGACCGTCGTGGCGCATGGATGCGATGATGTCTGCGGTCAGCGGCGGCCCGCCGGCCAGCCGGGCCGCCTTTCCACCCGTGGTTTCTGGCAAGCGCGCAAGGGTTCGCAGCGCATCGACGAAGGCGGCGTTGCGCGGACCGTCCCACAGGCTGGCTGTGAGCTTGGGAAATACCAGCACCGCACGGTCGGCCCGTCCCTCGCGTTCCTGAAGGCCTTTGAGCAGCGTCGTGGGAATGGCGCCAGCCTCGATGGTTGGAATGGATTCCTGACCGAGGAAAGTCTCCACACGTTTGCGCTGCTCATCGGTCAGGTTCTGGCGCACGTTCGGCGTCAGCTTCTTCCGGATGCGTGCGACTTCGCGCTGGCGCTCAATCTGATCCGGCGGCAGCAGATCATCGATGGTCCGCACCCGCGCCACCATGTCGTCGAGCGGCGGCGAGAGCATGGCCTTGCGCAGCTCGCGCGCGATGGCCCTGGTTTCCTCGGGGCCATCGGTGAGTATCACGAGCGGGGTCAGGTACTGCCCCAAGAGCCCATCCATCTTGTGGCCCCAGTAGCCTTCGCCGCTTTTCCAGGTGTCCGCGCGGCGCATGCGCGCCAGATCGTATTCGAGCTGCTCGCCGTCGAATCCGCGCACTTCGATGATCGCGACCAGCGACATCGCGATGGCCAAGACGAGAATCGTGCGGGGGCGGTGCAGGACCAGCCGGGCCAGCCCAGACATCGGGCTTAGTCCCGAGAACAAGCGAAAGGCCATCGGCTCGACATGCGGCTCCTTGCGATCCATCCAGGCGATGAGCGGCGGCGCGAGGAGAAAGGTCGTGCCCCACGCCAGCACCATGCCCAGTCCGCCGATCACGCCGAACTGGCGGAAGCCGCGGAACTGCATGGCGATGAGCGAGGCATAGGACACCGCCGCGGCCAGGGCCGCCGACAGCGTGCCCACGCGCGTTCCCCACAGACTGCGCACCAGCGACTCGTGCACGGCTTGCCCGGCCCGACGCTCCTCCATGTAGCGCGCCAGTTGCACGATGCCGAAGTTGATGCCGTTGCCGACGATGATCGAACCCAGAAAGGCGGTGTTGGAATTAAGCACGCGCACGCCGAGCAGGCTGGCCAGGGCAAAGGCGTAGACCGTGGCCAGGCCGAGCGGCAGCAGCAGGGCCACCACGCAGGGCCACCAGCGAAAGAAGATCAGCAGCGCCAGGCTCACCGCGGCCACTACCAACAGCGAGGAAAGGGTGAGATCTTGCACCAGCGCCGAGGTTTCCTCGGACGAAATGGCCACGTCGCCGGTGTAACCGATGCGCATGCCCTGCGCGTAGGCCGCGGGTCCGCCGAGAGCTGCTACGTCGCTGGCCACCCGCTCCTTCAGCTCCTTGGCCAGATGAGCGCTGGTGGTGAACCCGCCGGTTTCGATGAGCAAGAGCGACAGCCCCAGGCGTGGGCTCGTGAAGCGATCCCCAATCAGGCGATCCCAGGACGACTCCTGCTTGTAACGTGCTTCGATGTCGGAAAAATCCAGCGGCGGCGCGGGCTCCTCGTCGTCGATGAGGGTGCCGGCGCGCTGGCCGTATTCGTAGCGCAGGCGCTCTTCCAGGCGTTCGCGGATGGTTTGCAGATCCGCCTTGTCGACCAGCATGGGCGCGTAGCGTTCGATGAAATCCCGCTCGGACGCGAAGCCTGTGCGCACGCCGCCCACCAGCGTGCTGGGATAGGTGCGCACGCGCGTGGCCAGATCGTCGATGAAGCGCTGGGCGTTGGCGATGCGGTCGGGCGATGCGTTCTCGCCCACGTCCGCGAGCACGCCCAGAAACTGCAGCCCAGGCATGCGCCGCCGCAACTCCTCGACCGCGCGCACGCTTTCGGCGTCAGGAGGAAGCAGCTCTTCCATGTCGCTGTGCAAGTTCGCGTACAGGTGCGCCGTGCGCCAAGTGGCGGGAATGGCAAGCAGCACGGCCAGAACCCAGAGGGTGCGGCCATGACGAAGGAGCCAGGTGACGAATCTGCGACTTGTCTCGCGCGGTGGATCGGTATCGGGGAGCACTGCCCGCGCACTATACCTATTGGAATCCTGCCTGAGCGCGAAATTAACCCCTCAGCAGCTCGGCGATTCGCTCGTCCGCCCGGCTTTCCATCACGCCACCAATTCGATGCGGTTGCCTTCGGGGTCTTCGAGCACGGCCTCGTAGTATCCGTCGCCCGTCGTGCGAGGGCGACTCGAGATGACGACGCCTTGGCCTGCAAGCCGGGAAACCAATTCGTCCACGGCTTGTCGCGTGGCGAGTCGGAACGCGATGTGTGCGTATCCAAAGGAAGGAGGTTCTCCGGTTCCTTGAGCTGCCGGTCGGCTCATGATCTCGACCCGGGCGCCCTCGCCGAAGGAAAGGAAGTAGGAACGAAAGCCCGTGCGTGTGTTCTCATAAAGCGCGCCACTTATCGCCCCGAGCTTTTCGACGTAGAACAGGCGCATCTGTTCGAGATCGCGCACCGAGATTCCTACGTGCTCAACCGTCATGGTTTCTGAATGCCAGTTTCACCAGCGCTCAGCGGTTCCGGATTCGTGCGGATTGTTGTCCACGCTCCTGGCCGAAAGCAGCGGCTGGGGCCGAGGCGGCGCGGTCCGGGCAAACCGTGGCGGCACCGGCGCAAACGTCTGCCTCGCCCTTGCACTCGGCGGCGAGCCCAGCAGTGGGATCTTCTCCGCGGTCCGCGGAGGCTCTGGTTGCGCGGGCGGCACAGGCGTTGGCAAGACCGGCGGCGCCGCTGGCGCGACCACGACGGGCGTTTCCACGGCCCGAGGCAGTGCCACTGCCGGAGGTTGAGCCGCGCTCAACTGAGGTTGAGTAGTGCTCGACTGTCGAATGATCATGGCCACATTGGCGCCCGCGATGACCATGGTCACGCACATCATGGCGATGGTCAGTTTCGAGAAGCGAGCAATGATTTCCGCGGAGCGCTCTTCCGCGGCTTCGCGATCTTCCGCTGCCACCGCGAGGTAACGGTTGAGCGTTTCCACCGTGAGATTTCCGGCCACGGCCTCGGGTGGGATTTCTGTCGCACGCAAGGGGGCCACAGCCTCCTTGGACTCGCTAGCCGCGCTCAGTGAGTCCTGCCCGCTTGCCTCGCCGCCGTCGCGCTCGGGTTCCCCCGGTTCGTCGTGCTGGGACATCGTTCCATTTTGGCGCCTCCAGAACGCGCGTCAAGCAAAAACCCGTCTGGGATTTGGCGTAGAATGCCACCATGGCTTCGGAACAAGCCCTCGCCGAGACTGCCAAAGGGACCGGCATCAAGTTGCTGGTTCACCGCACCCTCACCACCGTACCCGGCCGTTTTTCTGTCGCCGCAACTTCCTGCTCTCCGTCGGTCACCACCGGCTGCGTGAATCCGAACAGCCACTCGGCGTCGGCCAAGGTCAGGTTGATGCAGCCGTGGCTGCGGGGGGCGCCGAATTGGTCGTGCCAGAAGGCTCCGTGCAGGGCGACGCGGCCGATGTATTGGGTGAAGGGGACTTCTTCGTACGAGTAGGGCGCGACGCCGGTGTGGTCGAGATTGTCCATGGTGGCGGCGAGCAGTTTGGCGCGGATGCGGTGGATCCCTTTGGGTGTGGACAGCGGGCTGCCCTCAGCGCCAACCCCCGCGGCCACGAGGGTTGCGAAGACCGGTTTGTCGCCGAGGTAGGCGACCAAGGTTTGTGTGGCCAGTTCGACGTCGATCCAGGGTTCGGTATCGCTGGCGGCAGGCGGACGCGAAAAGAGGCGGGGCACGCGCAGATCGGCCTCCGACATCCAACCGTCGGCCACGCGATAGAAGCCCTGCGGTCCATCGCGGCTGGCGAGAGTGAGGCGGGCGTAGCGCGGTCGGCGCGCGATGGGTTTGGTTGTACTGTCGGGCTGGGCGTAGACCGGCGCGCCTTCCTTCACCACCCAGCCAAAGTCGAGGCCGCGCTCGTCGAGGTGCGCGCCGCTGAAGCGCGACGGGGTGGCTGGGTGCAAGTCCTTCATGGCAATGTCTCGGCCGAGGCTGGTGCGGCCGACCAACTCGCCGCCGAGCATGCGTTGCTCGGCGACCACGACGCCGAAGCCGGGCAGGAGCTTGCGCGGGTCTTTGCCCAAAGTCTGTGTGCCGCTTTTGCCGACGACGTAGTAGCGCGATCCCGCGGGCGATGGCGGGGACGCAGGCGCTGGAGTCCGCCGCTCGCAGGCGATGGCGCACGATGCGAGCAGAAGCATTGCCCACGCGGGTTTCACGGCGAGACCTCGACCCGCAGGGTTTGCGCGTCCGAGCGGCCGCGGTCATCCACGGCGCGCACCACGAAGGTCCCTGGCTCCATCTTCCACAACCACGGCCGGCCACTTTGGGCCTTGCCGGCGAAGCGCTTGCCCACGTACCAGAAGACCTCGTGGGCGTCACCGTCGGTCTCGGCCAGGAAGGCGAGGGTTTCGTTGCCCTTGCCTGGGCGCAAGGTGTACGCGACACCGTTCAAGGGAGATGTAATGCGCGGAGGAGCGCCGGGAACGTCCTGCTCGGCCTCGCAACCCGGGGCCGCGGGCGGCGGGATCTTGCGCGGCAGTCCGGCGGCACTCCAAAGCTTGAGCATGTCGGTGGGCCAGACTTCGAAAACGTCGTGGCGGACGGGACCGTGCGCGCGCTTTTCGCACACCCGGCGTCCGGTGCTGGTGTCGATGTCGAAGGCGCGATGGATCTCGCACGTCGTGGTCGGCGAACGCCCGGCGATGAACCAGGTCGGCCGCCGGTGTGGACAATCAGCGCCCGGAAGCTGACCGCTTTCGCTGCACACCTCGACCTTGACCACGCCTTTGGGTCTGGGTGAGATGGGTGCTGCAAGCGAGCGGTCGTGCGCCGCCAGCGCGTCCACCACTGAAAAGAACAGCGGCGCCGCGGTCTTGATGCCAACGAATTCGGGATTGCTCCGCCCCGTGAAGTCGCCTACCCAGACTACGAGTACATACGGGCCGACCAGGCCGGCTGACCAAGCATCGCGAAATCCCCACGACGTTCCGGTCTTCCACGGCAAGGTCAGGTGTGCATCGGCGGTGGGCAAGCGCGGCGAAGTCGGGCGCGGGTTCTTGGCCAGCATGTCGAGGACCAGCCACGAGGCTTCCTCGGACAGCACGCGGACCGGGGCCGCCACCGCGTCGTTGACGTGGCGGCGCAGGGGGCGAAGCGCCCCGTGGTTGGCCAGCGACGCGTACAGGGTGGCCACTTCCTCCATGGTGACCTCACCGGTGCCGAGCACGAGGCCGAGGCCGTAGTAGTTCTCCGGCTGCGGCAGATCCACGCCAGCGCCGACGAGAAACTGATAGTAGGTCGGCCGATCCAGCTTCGCCGCTACCATCAAGGCCGGAATGTTGCGGCTGCGCACCAGCGCATCGGTTGCGGCCAGCGGCCCGGCGTAGCGGCCGTCGAAGTTTTCGGGCGAATAGGCCGAGAACGCCACCGGCGTATCACGCAGCACCGAGCGAGGATGGATCACCCCTTGCTCCATGCCGAGTGCGTACACGAAGGGCTTGAGCACCGAGCCGGGCGAGCGCCGAGCGTGCGTGCCGTTGACTTGGCCGAAAATGTTGTCGTCGAAGAAATCGGCCGAGCCAACGACAGCGCGCACACCCATGTCGCGGGTATCGACCAGAATCGCGGCGGCGTTGTCGACACCGAGACGCTTTTCTGCCTCGACGAATCGGTGAACCTGGCGTTCGAGCAAGCGTTGCAAAGGCAGATCGAGCGTGGTTTTCACCGCGCTTCCAGCCAGAGTTTCGGCGAGTATCTGATCGGTGAAGTGGGGCGCGAGAAAAGGCAGGTCGTTGTTTCGCGCCGTCACGCCAAGGCTGAGCAGCCGCGCGTCCCCGGCCGAGGGCCAGGCTGCGAGCAGACGCCGGCCCAGGACCTCGCGC
>Ga0182027_10009463_pt1 | contig 13994 bp, 14 predicted proteins | sample 712E1DmetaG_FD_121300 | JGI IMG/M metagenome (GOLD analysis project Ga0182027, IMG submission 121300) | Permafrost microbial communities from Stordalen Mire, Sweden - 712E1D metaG (Illumina Assembly) | ecosystem: Environmental > Terrestrial > Soil > Wetlands > Permafrost | place: Sweden...
CAGCGAGAACAAACTTATCTCTGATCGGGGATCAGAGATAAGCTTGTTCCCAGACTCCGCTGGGAACAAGGGGCGCTTCGCGCAGCCGGCAGGGCGCTTTCCCATTTTTGGGATTAACGCCAACATGTTGGTCGTTGTTTGGGGATTAGGGGTACTACGGCGAGACTCCCATGAGACTACGGAGGGACTGCCGCCCTATCCGCGGGAATGGGTCGGGAGGGCGGTGGTGGGTGGGGGGCCAGAGGCTGGTCTTTTGCGGGAGCCAACCTGGGCTGGAGCTATCGACCGAGACTCCGGCAACTGGCAAAGGAGCAAGGCCGAGGCGCAGCCTGGCCACTGATGCTACAGGTCGGCAACCTTTCCCCAGGGCTGACGGCGGTGGTCGGGGCGGGCGGCGTCGGGAAAGCGTCGGCAGGGGTTGGGTGCGATAGCCACACGGGGCTCAGCACGGCTGCCGGCATTGACTATTCCCGAGTCGAAGGCCGGCCAGGCGCGCTGAGAACAACAGTTAAGCAAAACCTGATTTGCGCCTCCGGCAAAACTTGTGGGCAATGAAACCTTGCCCGCCCGTAGTCTGCCGCGTAGTCTTGCCTGGGCTTGTTGCCCGTTTTCGAGCGCGTGAGGCAGGGCGCGGCTACCCTCAGCGCGCCGTTTCAGTTCACGAGGGCCGCCGAAACTGAGAAATCGTCCTGACCAGTTCGAATATGTCCGAACAGCGTTCATATGCCCAGTGGGGCGAGGATAGGCTGGTGTGGGATCACTTCCACCGCAAGCCGCGCGGTTTCTTTATCGAAGTCGGTGCCAACGACCCCATTAACCTCTCCCAGACCTATCTGCTCGAGCAGAACGGCTGGGAAGGAATTTTGGTCGAGCCCCAGGCAGAGTTCTGCCACCGGTTGCGGCAGGTCCGCCCCGGGTCCAAAGTCATCCAGGCGGCCTGCGGGGCACCAGCACAGAAAGGCAAAGCGTTGTTTCGTGTCGCGGCCTCCCACGACCGCTCCATGTTGGCCGCTCAGATCCCGGACGAGGAGGTGACCTTCATTGGCACAGTGGAAGTTGACCTAATCACGCTCGATGACCTCCTGGCCGAGCGCGGCAACCTCAAGCCGGATTTCGTTTCTATTGATGTCGAAGGTGGTGAGTTGGAGGTGCTGAAAGGGTTCAACCTGGCGAAGCATCATCCGAGCTTGCTGGTGGTTGAGGACCACGTTGAGCATCTGCGCCTGCATTCTTACCTGCGAGCGCAGGGCTACAAGTTGGTCAAGCGAACCGGCAGCAACAATTGGTATGTTCCTCAGGAGGCTGCCTTTTCCGTGAGTTTTGCCGAGCGGCTGCGCCTTTTCAGGAAAATGTACCTGGCCACGCCGCCACGGAAGCTCAAGCGCATGCTCCACCGCCGGAGAAGGTCGGGTCCAACCCCAGACGGGCACGGATGAACACGGAGCAAAAGCGGCTGCCCCTCTCAGTTTGCATGATTTCCGGCGCCGAGGCCCACCGGATCGGCCGGGCGCTGGAAAGTGTGGCGGATTGGGCCGGCGAAATCCTCGTCGTGCTCAACCAGGACGTGGCCGACGGGACGGAGGATGTCGCTCTGCGCCACGGTGCCAAAGTCTTCCACGAACCGTGGAAGGGCTTTGTCGGCCAGAAGCAATCCGTCGCCGAGAAGGCCACCCAGCCGTGGCTGCTGAACCTGGACGCCGACGAGGTGGTTCCGCCCGCGTTGGCGCAGGAAATCGCTGGCGTGGTTTTCGCCCCGGTCGCGCCACACGCGGCTTACGAGTTTCCGCGGTGTACGTTCTACTGCGGCCGATGGATTCGCCATGGTGATTGGTACCCTGACCGGGTGCTCCGCCTCTGGCGGCGCGGCGCGGCGCGGTGGACGGGCCAGGACCCGCACGCCCATCTTGAGGTCAGCGGGACGGTGGGCCGGCTGCGCTCGGATCTGCTGCACCAGAGCAACGAGAGTATCGCGCGCCAGATTTCCAAGATCACGCCATACCAGGTCCAGTTCGTACAGCAACGCCGGACGCGCGGCGGCTCCGCCGGGGTTTTCGAGCTGGGGGTGCGGCCCGGGTGGCGCTTCCTGCGGGCCTATTTTCTTCGCCTGGGTTTTCTGGACGGCTGGCAAGGCTTCTACATCGCCGCGCTAAGTTCTTTCTCGACCCTCACCCGCTATGCACTGGTGCGCGAGGCGGAGGAACAGGCATCCAAAGAGCTATGACTGCTATGCCTTGCCGGACCGCGACAGTCCGCCACCGGCCAAACGCGTCGCGTAGCGACGGCCACTTGCGCCCAGGCTGAACAGTTTGACCCTGAAAGCATGTTTCCCCTCGGCCTCGTTATCAATGCCTACGAACAGCCGGATTACCTGGCACGCGTGCTGGGCGCCGTCTCGCGACAGATTTCGCCGCCGGAGGAGGTGCTGCTGGCCGATGACGGCTCGGGCGAAACGACCCGGCGCATGTTTGCAGATTGGTTAGCGACGCAACGCCTTCGCGCCGAGCACGTCTGGCAGCCCCACGAGGGCTTCCGCCGCGCGCGAATTCTCAACCAGGCTATCGCCCGGGCGCGAAGCGAATACCTGGTTTTCCTGGACGGCGACACCCTGCCGCATCCGCAGTTCATTGCGGATCACCGGCGGCTCGGACGCCGGGGCGCGTTCATCCAGGGCCATCGCGCGTTGGTGAAAGAGCGGGCCGCTGCCTGGTTCGGCCTGGGCGCGTTTGAACGGGACCGTCGCCGCGCGTTTTGGCAAAGGCAACTTGAGGGTCTGAAGCATGCCTATCGGTGGCCTCTTCCGCTGTTGCGGGCCCGCGGGGATCTGCGGGGCATCCGCGGCTGCAACCTGGGCATCTGGCGCGACGACCTGGTGCGGGTGAACGGCTACAACGAGGCTTTTGTCGGCTGGGGCCGCGAGGATTCCGAACTCTGCTTGCGATTAATGAACCAGAGCGTGAGACGGCTGGACGCGCGCGGCTGGGCGCTGTGCTACCACCTTTGGCATCCAGCGGCCGGCCGCGATGGCTTGCAGGCCAATGATAACCTGCTGGCAGCAGCCACCCAGCAGCGCGCCAGCCGCTGTGCCAACGGTCTGCAGCAGCATCTGCGTGACAACGATGCGCGTTCTCCAGCTTAATTCGTTGCTCACCGGTGGCGGCACCGATGACCAATGTGTCACGCTGGCCAGTGGCTTACGCCAACTCGGCCACGACGTCAGGCTCGCTGGGCCGGATGGGCGGGAATTCGCCAAGACGGTTCGGGGTTTGGACCTTCCATTCTCTCCGACAGGACCCGAGGGGCCGCTCAAGCTGTGGTTCATCCTCAGCGCTGCCAAGCTGATTCGACGGGAGCGCATCCAAATCGTCCATGGCCACCACGGGCGCGATTTCTGGCCGACCATCCTGGCCGCGCGGCTTTCCGGGCGACGCCCGAAGGTGGTGCTCACCCGCCACCTGGCCAAAAGCCCCAGCTCGTGGTTCAGCCGGTGGTTTTTGCTCGGCCAGTGCGACGCTCTCATCGCGGTGTCGCATTTCGTGGCCACAGTGCTTCGTGAAGGGGCCTATGAGCCCGATTCACCGGAGCCGGAGCGCCGCTCCCGGCCGCCACTCCGGGGCGACTATTCCAGGATCCATGTCATTCATGGGGGCATAGATACCAGCCGATTTCGTCCATTTGAGGCGGCAGCGCAGCGTCAGGCGTGGGGCCTGCAACCGGACAACTTCGCCTTTGGGGTCGTGGGCGGATACCCACTGCCGCGCGGCAAAGGCCAGCGTGAATTCCTAAGGGCGTCCGCACAGATCCAGACCCAAATACCCCAGGCACGCTTTCTGATCATTGGCCGTGGCAGTCTCAAGGAGGTTCTGGAGTCCGACATTGTGCGGCTTGGTTTACAGGGAAAGGCCTGGCTTACGCCGTATTGCCAGGACATGCCGGCGGCCATGAACGCGATTGATTGCCTGGTCCATCCGCAAATCGGCACGGAGGCCTTCCCCGGCGTTGTGCTGGAGGCCTTCGCCTGCGGCAAACCTGTCATTGCCTCGGCGCTCGACGGGATTCCGGAAGCCTTTAGCGCTGGGAATTACGGCCAATTAGTTCGGCCGGAATCCGTGGACGAGCTGGCGTCAGCGCTGGCACACTGGGCTGGCCAACAGCCCACAGGCCGACCGGAGAAACTTGCCCTTCACCAGCGGCTGGCCGCCGAATTCTCACGGATGGCCCTGGTCCGGAACGTTGTTGATTTGTATCGGAGACTCCTATAGCACTCCAAGTGCTGGACTCGATAATGGTTCCGGCGCGCCGGTCGTTGCCCCATTCATCCATGCAGCATCCGTCCGATCTTTCGCCTGATGGGCAGCAGCACGATCTTCTCGAAGGCTCGCCGCAGCCCTCCGCTGGACTGCCTGATGCATCGAATCGGTTCGCTGTTCATTGCGGCTGAGACCGCGCTCTTTCCAAAGACCTGCTCGTATTCTGCCGCCAAGTCGAGGGCGAATCCGAACTGGCCATCGAGCATGGCAAAGATCCACAGCAGCAGGTACTCACGCTGCTCGAACCGCTTCTGAGCAAGCCAATCCGTAGTTCTAAGATACCTCGCCTCGCACCAACCCGGGCTCGGCCTGATCGCCTTTTCTATGCGCCTCTGGTCAACGTCGGTGTGTGCCAACATCAACTTATCCATGGTGGCTCTGCGCATTCTAACCGCGCCCATGACCTTCAGGTTGGAGAGCCAGAATCCGCTCTTCGTCAAGCTTTGGTGCACAGTTACGAAGAGGTCCTCGTCTATATACGCGTCAATCAAGCCCGGCTCGATATCCACGGCCAAGACCCGGTCGCGGATGTCAGGCCTCAGACTGTTGAACAGACGCAAGTCCGTGCCTTGCGTGTCTGTCTTGAACCAATCAACCGCCGACAAGGCCAGCCGGTCGAAGAGCGAGTCGAATGTGGTCGCCCGGACCCTTGCCTGACTTTCGACAGCAAAGAGGTCGGCGAAAAGGTAGTCCGAGAGCGCATCAGAATCAGGCCTGAGGGTGCTGGAACAATACGGTGATCGCGTGAGGAAGAACGACACCTCTTTCGCTTCGGCGGCAACGACCGCCTCGTTCACGATGATGGCCTTGTGGAAATGACCATTGCTGATTTTGCGCATCTCGCGCGAATCGGGATCGAAGCCTACGTATATCGAGCGGGATGCGAGGGCATCCCAAATCTGCGGTGGGGCGCCAGAAGCGCCAATGTCTAACAACACCGGACGCACATCCGATTGGGCTAGCAGGTGGCTGATCGTGTCATTCACTCTCTTGCTCATGCTGGAGGCATGGTACCCGCCCGGGTACGGGTACCAAGCGGCAAATCCTTGATGTGCTCTCGTGGACCAGGGGCTGACATCGCCTGAGACGGCTGGCGTTGGCAGGTCGCCTTGGCAGGGCGAGGAGGCTTCGGTTCTTGTTTTAATTGAGAGTTCAAGCCGTCCGTGCTAAGCAAACGTGTAAGCAATTGATGAGCATTGAACCAACTGGTGAGCACGACGGGCTATGAGCGCCTTGCAAAAGCCCATTCGCATTGATTTTTGCGACTTCTGGCCCGGGTTTCGGAAGACCGATAACTTCTTCTATAACACGCTCAAAATGCGGTTCGACGTCGAGGTGACCGACCAACCGGACTTCCTGATCTATGCGGACCCTGAAAAACACATCCACCGGCTTTACAACTGCGTGCGGATCTATTTTGGCATCGAGTCGTTCCTGCCGGACTGGACGGAGTGTGACTACGCGTTGACCTGCCATTATCTGGACGACCCACGACACCTGCGCCTGCCGTACTATGTGTTTTGCGGCGGGCCGGATCTAATCGACAAGCGGCACGACGACCTGGAAAGCGTATTCTCCGCCAAGACCCGGTTCTGCGGCTTCGTCGTGAGCAACTTCGGCAAGCGCAAGACCCAAAAGCGCATAGATTTCTTCCGTAAACTCTCCCGCCGTAAGCGAGTGGATAGTGGTGGTCGAGCCTTGAACAACATCGGAGGGGCTCTACCTGACTGGCGGAGCAAGATGGATTTCCTGCGGGCCTGCAAATTCAACATCGCTTTCGAAAATGCCTCGCTGCCGGGCTACACCACGGAGAAGATCTTCGACTCCATGTGGGCCCGGTGCCTGCCCATCTACTGGGGCAGCCCGCGGATTCATGAGGAGTTCAATCCCAAGAGCTTCCTAAACTATTTCGATTTCCCCAGCGAGGAAGCCCTCATTGATCGCATCATTGAATTGGACCAGGACGATGCCAAGTACATGGAGATCCTGCGCCAGCCGTATCTTCATGACAACCAACCTAACGAGTTCTTCAGCAAGGACCGGTTCCTGGACTTCTTCGAAAAGATCACTACCACGCAGATTCGCCCCGTGTCACAACGGCGAAGCTTCTTTCGGCTGGGGCGCTGGCTCCCAGCCAAGATCAACCGACCCCACCGGCCCTGAGAACCAATGAATCGCCAAAACGCCTCCCAGGACGAACTGGTGTGGGAATTCTTCGACCACAGAGGAGAAGGTTACTTCGTGGAGGTCGGGGCAAATCATCCGCAGCAAGGTTCGCAGACGTGGCTGCTGGAGAAGGCGGGCTGGCGAGGCGCCCTGGTGGAACCGCAGGCCAGTTTGTTCGAGGCCCTGTGCCAGGCACGACCGCGGTCCAAAGTCTTCCGGGCGGCGTGCAGCGCCCCGGAAAAGACCGGTTTCGCCGAACTGCATGTCCCAGGCGACGAGTTGAACGGCTTCGCGACGCTGGAACGGAACGTGGACGACGCGGGGATTCGCTATGAACGCACAGAGCGGGTGGGGGTGACGACGCTCGATGCCCTGCTGGCGCAAGCCGGCAACCCCAAGGTGGATTTCGTCTCGCTCGACACCGAAGGCACTGAATTGGACGTGCTGCGAGGCTTCGAGCTTCGCCGGCACCGGCCAGCGTTGCTTCTGATCGAGGACAAGCTGCAGTCGCTGGCCAAGCACCGGTTCCTGCGAGCCCAGGGCTACAAGCTGGTCAAGCGCACCGAATTGAATAATTGGTATGTGCCGCAAGAAGTCGAATTCCGGATGACGACTCTGTGGGAACGTCTAAAGCTGTGGCGAAAAGTATTTCTAGGTTTGCCCTTCCGCAAGCTTCGCCATTGGCGTCACACCCGCGCTGCGCGGGCGGACTGAGGGTTTGTCGCTGTGCGATTCAGTCTTCGCCTGGGGGGCTATGAGCCTCCCGCGGGGCCTGTGGCGATGGCGCGGAGGGCCTGTGCTTTGAGGGCCTGCAACTGGGTGGCAGCCCGGTTGCGGGCCGAGCGGATACGCCAGGCCTGCGGCTGAAGAATCCAGGGCAATTTGCTTTTGCGCAGTTGATCAAACCTGCTCTTGCTATCCAGATGGGCGGATACCGCCAGGAGCAGGTCCTCCAACTGGAGTTGAGCCAACTCGTCAGCCGCAAGTGTGCCAGCCTGACGGGCGGCGGCGACCGCTTCACGGGCGACCTGGTCCAGTCTGGAAGCCTGCGCGTAGCTTGATTTCTCGGCCTCCGAGGCGTTGGAGGGGTGCTTGAGAAAACTGGAGAATCGTTCCGGCAGGACCGCCCACACGAGATCGGCGGCGTGCCGAAGGCCCCAGGGACCGTCGCCAATGGTGCCGAAGTCGGAGGGGAACGGGTAGCGCTGCAGCACTTCGGTGCGGAACATATCGCTGGCGCAACTGCCGGTCAAAGCCGCCGTGAGATTGGTCATGGCGAAAAGCACCGCCTCGAGCTTGTGCAAGCGCCGGGGACGGGTAATGTCCAGCGCCCGGATAATCTCATCAATGGGCCAGTCGATGTCGGGTAAAGGCTGGCCGTCGGGGGCGCGAAAGCGCGGCTTGCTGAGCACGACATCACAGCCCAGGGCCTCTCCCGTTTCCAGCAGTCGTTGCAAGCCCGCGCGGGTAATAAGATCGCCGATCGTGGAGATATAAACGTACTTGGCCGAAATCTGCGTAATGCCGTGGTTCCAAGAGGCGTACAGGCCCGGCGGATGCGTGAGAAACCGAGCTTTCGGATGGCGCAAATGGTTGCGCAAGTACTCCACCGTGCCGTCACTGGAGAAGCTATCCACGACGACGACCTCGGCGGCCAGGTCGAGCCATTCCGCCATCCGCTCAAGGTGCTGGGGCAGATAGGCCAGTGAGTTCTTGGTCGGAATGACAACACCGAGCGAGGACATGGTCATGTTTGGCTCAGGCTTCCACTTCGAGAGGCTCCGCGGCAGGCTCGGCCAGGTGGTCGGCCTGCCAAGGCCACACAAGCACGTATCGTTGTTTGAGCACGCCAACTGACAAACGATGCCAGCGGCTGACTTTGGCCCAAGCTTGCTGCCAGGCCGAGGATGGCGCGGCGGGCTGGCCTTCCCGCGCGACGTGGCGCAGCCCTTCCGGAACCAACTGGCTGGAACTCGCAGACTGAACGTCGCGCTGCGCACATTGAAGGGCCTGCCAGTAAGGCAAAAAGACGTGCCGGCGAATTGCATGGGTGGGGCGGGCACCAAAGCGCTTCAAGCGTGGGTCATACAGCCAGCGGTTGACAGGCTGGAAGCCGTGGAAATGGAAGAAGACCAGTTCATCGTCATCGACGCGGACACGGCCATCGCGAAAGCGGACCTGGTAGTTGGCGAGGTTCCAGGGGGCGAGGTTGGCGCCTTTGTTGGCCAGCGTGGCGACGCCCTGGAACAGCGCCGGCCATTGGTCGAGGTATTTCTGGTCAGCGTAGCGACCCGGTTCCGTGCGGTCGTAGCACCATTCCAGGCAGCGTGCGCGCCACCAGTCCAGGCAAGCGCGTGCCGCGGCGTCCCGACGGAAGGAGACCCAGCCGACGTTATAGACGCCAGTTTCCTCGAGGTGGCGCAAGGCGGGCGGGAACCGGTGGGCAATAATGGCGATCGAGCGCGCTCCCATCTCAGCGAACACCGGCTCCGGGTCGCGGAAGAAGTAAAGATCGGAATCGAGGTAGGTCACCAAGTTGGCTTGAGGGGCCTGCGCAAAGACGAAGAGCGGCAGGGAGGGCGAGCAGGTGAAATAGTATTCGACGATGGACCGGTTCTGCTTGGCGCGGAGCAACTCCGGGTCGGCGCGCTCGAATTCGTCCAAGGCAATTGCCCGGATGCCCGGCAGGTTCCTTTGCGTCAGCCACTCATGGCATTGCCGGCTGAGGCAGAGCACCCACAACTCGAAATTCGGGGCATGCCGCCGCAGTGACTCGTACAAGGCCAAGCCGCGCGGCAGGTAGTTGTGATCGAAATAAGTGCAGTAGTAGCGCATTAGCGCTGGCCAGCTTCATTGCGGCTCCACTCCGCCACTTGTTCGGCCACCCACCCTCTTTGCCCGGCGCTCATTTGGGGGAACATGGGCAGGCTGAGGACTTCGTGGGCCGCGGCTTCCGTATGTGGCAGCCCGTTCGGGGCGAGCCTCAATCGGTGTTGGTAAGCGGGCTGCAAATGGACGGGGACAGGGTAGTGAACCAACGTCCCAATCTCGCGTTCCTTGAGGAAGGCCCGGAGGGAGTCCCGCGCGGGCGTTCGGACGACGTACTGGTGGTAAACGTGAAATGCGCCAGCCTCCTCACGCGGAAGTTGGAGATGCGTTCCGCCGAAAGCATCGTCGTACTGGCGGGCGATGGCGTGCCGCTGGTGGTTTTCGTCAGCAAGATGTCGGAGTTTCGCGCGCAGAATAGCTGACTGGAGTTCATCGAGCCGGCTGTTCATGCCCGCCACGCTGCTGATGTATCGTTGCTGCCAGCCGTATTCCCGCAGCAGGCCGGCCTTTTCTGCGACGCCCGGATCATTCGTCACGACGGCCCCGCCATCCCCCAATGCTCCGAGGTTCTTGGTCGGATAAAAGCTGAATGCCGCTGCCCGTCCCCACGTGCCCGTCATGCGGCCGTGCAACATCGCGCCGTGGCTTTGCGCGCAGTCCTCAATCAGGAAAAGTCCGTGGCGTTCACAAATCGCCTGTAAAGCAGGTAAGTTGGCCGGATGTCCGTAGAGATGGACGACGAGGACCGCCTTGAGGGTTGGCTGCTGGTCAGTCGGCAAGGCCAGGTGGGCCCGGATAGTCGCCTCGAGTGATTCTGGACTAAGCGTAAACGTCTGTGGATCGATGTCCGCCAGCACCGGCGCGGCGCCGGCCAACTCGACCGCGGCCACGGTCGCAACCGCTGTATGGGAGACCGTGACGACGGCGTCGCCGGGGCCAATTCCGCAAGCGCGCAGAGCGATTTCGACGGCATCGGTGCCGTTGGCCACGCCGACAGCGTACCCAGCTCCCAGAAAACGGGCGAACTCCTGCTCGAAGGCCGCGGTTTCCTTGCCGAGGATGAACCAGCCACTGGCCAAAACAGCGGTTATGGCGGCGTCAATCTCGCTCTGGTGCGCGAGATAACTTGCTTTGGGATCGACCTGAGGAACCTTCATGAGCATTAGAGGTAACGCTGCAAGTGTTGCCGATAGTAGGCAATCGTCCGGGTCAAGCCCTCGCGCAAAGGCACGCGTGGCTCCCATCCAACCGCCTCGCGAATCCGGCTCCAGTCGCAGTAGTAGTCTCCTATGTCAATGCTCTTGCGGTCGGCCGGAAACGATTTCACAGTGAATTCGCCTCCCCCGCTAACCTGGCGGAGCAATTCGGCGACCTCTCGGAGACGAAAGGGCTGTTCTCCGCCCAGGTTAAACACTTGCCCATTGGTGTTTTCAGCCAGCGCGCACCGCAGGAGCGCCTCCACCACATCGTCCACATAGGTGAAATCGCGAAGCTGCTGGCCTTCCCAGACTTCAAAAGGCTGGCCCTGCGCGACGAGGCGGAGCCAGACCCCCAGGAAGGTCTGGCGCGCATCTTTGACTCGCATGCGCGGGCCGTAGGTATTGCTTAGCCGTAAGGCGCAGGCGCGGATGCCATAAACGTTATTGTAAAGAATGTGGTACCACTCGCCGGCCATCTTGTTGATACCGTTGACATCGACCGGCCGGAGCAGATGCTTTTCGTCCACGGGCAGGTAGTCCGGTTTGCCATACATTTGGCGGGTGCTGGCGAAGACAACGCGAATGGTGGGGTTGTATTTCCGGCACGTTTCCAGGATCGACAACTGGGCATGGCAGTTGATCTCTAAATCGGTGAACGGGTCGTGCATCGAATCCAGGTGGCTCGTCTGGCCCGCCAGGTTGAACAAGTAATCTTCGCCTTGCACCAGGTAGCGCAGGCTGTGCTCGTCCCGCACGTCGGAGATGTTTACCCGTACGCGGTCTTCAATGCCCGCGATATTGAAGAGATTGCCGCCGTATTCGGGTATCAGGCTGTCCACCAACGTCAACCGGGCGCCATGCGCAGCCAACCGATGGGCCAGGGTCGAACCAATAAAACCCAAGCCCCCGCTGATCAGCACCTTCTTGCCCGCAAACTCCGCCGCGCCGGTTGGTTCAGTCATGTGCTGATTTCTTCTCAAAAATGAAGCCTTTGCAGCAAGCCTTTTCGCCCGGGGGCGAGGGCAGCTTTGCTGCCTCAAAATCGGCCAGCAGCCGGTAGCCAGCCGCGAGGATAACGCCCGTCAGTTTGGTTTGGCTGAGGAACCAGGCGGGATAGCTCGCGGCATAGATCGTAGCGGGGACATGCTGAACGGTGAGTCGGTCGCGGTCGCCGGCCAGCAAAGGCGTGCAATCAATGATAATGGAAGGAATGCCCCATTGAACCAGAGCGCGAAGTGTGTCGTACGGTTTGGGCAAATAATGCAGGACGGCCGAGAGCAGGAGGACATCCGGGCGGTGCGCTGCCAGGCATTCCTCCACCGAAGAGTAGAAGTGCAATTCGCCAGATTCGAAACCCTGTTTACCGCAGGCCACATGGGCCGGTTGCTCGACGATGCACCATTCCAGCCGGTGCAACGGCTGCAGGAAACTCCTGCATTGAAAATAGGTACTGCCCAGTGCTCCGCCAAAGTCCAACACGCATAGGCGGCTATCGTGGCCAACAGCCGCGCGCAGCAAGCCGGCGAGCACCGGGAAGGAATGCTCCACCTGGTCAAACAACACCGAATCCCGCTCATAGGCGGCCTCGCCTCGTTTGACCTTGAGCGCGGCGGCTCGCGTCTTCTCCAGGATCACCCCGGTATCATAGTTGTCCGAAGCCTTGAGGGCTTCCTCCCAACTGGCGTAATCCCCGGTGAAATGGATCTCTTTGCGTCGTCCGGGACTCATGGCGGCCTTTGTTGCGGTCAATAATTTCTCGAGCTTGAACGTCTTCATTACCACGTTCAGGAGATCGCTTGATACAGGAAACCGCGGTACTCACCTTGTTCCGGGGCGTTCCGCACCTTGGGACGTTCCTGCCCCAGGAACTCACGAACCAGCCGCAGCCGCTGGTTCGCCATGTGTTCCATGACTTCCCGCCGATTGAGGAACCAGCATAAATACTCCGTCCCATAGCCCAGGGCATAAGGCCTTTGCACGACCACAAACGAATCCCCCCGCTGGACCACAGGCAGGCGGGTAAGAAATAAATAGCTCCCGGTGAGAGAAGCAAGCAACGCCGCTACGCCGCGCCAATCCTCGCTAAACTGAAGCGCGCCGCTGGCCAGGACCAGATCGAATTTCTGGCCAACAATCTCGCGCTCATCCTCGACGAAGACCGCCTCGGGGAATAGCGTCCGTCCGTGCGCGCACAACACCGGCACGTCTTTACATACGTATTCAATCTCGACCCCGGGCAGCAGTGCCTGGCTCAATACGTAATACTGACCGATGCCGCCGCCCCAATCCAGCAACCGAAGCCGCTCTTTCTTCCGCGCCGCCAGCGACAGCACATAGGCGTAAATGACATAGTTGTGGTGGGTCATCCAGTGGATGTCCGTGGGGCTCAAGGTGCCATCCCCCAACGCCAGCGGCTCTGGTGGCCGGACCGATTTCAAGAACTGAGGCCAGTTAGACTTATAGACTTCCAAGACGCTCGGGACATTCCAACCCCGGGCATCCGCCGCACTGCGCCACCGCTTCCCCATATACTCCCAGGCCGGCAGTTCACGGTGACCCAAGACGGTCTTGCGGAAGAATTTGGCGAGCTTCTGGGGCGTGAAATTCTTAGCGACACGTTGCAGAATCATTTTAGGTCCTTTGGTGGACTGTCTCGCCCAGCCCAGGGCCCCGTGCAGGGCGAAATAACCCGAGCGACCACGCCGGGCAACGGGCGGTCGCCAGAAGTCAACAGGCAGGCATTCAGGTACTGGACCAGCTTTAGCATCGGCAGATCTAGCGCAAGCTCACAGAACGATGGCTGACCATTCAAGCAAATTCCTTCCGATCGCCTTTGGCTGTCGGCGGCGGCGGCGAAGAGCGGGTAGCAGTTAGGCATGTATTGAGCTCACCTAAAACTGATAGTACAGAAACGGGCTGGTGCCGCTGTTCATATAGAGATAGGCCAGCCAGAAGCCCACGGCATAAACGACCGCCCATCGGCGCGAGGTTCCCCAGCGCCAATGAAAGGTGTCGGGCGTAAGATTTACGAAGAGCAACAGCACGATCACCCATCCCACCAGGCCGCTGCGCGCGCCGATGGTTCCGTTGCGGATGCCGCTCATGCGCTGCAACCAGACCCAAGCCATTTCCAGATTCTGCGAGCGGAAAAGGACCCACGACACGACCACCAGCAAGAATGTCGCCGCGCGTTTGATCGCCTGCGGCACCGCCGCTAACGGCTTATCCAGGACGCGCTCCAGGATGAGCAACGCGCCATGATAACCACCCCAGAGCACGAAGGTCCAATTGGCGCCGTGCCAAAGACCCCCCAGCAACATGGTCATCATGAGGTTAAAGTGCGTGCGCCAGATCCCGCCCCGGCTGCCACCCAGCGGAATGTAGAGGTAATCCCGCAGCCAACTGGAAAGACTGATGTGCCACCGGCGCCAGAACTCTCGTAGGCTGGCCGCCTGGTAAGGTTGGTCGAAATTCTGCGGGATATGGATGCCAA
>Ga0182027_10009464_pt1 | contig 13994 bp, 17 predicted proteins | sample 712E1DmetaG_FD_121300 | JGI IMG/M metagenome (GOLD analysis project Ga0182027, IMG submission 121300) | Permafrost microbial communities from Stordalen Mire, Sweden - 712E1D metaG (Illumina Assembly) | ecosystem: Environmental > Terrestrial > Soil > Wetlands > Permafrost | place: Sweden...
CAAGCGTGGCCCGTCGGGGGGATCGTCATTGGCGGTTTGGTGACCGCCGACGTGGAGATCAGCTGTCCGTCAGCGTGGAGGTCGCTGTCCGCCTACAGGGAGATTGGCATGGCCGCTGTCATCCGGATCGCCCGAACGAGCTTGGTCGCAATCCTAGTCAACATACCGGCGGGTTACCCACGACCGACAGGATCCCGCGCATCTACCCTCACCTCCGTCTCCCCTCACTAGACGCATGGCCAACTCTACTCACGGAGCGACTCGAGTCAATGGCCGGGAACTACGGAGCGGCGTCGGGATCACTGCCCTTGGATAGAAGGTACTTGGTGAGCTCGTACCAGGCATACATCGTCGAGTACTCGAGCCCACGAGCGCCATCGAGGAATCCGAGCCTGATTATGTAGTGGTACGCAAAGCGAAGCAGCGGACGATGAAGCCCGCGACCTGCGGCTCTGCCAAGCCGCGATCTGGGGGTCTCCACCCCGGAGCTCCTGGCTTTGGCCTTGGCTTCGAGACCAGCGTATCCAATGTGCTTGACCATCCATGAGTGGATGCCACCCTGATACCAGTCGTGGAGATACGGCGTTCGGGCTTTCTGAACTCGGCCATCCACCACGACCGTCTCGCCATACCCGTGAGCATCCGGCACGAAACGAACCCGTGATCGGCGGAGCGCACGCGGATGCAGCACGGGATATCCAGGCGCGTGCTTCAAGACACGCCCTCGAAAGACCAGCAGAGATGGAATGAACACGCACGCCAGTTCGGGAGCGTTGATCTTCTGCGCCAATTCGCTGAAGACGCCTGGAGGGAAAGTCTCATCGGCGTCGATGAATAGCACCCACTCACGCGAGCCGCAGTGCTCTAGCGCATGGTTGCGCTGACCTACGAAGCCGGGCCAGGAATTCGTCGATACCTCACAACCCAGGGATCTGGCCAGTTCCACCGTGCCATCGGTCGAGCCACCGTCCAAGACGTGTATCAACACGCCGGGCGGGACCGAAGCTACACATCCGGCCAATCGCGCGGCTTCGTTCAGAGTCAGGATAACCACCTGGAGGGACTCGCCCAGGTTCTCAGGCACCGGCTCAGCCATTCCGCGATCTCCCCCGGCCAGCATGCCTCGCGGCGGCCTGCTCATAAACAGCGTCAAGGGCTGCCGCATGCGCCTGCATCGACAGCGTATCGGCCACAGACAACGCATTGTGGGCAACTCTCGCCCGCCATTCCGGTTCCAGTCGGAAACGATCAATTGCCGCCGCCAGGGCTTGAGGCGTTGGCGAGACGACCAAACCCCCGTCGTGTGACCTAACGAGATCGGCGATTCCTGATCTATCCGACACGATCACGGGTGTTCCTACCACCATCGCCTCTGCTGCCGCAAGGCCGAAACTCTCACTCCACGATGGCAGCACGAGAACATCGAGGTGGCGTAAGAACGACATCTTAGTGAGTCCATCGACTTTCCCGACGAACTGTATGTCCCTGCCAGTCGCCTCATCCTGTGCCAATTTCCGAAGCGTGCCGACATAGCTCTCCACACCATCACCGGCCAATTTCAGCTGGCAATCTCCAGACAGAAGAGAAACGGCTCGAATGAGCGTCTCCACGTTCTTGACCGGGTGGAGACGCCCGAGGAACCCAACCACAAACGTGCCAGCGCCCGCATCGGCGCTCGGAACCGACTCAGGCGGTACCTGGAGCGCGTGCCATATAACCAGTGACTTGCGTGCGCTTGCACGGGTTCGGCTCAGCGCAAGCTCCATCGGCGATCCGTAGACAATCGCATCAGACAGACGGTCGATCAACGGTCGAAGAGCCGCCTTCATGCGTCGGGTGATGCCGCTCCCCGAATGTCGATCACCTACGATGAGGGACCCGTGAGGCGTCAGAACGGCAGGAACACCGCGCATCCTGGCAACAACAAGAGCGAACAGGCCCGGTAGCCACCACGGCCCGTGTACATGGATGAGTTCGGCGCGGCGCGTCTCGCGCCAGATCAGAACAAGCATTGCCGGGCTCAGGACCCAGAGCCGAAGCCGGCCAGTTGGGCCACCGGAGGCAGTCGCCACCACGCATCCGGCCTCTCTCAGGGCACTCTCCGACTGAGAGGTGCTCCCCTGATACGCAGGCGTGACGACTACGATCTCGTGGCCCTTCAGTCGGCTTGCCAGGCAGTCACCAGTGATTGAAGTGGTCGGACCGCCCATCAGCACGCTTAGCTCGCCGGCAACGTGGACGATCCTCACCGGACGCGCCTCGATGTTCTCTGGCCAACCCGTGCTCTACGGCTCCCCGACCGGTCGAGAATGCGCCGGATCTTCATTGGACCACTCGATCAGCGAGCAGCTGGGCTGACAGAAGCAGAACGGTGTCCGCCCATCGGGCTGGTGTGTAGGGACTCGCCAGTCCCCGGCTCACCCGTCCCATCGCCAGGCGTTCGTCATCCGACAAACTCGCGACGTATTGCATGCACTCGACAAGCGATCGAACGTCACCGCTTCGTGCGACCCGCCCGTTGGCGAAATCGTGGACGAGGTGGGGAACGGCGCCGCACGCGTTCGTCGCGATGATCGGCAGGCCAGCCGCGGCGCCTTCGGATATCGCAACACCCCAAGGCTCGAACCGACTGGGCAGCACCAGACAGCCGATCGTCTTCATCCAGGCTCCCAGCTCGGCTGGCTGTACGAAGCCGGACTGATTGACGGCCGGGTACCGGTCCAGTTCAGGAGTGAGCGGCCCTCCACCGGCAACAAGAAGGTCCCACGGGACAGCAGTGGACGCGCGATGAATCTCGTACGCCTGAAGGAGGTCCTGAATTCCCTTCTCGGCAGAGAGCCGACCGAGGTAGCCAAACGCATGGGGAAGGCGCAAGTTTCGCGTTCCGGTCTCGGAGACGACCGTCGCGGTGTCCGGGCAAAGGAGGCCCTGCCAGATCCGGTCGTCGGAGAAGCCGAGCCGGCGGGCATAGCACGCTTGGCGTTCGCCCGCGACGAACACAACGTCGTACAAGTGGCAGACGTACAAAGGCGAGACGATCACGCCGAGATGCTGCTTCAACGTGCCGCGCCACTGGTTGTCCATGCATAGGACCCTGAGGGGCCGGGGCCGGAGGCGCCGCAACACGTGACGATATTCACGGATATTCCAAGACGAAGCCAGCAAGACATCCGGCTCGAATGCCTGGACCTCTGTGAGGAGCGCATCGCGGTCGGGCCGTCCAACGTACTCGATCCTAGCCGCCATCCAGGAGAACTGGGAGTCGTCGAACGGCGCATCATTCCCGGCGGTCTCGTGCGCCACCAGCAACTCGACGTCCGACCTGGACGACAGCTCCCGAAGACAGGCATTCAGGTAGCCGCTTAGTCGGGTCCAGAGAACTGCGACTTTCATTGTTTGGACGCATCCCCGCGCACGACATAGCCGCCCGGGCCGAATCTAATCCGGCGGGAGTCTCTGCGATTCCCAGGGCGGTTCACGCGAATCCATTCCACTCGCGTTGTGGGCGGGCCAAGCCCCGAAGCAGCCAATGCAGAGACGTACGGCGTCGAGGCATTTCAGACTGGCTTGCCAGAAGCAAGGGGCATGCCGTGCCAAGCTTCGGCCGACGTCGAGGCGCTCCTCGCCATGAGTCCGCAGCCCAATCCCAGTCCGAGAATTAGCGCGAAAGGGATGTACAGATACCTATCGGCTATTGCGTTCTGAAAGAGGCCGTCCACCAGCCAAGCAGCCATCCCCGCGACTGCTCCACAAAGGAGTGGACTGGCTTCGTCGCCGGGAGGAAGCGATCGAGCTAGCCGCAGACCTTGGTGGATAGCTCCGACGACCAGGCCTATGAAGCCAGCGAGGGCGATGATGCCACCAGCCTCCAGCGTTTGAAGGAACAGGTTATTTGCCTCTCTGAGCGACGAGAACCCCGTCCCGAAAATGGGGCTGGAGAGGAAGCCATCCCATGCGCTGCTTAGGTTCTGCAAGTGGCCTGCGTCGCTGTAACCAACGTTTATCTGGCCCGTGAGTCGGTCTATGGCGATCGTGGCAATTGCAGACTGCGACCCTTGCAAGGCCGCCAGGACGAAGAGCCCCACAACCCCAAGACAACTGACAGCCACGATTCGCCTCTTGCTGACAGTTGGAACTGCAATCAGGGCAAGGGCCACCACGCCAGCTACGATCCCCAAAAGACCGGCTCTTGACCCCGACACCAGGACTCCCACGGGCAGAATCAGCCCAGCAACGGCATACACGACTCGCCACGACATCCGACGGCCCGAAGCGGCCATCACAATTGCCGTCGGGAAAGCCATGGCGCAGACGAGTCCCAGAGTGTTGGGGTGCGTGGTGAAGCCCGCGTACCGCGCGTTCCAGATGACACCGGTAAGATCAGGACCCAGGTGGCCGCCGAGGAGTGCGTCGCTGGCGGCCACCATTGCATTGATGGCAGCCGACCAAACCCAGACCGCACCTAACACCACTGCGCGACTGCGGGTTGACGCGAATAATCCGGGCCCGATGCTCAGCGCCAACACGGCAATCGGGAATTGCACCGCGGGCCAAAAACCAGCCAATGGGTCGTCCGATGAGATCGCACTCACGATGCCTGCGAACAAGAGCACTGCCAGTGAAGCCATAAGCCAGCCCGGCAGGAGCGGCCTCATCGAGGAAGTAAACGCAACCGGGACGAGCACTACAGTCGTCATCACGAGAAACAGGTCGCCTAAGGAAGCCCACGACGTCAATCGTATGCCATTGAAGCCGATCGTAAACACAGCGAGAACCGCGCAGAGCGCCCCAATCTTTGCGACACCTGGAAAGCCAACCAATCGCTGCGTCAGCAAGAGGGCCACCACGCCACCCGCGACGCCAACGAGCGATAGAACCAAAGTCGAGCCAGGCAGAGCGCCAGCGTCGGTCCTTGCTACGAGGAGACCAAGGAACAGGGCGCTCAGCAATCCGATGGGGGCAACGGCCCGTCTGCAGAATAAGGGAGTCTCCCTCTCCCATCGCATCGACATTCCAGCGAACAGTCCCGATACCGAAGCGCCCAGCGCCAACACAAACTTCGCTGGCAACTCGCGGACGGTAGTGCATGTGGCTCGTTTCACGCCCACCCCATTGCCCCACCAAACGCCCCTCTTGACACCATTTCGCTGCTTGTTTCGTCGAGCGCGTCCTGTCGATTGCGACAGGCGGTCTCAGACATGGCCACCCTGACAGCCACCGTCCGCGACCGGTACATCGCATCCCTGAAGCCTGGTTGCGGGGCCGTAGTAACCAACCGCTGAGGCCGCGCCGACAGCCGCAACCACGATCACGAACGCTCCTCCTACCCAGACGGCATCCGCGGTTTCAGCTGAGTGACCTCCCGTCCCGTGCCAACTCGTAGTATAGCAGCGCGTCGTGCCGCGCCCGGTAGGTCAGCCGGCCATCAACAACGTCGGGTTCACCTCCTCCTCGATGATGCCGGAGTCGATCAGCACCATCGACTCCGGCATGAAGCAGCGGCTGCTGTCCTGCCACTGGCAACATGGCAGACGGACGAGGCAACCAACTCGGGCTGCCGCCAGATTGCGCAGTTCAGGCGCTGAGTCGTCTCCACCGGCCATCCTCCCCGACGACACGCCCGTCTTCAACGCGATCGCGGACCGGGTCGATCTGCACGTGGTCTATGTATCCGAACCGATGCCCCGCCGGCAAGCCAGCTATGGAGTGGGTCCCATGAGCAATGGAGCACCGCGCTGAGCCTACAACACCGTTTCGCGGCTGCGGCTCCGACGGTCCAAGTAGGTTCGGCGCGACAAGGCAGTGTGCGCACCGCCGGTGCCGAGGGCCACGCCGCATTAGACTCCTCCGGTGCATATCGCCATCTTCGAGCCCAACCCCGACGGGCACCACTACGCCCACATCAGGCGTCTGCTCCCCGCCTTGGCTGCGCTGGGCCAGCGCGTCACGTTCGTGACCAGCTCGGAAGGAGTCGCCTCATCGGAATACGAGGCCCAAATCAAGAGCCTTGAACATCTGTGCGCTGTTGACTCGAGCATCCAACGAGACGGGGGCCGTCCTGGAATCGGGCACGTCACAGGCTGGGCCAGCGACTTGCATCGCATTGCCATCGACCTTGCGGCGGATCATGTTCTGATTCCCTATGCTGACGGCACGATCCAGATGGTTGGGCTCCGAAGAATCGCGGGTGGCTTCTCGCTCCCTCCGGGCTGCGAACTCGAGGGCCTGATGATGCGAGGCTCCTTCGCATACAACCGGCCAACGCTCAGTGAAGCAGCTCGTGCTCGGGCCTGGCTGGCACTCACGGCCGCCGCACCCTTCCGGGTTGTCCACCACATGGACCCGATAGTCGTCCGCGCCCTCGAACGCCGCGCACCCGGTCTCTGGCGTCGGACGCACCTCATTCCCGATCCGGTGGAGCGCTTCGACCCGCCGGCCCGGGCTGAAGCCAGGCAACGCCTCGGCATCCCGGAGGATGGGCGATACATCGGCTGCGTGGGCTACATGGACCGCCGAAAGGGCATCGACCGTCTGATCCGTGCGTTCCTCGCCACGCGGCTGGGCCGCACCGACCGGCTGTTGCTCGCCGGGAGTCAGGAGTCTTCTATCCGTGAACTGCTCGCAGACGAGGCGGCGGACGCCGTCCGCGAGGGTCGCATCATCTCCTTTGAGCGGTACCTCAGCGACGAAGAGTTCCGCCTCAGCGTCGCCGCCATGGACGTGGTCGGTACTCCCTACCCGCCTGATAGCGGACACTCGGGGAGTTCCTCGATTGTGATCCACGCGGCAGGGCAGGAGCGTCCCGTCCTGGGCAGCGCCTCCGGTTGGATCGGTGACACGATCCAGCGCTTCGGGCTCGGCCAAGTCTGCGACGTCACGGACTTGGTTGCCTTCGCTGGCGCCATCTCCGGGAGCTTGGACGCGTCATCCGACTACCGGATCACCGAAGGCGGTCGTCGCTTCGCGGAATTTCACCGGCCCGAGAACTTCGCGGCGTGCTTCACCCGGCGCCTGCGCGAGCGCCTGGGTCTCCCCGGCCCTACCAGCCTGCGCACATGGGACTGGGTGTTGGAGGCTGCGGCCGAGTCGGCCCCACCGACACGAGCGCGCCGCTCAGCGGCCGTCCGCCCAACACGAACTCTCCAGAGTCATCGGCCGTTATGGGCGCCTGGACCTGCTCTGTCTCGATGAGCTCTACTTCCATCTGGATCGCCGGGGTGCCGAACTCTTGTTCCAGGTTCTGACCGAACGCGACGAGCGGGCCTCGATCGCCGTGGCCTCCAACGCGCCCTTTTCCGAGTGGGGTCAGACGTTCACTGACCCGCGCCTGGCCGCCGCGGTCGTCGATCGGCTGACCTTCCGGGCCCACATCATCGAGACCGGATCGGCCTCGTATCGTTGACATATCGGCTCCGGACTAGCCAGACAAAGCGGAAGGAGGGACCGCCAGCAACCTGATCAGCAGCCCATCAATCGGTCATCACACCGGTCGGGGTGGGGCCAACTCTGGTGATCACGGTGGAGCCACTTGACGTGATCATTCCCACGGATCGCTGGTCAGAGGCTAACGGCGGGCCTTAGACCATAGTCCGCATCGCCTGCGCCGATCACGATGCCACCCCGTCGACGGCAAACAGGTGATTCCAGGGCATGAAGCCGTCCGTCGGCTGCTCGGTGTAGCCGTGAGGCTTCAACAAGTCCGTAAGCTGGGCCAGGTCGGAGGGGGTGTTTGCCTCGAGCATGAGAACCGGCCGCTCGCGCTCAAGGAGCGCGGACGCCCCTCGGATCACTTCCTGCTCGGCCCCTTCCACGTCGATTTTGACGACCGAGACTCCGGTGAGCCGAAGTCGGCCCAGATCTTGTCAAGCGGAAGCGACTCGACCGACACCACTCCAACCCGGGCAACACCTGGGCAGATGGATCCCGTGGAGCCATAGGCCGCGTCCTCGGCGACCTGGAAGTCAATGCGCCCCTCATGCTGACCGGCAGCAACCTGCCGAACCACGATGTTCGTGAGCACGTTGAGGGCGGCGTTCGCCTGAAGGCGCCGTACGTTTTCCGCGAGCGGCTCGACGGCGACTACGGCGCCGTCTGGACCGACAGCTCTCGCCAGCGGAATCGCCATCACCCCGACGTTCGCTCCGACATCGATCGCGGTGCTTCCGGGACGGGACAATCCGCAGAGAACCCGACATTACACAGCCTCCTAGTGGCCCGACGTGATGGTTGAGACCCCGAGAGTCTCCCGGTAGTGGAGCTGGACCTTTGACCGGCCGGGCCGACTCGTGCCGAACGAAGACGGCGCGGGGAGTGGCTTCAGGATCATGCGTGTGATCAACCCCTTGTCACCTGGAGCTGGGATCTGTTGAGGCAGATTCGGACCGGCCGTGACATCGCCAAGCGGATAGACTCTCTCGCGGTCATGTGAGGGTCGCCTCCGTTTCGGGCACCTCCAGAGGACCCGTCGTCGGGGCTGGAGCCATCCCCCGGGCGCCCGGGTCAAGTCTTCGGAGCGCCCGACGTGCGTAGATGGCAGCGACCAGGAGATTGGCCGCATCGCGGGACATGGATGCGATGGCTGCGCCGAATGCGCCCAGCCACCAATCAAGCGAACAGTGAAGAACGATTTCCACGATGAACGCTGCAACATAGGCTCGGGTAGTGTCGACCCCGCGATCGAGTGCAACTAGGACGCCCAGGAGCGGAGCGCAGAATACTGACAGGAGCATCGACCACATCAGAATCCGGGAGGGCGTGGCTGAGTTGCTGTAATCGGCGCCGATCAGGAAAGAGATGGCTTGAGGCATGAAGAGGAAAAGCATGAGTGAGGCGGGCAGCGCGAGAGCGACCCCAACCGCCCAGAGTCTCCGTACGAGCGCTGACAGGTTCGTCGCGGCCCTGGGTCCGGCAGCGTATCGGGACAGGATGGGAACTGCTACCGCCGAAAGCGAGCCTGGGAGGAAATAAAGGGCATCCTGGATTCGCGAGGCGGGAGCGTACGCTGCGAACTGACTTGTTGACGTCAACGCAGCGACGATCACAACATCGAGACGGTTGTATGCGACGACTAACACGCTGTTGCTTGCATAGGGCAAGGCCCGTCTCAGGGTAATCGCGGACGGATCCCAGTCTCCGGTACGCGAGGATGCGACCCACGGCCGCAGCAGGACTAAGGCGAGTCCTGTTGTCACGGCTTCGCCTGCGGCAGTCGCCACAGCCAGGATTAGCAAGACTTCGTGAGCACCGGCCAGGAGGGCCGCCGCAACGAGACCCGTCGTGGTCCATCGCCCAGCCGCAGTCGCGAAAGTGGCGTCACGAAAGCCCCAACGCCCCCGAAGGGCAGCGAGGGTTGGGATCTCGATCGATGATAGGAAGGATGCCAGCGAGAACACGAGCAAGACGGCTGAATCGACGGCTTGCGACCTATAGAGGATCCAATAACCCAGCGCGAGGACGACGCCCCAAATCGGCAGCGTACGGACGCGTAGCGCCAGCGCCCGGCCCAGAGCTTGTGTGACTGGTGCCGACTTCCTGGCGACTTCAACGCTCACCAGCGTGGAGACGCCGGTGTCCCAGACCGCGGACCCGAGCAGGGACGTGGCCAATATGCCGACGTAGAGACCGAACTCGGTTGGGACCAGCTGCCTGGCGGCGAGAATGTTCAGGAGCAGCACCGCTACCTTGGACGCGCTATCGCCACCCAACTGCCATCCGAGGGCAGCCCGGATCCGTCGAGGTGGCGAAGTGCCGGCACTGGTAGCATCGAGCCCAGCCGAGCCGACATCATTCACGGAAGAAGATACCGTCCACCTGCAGGAGCTGCCCGGTCGCGGGGTGCGCGAAGCCGGGCTCAAGGCCCATTAGCAAGAACCCATGATCGGTCGCCCACGCCACGATCTCCGTCCATAACGGGGCACCTTCGTAGAGCGGAACCAACGACATCTCGGCTTGGATGCCCGCGATCCGATCAACAACGCCCGTGGACCCAGCCAGGACATGGGCCTCATAACCCTGCACATCGACCTTGAGGAACGACACCTCGCCTGGCTCCACATACTCATCGAACACGCAGTCGAGGCGGCGCACCGTGATCGACTCCCGACCCACGAATGACGAGCAGGCCGCCGCATTGACATGTGCAGGCAGGATCGGGAGGAGCGAGCTGCTAACTGAGTTGCGAGACACGTTGATCTTGGTATCCATCTCCGCCTCGCCAAGAGCCAGCTGGACGACGTCCCAATTCGGATCTGAGCGAGCTGACAATTCGAGCCGGGCGAATGGCGTTGCCATTGGCTCGAACGATACGATCCGACCTCTGTAGCGGGCTAGGCGCAACTCGCGGCCGTACTGGCCTTCATTTGCCCCGACATCCAGCACGACTGTCACCCCATAGTGGCGAAGCAGTCGCATGCGCTGGCCCAGCGGATGCTGAAGTCCCGTCCAACGAATGATGTCCCAGCCCCGCCCCCTCAGTAGGTCGCGCGCTTGAGCGATCACAGCGCGCCTTGCGCCCATCGGGTTCATAGTCTCGATACCCCTGAGCTGATCACCGCCTGATGGCGCCATGTTCGCTTGTCCCATTGAGCTCGTCCACCCTCATGGACGTGGCCAGAGGGTTGATCCGCCGCTCCGCATACACGAAGTCGAGAGCCGCGAAGCGGGATGGGGGCCGTCTGAAGTCACGCGGTGAAGACATCAGCTAGCTGCCCAGAGTCCCTTTCCCAAATCGGCCGCCATCTGCGCGCCTCGCATGAATTGGGCCTGCGCAGACGATCGTAAACCTCATACGTTCCTCAAAGGACAGCCGTAGCCGCGATGCAGCTTGTTGGAGTGCTAGTCACGGCCAAGTGGCGCCCTATTGTTGCCCTCGCCGGGACTGATCGCAGTGCGGACCGACGCATTTCGTGGCGCGAACTGCTCGTCGATCCATTCGTACGTCGCCCGCAAGCCGAGTTCCAGCGGAATGCTGGGCTCCCAGCCCAAGAGCTGCTTTATGAGCGTGTTGTCGGAGTTGCGACCCATCACGCCCTGTGGTGCAGTCAGGTCGTAGCGGCGCTCCAGGCGAATCCCGGCGATGCGCTCCACGATGTCCACGAGACCGTTGATCGTCACGAGCTCGCTCGAACCCAGATTGATGGGCTGCCTGATGTCGCTGTCCATGATGGCCAGAATTCCATGCAGGCAGTCGTCGATGTACTGGAAACTGCGTGTTCGGGTGCCATCGCCCCAAATCTCGATGGAGTGATTGCCCGACAGTTTGGCCTCGATGACCTTCCGGCATATCGCGGCCGGTGCCTTCTCTCGGCCACCCTCATATGTGCCATGCGGTCCGTACACATTGTGAAAGCGGGCTACCCTGGCCTCCAGGCCGTAGTCTTCCCAGAAATGGCGGCACATTCGTTCCGAGAAGAGCTTCTCCCACCCGTACCCATCCTCCGGCATCGCTGGGTAGGCATCCTCCTCGCGGAGCGGAGCGACGTCCACAGTAGCCTGCTTGTCGGCGTTGTAGACGCAGGCCGAGGACGCGTAGAAGTACCGCGTCACCCCGGCGTCCCGTGATGCCACCAGCAAATGCGTATTGATCAAGACCGAGAGCATGCAGTCGGCCTTGTGCGTCTCGATGAAGCCCATCCCGCCCATGTCGGCCGCAAGGTTGAAGACCTGGTCCATTCCTGCCGTGGCCACGCGACAGTTGGCCAAGTCCCGCAGGTCCAGGTTCAGGTTCCCAGCGGCTTCATGCAACTGGAACCACTCATTGAACGGCTTGATGTCGACGGCTCGTACTTTCGCGCCTTCGGCCAGCAACCGACCAACGAGCCAACCGCCGATGAAGCCGCCGCCGCCCGCCACGAGGACGTTGCGATCGCTGTATCTGCCCTGTTCCAACTCGGCCTCCTAGTGGTGCATGCCTGGCCAGGCCCGGCCTGCCGACGATACGGAGGCGGCCCGTGGATAGTTCCTTCCGGCGGCTGCCAGAACGACCTCGAACCGGTCTGCAATCGAGCCGATATCGAACGCCCGCTCAGCATAGGCCCGAGCGTTGCGACCCAACTCGCTTCGGCAGGTGGCGTCGGCAAGCAGGACCCGCGCCGAGGCGATGAATGCTACCCGATCTCCGGGCTCAACAACGATGCCCGCGCGGGCCCCCTGGACAAGACGGGTCGCAAGGTTGGCCGCCGGCATCGCACCCAAGACCGGTCGTCCTGCGCAGAAGTACGTCAGAGCCTTGGATGGGACCGAGAACGTGTCCGCGCAGCGTTCCAGAAGTATAAGCAGGATGTCTGCCGATGCCAGCACTTCAGGCATCGCGTCATATGGCTGGAACGGCATGAACACCATGTTTGGAAGATCGCCCGCGCGATTCTTCAGGTCATCGACGACTGGGCCTTCAGATATCACAACGACGCGGACGTGAGACTCGGGAAGTAGGTTTCTTGCCAGGTCCAGGAGCAGAGCAGGGTCATGCTTGAGACCGAGGGTCCCCGAATACATGAGCACGGTCTTGCCCACAAAATCATGAGCCCTCGCCCAAGCATTATCCCGAGGCATGAGGGGCAGTTCCTCAAGCGGCGCCCAGTTCTCCACGACGTCGACGCGCTCCGGCGGGATCCCCCACTTCACGAGGGTCGGCAGGAAGTCCGAGGTGATCGCGACGATCCGGTCAGCCTGCCGGAGAAGGCGTCGCTCCAGCCGCACGTACCGCGCACCTATCACAGCTCCTGCTACCGGCAGCTTCCGCCGCAGCAGCCGGTCAACTGCCAGCCCATAGATGTCCTGTAGCCAGACTACGTCGCCGGCACCCACCGCGTGCATCGCCCCAAGGGCGGCTGCTCGCGCATCAGTCGGCGTGTTCGCCGACAACACAACATGCGGCTCGTAGTTCTCGATCTGCTGGGCGAGCAAACGGCCATAGGCGCGCTCCTGGAGGAAGCGGCGTACGAAGGCATGCTTCTCGATAATGCGTCCCAGCGACAGACCCTTGACCTCAAACGAAGGCGGATCCTCGGGCAGGCGACGGAGCTGACCTCGTGGTGTGACAGTGGACTCCGAGTAGAGGTGCAGCACCTGATGGCCCCGCCGTGCTAGGGCTCTGGATAGCTGGACCTCGAATGGGTGGCCAGCGTAATCGTGGACAAGGATCCGCATCGGCCCATCGGCGGCCCCACGAGACGGCGGCTGGACCTGGTCCGGCCGAGGGCGCCAGCCGGCCTGAGGCCCCATTCTATGAGCCAACTTAGTGCGCCCCTCGCATCGTCAGGAGCGCAACTGGCGTTCGGGCAATGATCCACATGTCAAGCAGGAGGGACCGCCGCTCCACATAAGAGACGTCGAGCTGAACCCGTTCTTGATAGCTGGTCGCGCCTCGGCCCGACACTTGCCAGAGCCCGGTGAGACCCGGACGCACGGAAACGACTTGAGATGCGACAGGCCCATACTTGGTGTGAAGTTCGTCTGCGGGTACGGGCCGAGGCCCCACCAGGCTCATTTCGCCGCGGACGATGTTCCAGAGTTGCGGCAGCTCGTCCAGGCTGAGTTTTCGCAGGATGCATCCCACGCGAGTCACCCGCCAGTCTCTTCGTAGCTTGTAAGCATTCACGAATTTCGCCGTGAGCTCGGGATCGTCGGCCAGCACCCGCTCGGCATCCATGACCATCGTCCGAAACTTCAGACACGTGAACGGCCTGCCGTACCTGCCGACTCTCGTCTGGCGGAACAGGATGGAACCGCGAGACGAGCATCGGACGGCCATGGCCGCCAGGATGAGTATCGGACTGGCCAGGATCAGAGCTACCAGCGCCAGGCTCACGTCCAGCACGCGTTTCGAGAACTCATAGACAGGCCGCGATGCCAACGCCGACTCTCTTGCAACGGTCATCATTCCCCCGCTTCGCCGGGATTCTCACTGCCCATTCGGGTCAGGCGGTACGTCGAGACGACGGGCACGCGACTGCGGTACAGCCGCCGCGTTCTGCGAGCTGCCGTCCGGCACCGTG
>Ga0182027_10009466_pt1 | contig 13993 bp, 11 predicted proteins | sample 712E1DmetaG_FD_121300 | JGI IMG/M metagenome (GOLD analysis project Ga0182027, IMG submission 121300) | Permafrost microbial communities from Stordalen Mire, Sweden - 712E1D metaG (Illumina Assembly) | ecosystem: Environmental > Terrestrial > Soil > Wetlands > Permafrost | place: Sweden...
CGACTTTTCGCGCGCATCCCTTTCGTTCCTGGAGCGGGGTCAATACGTTGGGCAGAGTCTCTGGTATCTGGGGAATCACGCCCGGGACGCGGAAACACTTCGAAAGATGGAAAGCATTCCAGTCCGGCCTGAGATGGAGGACGCAAAGAAATACGCTGTCAGGGGGATTCGCCAGAAGCTCGGTCTCCCCGTTAACGACCGATAGCGTCGGCTGGAGCCATTGATGGCTCCCTCTACCAGCGCATGCGCGACGATTGCACGATGCCCCGTGCGGGTAGTGATCGGTTCCGTGCAAGCGACGGCCGAACCGGCAGGCTGAAGGTCGCTCGGGACGCCACCCTGCACTATAATAGTGATCCGGCAGAGTTACGGGGGTCCTACATGCGGTTTTCGATACGAACCATTCTTGGAGTGTCCTTTTCAATCGCGGCGCTGGTGTTCCAGGCCGGCGGGGGCACGCTGGCGGTCCCGGCTGGGCGCGCCGTCGCCCCGGTCGGCCCGATCGAGGCGCCTGCCGCCGCGCCTGCGGCGACGACCCAGATCGGAGTCACCGTAGACACTCTCGTCGACCGGCACGCGATCAGCCCGTACGTCTACGGTGGGGCCTATCCAGTGAACGCTGGGCAGATCACCGACAGCGGCATCACCGTGGTTCGCTGGGGTGGGAACGCGACCACCAATTACAACTGGCAAACGCAGACCAGCAATTCGGCCAACGACTGGTGGTTCAGCGATTATACGTACAGCGAAATCGGCACGCCGGACTCGACAGCATTCGTCAGACAAACGATCGCGGCGGGCAGCAACCCGCTGATGAGCATGGTCATGGTGGACTGGGTTTCGAAAGGCTCGGCGGCCACCGGCAGCACCAACGGCCAGCTCTACAGCTTCTCGGTGCGCAAGTACGGCCCGCAATGCTCGACCCGTCCGGACAACGGCGACGCGGGCAACGGGCAGATGACCAACTGCCAGACCAATTTGACGGGGAACGATCCCCACGACGCATACGTGCCGCTGCTCGACACGCCGACCACTCCCTGCCCCGGGACCCTCAGCCCCTGCACCGGCGCTGTGAACCGGCAGGACTGGACCACCGCGCTGGCGGCCGCCTTCGGGTCGGCGCAGCACTTTTATGACATGGACAACGAGGTGGATATCTGGGGCGGAACGCACCGCGATATGCACCCCAATCCCACCGGCTACGAGGAATGGCGGGACGTTTACCTCACGCGTGCGCGCAACCTGAAGACCTGGGATCCGGCTGCGATCCGCCTGGGTCCGGTGAGCTGCTGCTGGTGGTTCTACTGGAACGGCGCCAACGGAAACGACAAGGCCGCTCACGGCAACATCGACCAGTTGCCATGGTGGCTGAACGAGGTCTACTGGCACGACCAGATCGACGGCACGCGGTCGGTGGACCTGTTCGACATACACGCCTATCCGGACGGCCCCGACACCTCGTCCTACACCTTTGCACAGAAACAGGCAGTCGCCACCAGCGTCTATCGCGACTGGTGGGACCCCTCGTTCGTCAGCCCGTCGGGCACCATCAACCAGATCTATACCACTTCGATTCAGCCCAACTATAAGACGCCGTTCCGGATTCCGAGGATGCGCGCCATGGTCAACATGATCTATCCGGGCACGCCCCTGGCTATCACCGAATGGAGCGCGGGATTCGCCGGCGAATCGGACTTCTCGACGGCTCTGGGGGACGCGGATGGTTACGGCATCCTGGGGCGCGACCGCGTGCAACTGGCGTCCCGGTGGGGCGCGCCGACCCAAGGCAATCCCAACTACGAGACGCTGAAGCTGTACCGCAACTATGACGGCAACCACAGCACGTTCGGGACGACGTCGGTCTCGGCGACGCACAACGCGGACCCGAATCTATTCAGCGTGTACGCGTCCCTGGCTCCTGGGGGCTCCGCGCTGAAGATGATGGTGGTGAACAAGGACCCGGCCAACGCCCAGCAGGTCACCTTCGCGTTGAACAATTTCTCTCCGGGCACGATTACTTCCTACACCCTCTCGCAGGCTTCGCCGAACGCGATTACGGCATCCTCGAGCCAGCCCTGGAGCGCGACGCAGACTTTCCAGCCGTATACGGTCACGCTGCTGGTGGTGAGCGGCAGCCTGCCGAGCACGCCGGCGGTGGAATGGGAGTTGAATCCGGATGCGATTCAGGTTCCGGCGAACGGCGCGGTGACGCTCGCTCCGCGGATCGTGTCGGGCTCGGGTAGCGTGGCGCTGGCGACGGCGCAGTTCGACTCGGGCTCCGTCTGCGCGCAGCACGGCGGGGCGATCGGCATCACGTCGGCGCAACTGCCGGGCGCGATCGCGATCAGCCCGGGCAGTTCTACCGGCTTCTGCCATTTCACGGTCACCGGCCAGGACAGCGGGGGAGTGACCCAAACGCAGGGCGGCTGGATCGTGGTGGGGTATCCGGCGGCCACGCTGGCGAACAGCACCAGTTCCGCGTCCGGCGCGGCGGGCTCGCAGGTGACGCTCTCGGTCACAATGACCCCGGGAGCGGCCATCTCTACTCCGGTGTGTTCGAGCGCGGCGGCGTGCGGACCAACGTACGCCGCGGGAGCCTCGGTCCTATTCACGGTGGATGCGGGGTCGATCTCCGGTGGATATCCAGTCACGCCAGGGCTGCGGCAGATCGCCAAGGCGGGCGCCGATGGCGTAGCCAGCGTACAGCTCACGCTGCCCGCAAACGCGGCGGCGGTTCACGTGACAGCCGAGGGCCCCTACGCGTACGGGCACCCGGTAATCCAGTTTGCCGAGACCGTGCAAGGGGGCGGCACGCCGCCCGCGGCGCCGGTGCTGACCGCGCCGGCCAATGGAGCCGCCGGCCTTGCCACCCCGGTGACGCTGAGCTGGCAAGCCTCGAGCGGCGCTACGTCCTACAACGTCTCCTTCGGCGCCAGTTCGACCCCGCCGATAGTGACGCAGACGACCTCCACCACCTATGACCCCGGCGCCCTGGCGCTCGGCACGGTCTACTACTGGAATGTCGCGGCCGTGAATGGCGCGGGTTCCACCGCTTCCTCCACCTACTCGTTCCGAACCACGAGTTCCACCACGGACGAGGCAGGTCTGCAGTTCATTCCGGTCACGCCCTGCCGCGTGGCGGACACCCGCAGCCCCGCCGGGCCTTTCGGCGGACCGACGCTCACGGCCGGGGCCACGCGATCGTTCGCCGTTCCGCAAAGCGTCTGCGGCATTCCTGCCACGGCGCAGGCCTATTCGCTGAACGTCACCGTAGTGCCGCAGGGGCCGCTTTCCTACCTCACGCTGTGGCCCACCGGCCTGCAGCAGCCGCTGGTTTCGACGCTGAACTCGTTCGCAGGCGCCGTGGTGGCGAATGCGGCTATCGTGCCCGCGGGCACGGGGGGCGCGGTGAGCGTCTTCGTCACGAATCCGACCGACGTGGTGCTGGATATCGACGGCTACTTTGCGCCCTCAGCGGGCTCGGGTTCCTACTCGTTCTATGCCGCATCTCCTTGCCGTATCGCCGACACGCGCAACGCGGCCGGCCCCTTTGGCGGGCCCAGCATGGGGGAGGGCGGAAGCCGCTCCTTTGCGGTGGCGTCGGCGGGCTGCGCCATTCCCATGAGTGCGGGCGCTTTTTCGCTCAACTTCACGGTTGTGCCGCCGGGCTATCTGGGCTATCTAAGCACCTGGCCTACCGGACAAACGCAGCCGCTGGTTTCCACGCTCAATTCCTGGCAGGGAAAAGTGGTGGCGAATGCGGCCATCGTTCCCGCCGGAACCAACGAATCGGTTTCGGTTTTCGCGAGCGATCCGACCGACGTCGTGCTCGATATCAACGGCTATTTTGCGCCGCCCGGCGTTTCCGGCGCGCTCGTGTTCTACCCGCTTGCTCCCTGCCGGATCGCGGACACGCGCAATCCCGACGGCCCGTTTGGCGGGCCGATCGTGGCGTTCGGGGTCGCGCGCTCGTTCCCCATCCCGGCCGGCGGTTGCGGGGTGCCCTCGACGGCGGCGGCCTATTCGCTCAACCTGACGGTGGTGCCCAGTGGCGCACTGCAGTATCTGACCACCTGGCCAACGGGCTCGCAGCAGCCGCTGGTCTCGACCTTGAATTCTTTTGACGGCTCGGTGGTGGCAAACGCAGCGATCGTTCCGGCGGGCACGGGTGGCGCGATCAGCGTCTTTACCGCGGGTCAGACGCACGTGATTATCGACATCAACGGGTATTTCGCACCGTAAGACGGATTGCTGATATACTTTCGTGCTATGTCACGATCGTGCGCGGCTCTTTTTGTCTTTATTTCCGTTTCCCTCTGCCGGGCGGGCGACCAGCCCACGCTGGCGAACCAGGATTCGGTTTACCTTAAGCTGCGAGAACTCCAGCCCAGCGAGTGTTTCGTGGTGGAGAATCTCACGCTGGAGAGAGACGCCGCGGTGTTCCTGTTCCGCAGTGGCAAGGTTTGCCCGACGCCGCCCGTCGAAGGCCGGGTGACCAGCGCCGTGTTTCTGGGCGAGGCCCAGTTCACGCTGAACCCCACGGGGCTCGTCCCGGCGCATGCGCGGCCGTACAGGCGGGCCGGAGGAGTTGAGGAGTCCTTCAGTGAAGCCGTGTTCTTCTTCACCGATGACACGTACAAGCAGTTGCGCGGCACGGCGAAATCGATGGCGCTCGATGACCGGGCGGGCGAGGTGCTGCGTAACCTGCGCGCGCGCCTGCGCAACGGCGTGGAGCACCACGAGAGCATCGAGAACCTGGATGCGGAGATCCTCGCCGGCCTCTACGATCCGCAGCTTCCGGGCTTCCTGCGAGCCTACATCAAAGGGCAGAAGCACGCGGGTCTGCGCTTTTCCATCCGGCCCTGGGGCAGATCGGCACTCGAGCCCGAGGAAGTAACGCTAGTCAACCATGACCCGGAGGGCGACCAGGGCGGCATGTGGTACATGTCGCACCTGATGAGCGAGATCAAGGCGGGCACGGCGAGTTCGAGCGAGGACAAGAGCCTGGTGCGCGGGGAATCGTACACCATCGACACGACGGTCGCCGGCAACGACCGGCTGGCCGGCAACTGCACGGTGGGCTTCCGGGCGCTCGTCGAAGGCGAACGGGTGGTGAACTTCGACCTGGCCGCGACCTTGCGCGTCAGCAAGGTGACGATGAACGGCAAGGACCTGCCATTCATCCAGGAGGACCGCAAGCACGATGCCGCCTTCCATGTGATCTTCCCCGAGGCCCTGCCGACGGGCAAGTCCAGTTCGATCACGGTGGCCTACGAGGGCGACAAGGTGGTGCGGAAAGAGGGCGGCGGGAATTTCTCGGTGGTATCGCGCGAGAGCTGGTATCCCAACGTGAACGCCTTCCTCGACCGCGCCCGTTTCGATCTGACCTTCCACTATCCCAAGCGCTATACGCTGATCGCCGTGGGCAAGCTCGACAAAGAGTCGAGGGACGGCGGCCAGAACGTATCCCACTGGGTTTCCGAGGTCCCGCTTCCGGTGGCCGGATTCAACTTCGGCGAGTACAAGAAGAAGGAAGTGGACGACGAATCCACGAAATACTCGATTGAAGGATACGCGACGCTCGAGGTGCCGGACTTCCTGAAGCCGCACAGCGCTGTCGACAGCGGCCCCGACATGAACCAGGCGCACGTCTCCACCGGACTGCGCGATCAACTGCTGGTGCCCTCTGCCTTGAACGAGCAAGCCATTGTGGAGGCGCGCGCCGCGGTCCAGGTCTATACCCACTACTTCGGCCCCCTGCCCTATGGGCGGATCGCGATCACCCAGCAGCCGGCCATGTACTGGGGCCAGTCCTGGCCAACCCTGGTCTATCTTCCGATCATCGCGTACCTGGATCCGACGCAGCGGCTGCACCTGTACGGGACAATCGAGCGTCACCTCAACGAATTTGTGGATGAGGTCACACCGCACGAGGTATCGCACCAGTGGTGGGGCCACATGGTGGGCTGGAAGTCTTTCCACGACCAGTGGCTGTCGGAAGGATTCGCGGACTTCTCCGCCGCCCTGTTCTTCCAGGCCACCCAGAAGACTCCCGAGAAGTACCTGACCTTCTGGTTGCATGCCCGGGAGAGAATCCTCGAGAAAAACGAATTCGGCAACAGCGCGAACGATGCGGGGCCGATCTGGATGGGCCGTTTGCTCAGCTCGGCCCACAACGAGGGTGCTTACCAGGCGGTGGTTTATAGCAAGGGCGGGTACGTGCTGCACATGTTGCGCTCGATGATGTGGGACGCGCGCAACGGCGACGCCGCATTCATCCAGATGATGCACGATTTCGTCGAGACGTACCACAACCGGTCGGCCACTACCGAGGATTTCCAGCAAATTGTGGAGAAGCACATGGTACCGGCCATGAACGTGGACGGGAATGGCAAAATGGACTGGTTCTTCAACGAGTGGGTGTACGGCAGAGAAATCCCGAGCTACAGCCTCGACTACAACCTTACGCCGGGCGCGGACGGCAAGACGGTCCTGAAGCTCAAGGTGACGCAGGCAGGCGTAGGGCCGACCTTCAAGATGCCGGTTGAGGTTTACGTCAATTACGACGGCAAAATCGTGCGGCTGGGCCAGATCCGTGTGACGGGAAGCAGCACCAGCCCGGAAGCCACCGTCAACCTGGCGCGCAAGCCGGACGGAGTAGTGTTGAACGCGAACTACGATGTGCTGTCGTACAAGTAAGGCGGGGCCAGCAGCACTGAACCGCGCGCGTCACCAAGCGGAGGTTGGCGGCAGGTCCGCTCCCGGACGGTCGCGGTTCGGTACGCCGTTTGACAGGACTCGGTAACCATTGGTAAGCTAAGGTTTTCAAACGCGAAGGAGCGGACCAGTCTGTCCATGAACACCCCATTCCCGACCGAGAAGGAGATTGCGCGCGCCTGGCACATCCTGGACGCCCAGGACGTCCCCCTGGGACGCCTTGCGAGCCGGGCCGCTATGCTCCTGATGGGCAAGCACAAAGCCATCTTTACCCCGTTCCTCGATACGGGGGACCATGTTATCGTTCTGAACGCCGCGAAGGTGCGGTTGACGGGACGCAAGGAAGACCAGAAACTCTATCGCCGCCACAGCGGATATCCGGGCGGATTGGTCGAAGTGGCCGCGAAGAAGGTGCGAGCCACGCGACCGGCCAAGCTGGTCGAGGAAGCGGTCGCGGGCATGCTGCCCAAGACCAAACTCGGCAAGCACATGATCCGGAAACTGCGCGTTTATGCGAGCGACAAACATCCGCATCAGGCGCAGAAGCCGGTGGCGATGGTACTGACGAATATCTGAGAGAGGATTCCGAGTGGCAGCTCAAGTTCAACATCTAGGCACGGGCCGTAGAAAGCGATCGGTCGCCCGTGTGTTTTTGCGGCCGGGCAAAGGGCAGATCACGGTCAACAGCCGGTCGTTCGAAGAGTATTTCGTCACCGAGGCGTGCCGGACCTCCGTTCGGCAACCCCTGCTGGCCACCGAAACGGCCGACCGTTTCGATGTTCTGGTTCTGACCGATGGCGGCGGAATGGTAGGACAGGCCGGCGCATGCAGGCTGGGCATCGCCCGGGCGCTGGTCGAGTTCAATGCGGAGCTTAGGCCCAAGCTGAAGGCAGCCGGGCTGCTGACGCGCGATCCCCGTAAGCACGAGCGGAAGAAGTATGGCCAGAAGGGCGCGCGCAAGCGGTTCCAGTTCTCCAAGCGGTAATGATGATCGGCGCGAAGGGCAGCTCCATGGCGCTTCGCGCATCGCAGTTCTATCCCTCTCCCGGGCGCAGGCAAATCTCGCTTTGGACCGCTTGCGCCGCGGGCAACCGTGGACCGGCTGAGGCCCTTCCCACAAGAAACATCTGAACAGGAGGCAGTTTGCCGTCAATTTCGATGAAAGAATTGCTTGAAGCGGGCGTTCACTTCGGGCACCAGACCAAGCGCTGGAATCCGAAGATGAAAGAGTACATCTTCGGCGAACGCAACGGTATTTACATCATCGACCTTCAAAAGACGCTGAAACTCTTCAAAGAGGCGATGCGGTTTGTGGGCGAGATGTCGTCGCAAGGCAAGATCGTGTTGTTTGTGGGGACCAAGCGGCAGGCTCAGGAGGCGATCTCCGAGGAAGCCACGCGCTGCGGCATGTACTACGTGAACCAGCGCTGGCTGGGCGGTCTTCTCACCAACCACGTCACCATTCAGAAATCGATCAAGCGGCTCAAGGAACTCGATCTTTTGGCCGTCGAGGGCGGGTACGCCGGCCGCTCGAAGAAAGAGATCACGCGCCTGGAGCGGGAACGCAAGCACCTGCAACTCTACCTGGCGGGCATCAAGGAAATGCCGGGGCTGCCGGACTACCTGTTCGTGATCGATTCCAACAAGGAAGAGATCGCGGTGCGCGAAGCGCGCAAGCTGGGGGTTCCGGTGGTGGCCGTGGTGGACACCAATTGCGACCCCGACATGGTGGATCTGCCCATCGCGGGCAATGATGACGCGTTGCGCGCCATCCGGCTGTTCGCGAGCAAGATCGCGGATGCGGTGATCGAGGGCAAGGCGCTGGCGACCGAGCAGGAGTTCGCGGCCGAGAAGATCGTGACCGACGAAACGCCGCTCGAGGAGATCCCGGAGTATACGCAGTACGTCGACCCGCGCTACGCCGACCAGCTCATGAGCGAGAGCATTCCGGACGAGGATCTGCCCTCGATGTCGCTGCCACGCAAGGGGCCGGCGGCCGAGAGCGGCCCGGATGCGGCTCGCGGGGCGGAGGCGGTTGTGCGCGAGGAGCGCTCCTAGCCGCTCCCTCACGATCGCGGTTCGGTAATAGGGGCCGCTCCCTCACGGTCGCGGTTCGGATTTAAGGACGGTACAAGACTATGGCGGAAATTACCGCGCAGTTAGTGAAACAGCTCCGCGAGCGCACCGGCGCGGGCATGATGGAATGCAAGAGCGCGTTGCAGGAAGCCGCCGGCGACCTGGTCGAAGCGGAAACGGTGCTGCGGAAACGCGGCATCGCCTCGGCGGCCAAGAAGGCCACGCGCGCCACACGGCAGGGACTCATCTCGAGCTACATCCACCCGGGCTCGCAGCTTGGCGTGCTGGTGGAAGTCAACTGCGAGTCGGACTTCGTGGCCCGCACGGAAGAGTTCCAGCAGTTGGTCCACGACGTGGCGATGCAGATCGCGGCGGCGGACCCGCAATTCATCCGCAGGGAAGACGTGACCCAGGCCGTGCTCGACAAGGAGCGCGACATCCAGCGGGCGCGGGCGATCGCCGAGGGCAAGCCGGAGAAGATCGCGGACAAGATCGTCGAGGGCCGGATGAGCAAGTTCTACGAGGAGATCTGTCTTCTCGACCAGCCCTTCATCAAGGAAAACACGCTCACGGTCGCCCAGTTGATCGCGACCAAAATCGCCAAGACCGGCGAGAACATCACGGTAGCCCGCTTCAGCCGGTTCAAGCTGGGCGAACACGAGCAGGCCGGGGAATAGCCCGGCAAGAGGCAGCGTGGGCAGCTACGACCGCATCCTGCTGAAGCTGAGCGGCCAGGCGCTGGCCGGCCAGGGGAATTTCGGGATCGACCCGGAGCGGGTCCGCGGCCTCGCCCAAGAAATCGCCGAAGTGGTTCGCGCGGGGATCCAGATGGGCGTGGTGGTAGGGGGCGGCAATTTCTTCCGGGGCGTGGCCGCCGCCGCCAAGGAGATGGACCGGGTCACCGCCGACCATATGGGAATGCTGGCCACGGTCATCAATTCCCTGGCGCTCCAGGACGCTCTCGAACAGCAGGGCGTTCCCACGCGCGTCATGACCGCCATCGAAATGCGGCAGGTCGCCGAACCGTACATCCGGCGGCGGGCGATGCGGCACATGGAGAAGGGCCGCGTGGTGGTGTTCGCGGCAGGCACCTCCAATCCGTATTTCTCTACCGACACCGCGGCAACCCTCAGAGCGCTCGAGATCCGGGCGCAGGTGATGGCCAAGGGCACGCGCGTCGATGGAGTCTACGACCGCGACCCGCTGCTCGCTCCCAAGGAGGCCGTGCGCTACCAGGAGATCTCCTACTCCGACGTGCTGGCGAAGGCGCTGGGCGTGCTGGATGCCACCGCCGTGGCCATGTGCCGCGAGAACCGCCTGCCCATGATCGTCTTCAACCTCAACGTGCCCGGCAACATTATGCGAATATCGATGGGGGAGCCGGTAGGCACCCTGATTCACTGATGCACGGGAGTCATATGAAACCAGGACAGTCCGCAGCAACTCCGCAGACGTTCCAGACGGTACGAGACGCCGAGGCCAGCGGCAAGGCGCGCATGGAGAAGGTGCTTTCGGACCTGCAGCACGCGCTGGCGACCATTCGCACGGGGCGGGCTTCGATCAGCCTGCTCGACCCCATCCGCATCGACTACTACGGCACGCCCACCCCGCTGAACCAGGCGGCGACGCTGCACGTGCCCGAGCCGTCGCTGATCACGGTGCAGCCGTGGGACGCTTCGCAGATCGGGGTCATCGAGAAAGCCATACGCTCCTCGGACCTGGGCCTGAATCCTTCTAACGACGGCAAACTGATCCGCGTCCCCATCCCCGCCCTGACCGAGGAGCGCCGCAAGGATCTGGTGAAGCACCTGCACGGCGTGGCGGAAGATCACCGCGTGAGCATCCGCAACATCCGGCGCGATATCAACGAGGCGCTGAAGAAGCTGCTCAAAGACAAGCTGATCAGCGAAGACGACGAGCGGCGCGCCATCGACGAGGTTCAGAAGCTCACCGACGCCCACATGCTGAAGGTGGACCAGGCTGCCAAGGCCAAAGAGAAAGAAGTGATGGAGCTGAGGTAGTTCTCGGCGTGCGCCGGATTTGTGTGTTCTGCGGGTCCAGCTTCGGGTCGCGGCCCGAGTACCGCCAGGCGGCCGCCCAGGTAGGCGCTCTGGTGGCAGGCAAAGGCCTGGGCCTGGTATACGGCGGAAGCAATGTCGGGCTGATGAACGTGTTGGCGGAGGCGGCGCTGGCCGCCGGGGGCGAGGTGATCGGCGTGATCCCCGAAGCGGTGGCCGCCAAACAAGTGGCCCACCGCGGCCTCGCCGATCTGCGCGTAGTGGGCTCGATGCACGAGCGCAAGGCGCTCATGGCAGAGCTCTCCAGCGCCTTCCTGGCGCTCCCAGGCGGCTTCGGCACGCTCGAGGAGTTCATCGAGGCCGTGACCTGGTCGCAGCTCGGCCTGCACCGCAAGCCCTGCGGCCTGCTGAACGTCTGCGGTTACTATGACAGCCTGCTGGCGATGCTCGATCACGCGGTCGAGGAGCGCCTGCTCCGCCCCGAGAATCGCGCGCTGGTTCTGGCCGAGTCCGACGCCCGCGTCCTGATCGACGAGTTGCTCAGCGGAGAGGTCCCTTACGTGGATAAGTGGATCGACCGGGCGCCGTCGTGAGAATCACGTGCGCGGGCCCCACAGCGCCGGATACTCTTCGAGCGCGACCCGCACCAACTGGCTCCGGGTTCGGACCGACGTCTTCAGGAAGAGCTGCTGGAGAGCCGATTTCACCGAGGCTTCCGAGATGCTCATCCGTTGCGCGATCTCCTTGTTGCTCAAGCCCTCGAAAACGCACTTGAGGACTTGACGCTCGCGCTCGGTGAGGGCGGCCCTCGGCCGCATGCTGTCGCTGGTGCGCTCCACCGCCCGAACCAGGGCCTGGATGCAACTCCGGTCAACCCAAGTCTCGCCAGCCATGACTTTGCGGATCGCATCCGCCAACAGCGCGGGCGAGCTGTGCTTGAGGAAGATGCCGCAGACGCCCTGGCCAAGCGCCCGGACGGAATCGGCGTCGGGCATCCCGGCCGTCACGATGAAGATTCGCCCCTTGTAGCCGGCCTCGCGCGCCCTCCGAATGAAGTGGAAAGCGTTCTCGTCTCCCAGGTCGTAATCGAGCAGCACCAAGTCGATCGCGTTTTCACCGAGCGACCTCAGCGCCTCCTCGGACGAGGCGCAGTGCGCGACCATCTGAAAGTCCGGCTCAGTGTCCAGCAGCTTGCCGAGACTCTCCCGAAACAGGGTGTGGTCGTCCAGCAGCAATAGTCGAGTTCTCATCGGCATCTTCTTTCGGCGTGCCTTCCTCACGCTCGGCAGCGCGCGGCAGCAGAACCGCGAAGCAACAGCCGGTGGGCTGTGCCTCGTACACGATTTCACCATGGAAGCCGCGCAGGAAAGCTCGCGACAGATATAACCCCAAGCCGGTCGCGACAGCGCCGCGTTGGAAAGGCTTGAATAGCTCCTCGGGCGCGGCGACGCCGCATCCGGTGTCGATGAACCGCACCACGACGGATTCGCGCTCCAAGGATGCGGCGACGGTAAGCTGCTTAGGAGTCTGCTGCTCCATCGCGCGCTGGCTGTTTTTCACGAGGTTGAGAAAGGCCTGCAACAGCGCCTGGCGCTCAGCCCAGACAGGCGGAATCGAATCGGGGACGTCCCACCGAATGGATATCCCGGATTCGCGAAACTCCGGCTCGATCACGATACGGAGTTCCTCGAGCACCGACCGGATCTCGAGCACCTCGGCCAGCGGCCGCTTGGTAGGGGCCAGTTCCAAGCCGGCCATCCGTCCCAGGCCCTCCACCAGGTTGCCGAGCGCACGCAGGTCGGCATTTTCCGAAAGCCGCTCGTCCCGCGCGAGCTTCGTATGTACCACGCCGATCGCCCCGCAGATATTCCGGATCTCGTGGAACATGGCGCCCACGACGATCTTCGAACCGGCGAGCAACTGTTGGAGACTGTACTCCTGGCGGTCTCGCAGCTCGTCCGAAGCGTCGAGCACCACCGCCGCCAAACGCGGGCCCGACCGCGTCTGGTATGTCGAGAACCACACCTGGGCCAGGAATACGCCGCCATCCTGCCGGCGGCCGCGGCATTCCATCGTGGTGCGGAAGAGAGGCGCTTCGCCCGAGATCGGCACTCGCGCCAGCGCGGGCAAATACGTTGCAATGGGGCGGCCTTCCAGTTCTCCGGAGTCGAGTTCCAGGAGCCTGTGCGCCGCCTCGTTCGCCACCAGCACGCTCCGGTCAGCACCCAGCGTGAGAATTGCCGCCGGGCTGCTCTCGATCAGGAACCTCAATTGCTCGTCGGCCTCGCGGCGCAGGGCGGCCTCCCGTTCGATCTGTTCCAGGTGCTGGGCCGCCAGGCGCCGGTTCCGGGCCGACTGGAAGACGTAGATGCCGGCGCCATAGAACGCCGCGAAGGTGACAATGAGCCGCGGCACACCGAGCGCAATCGTCCAGCCGTACGGGGGGCCGAACACCTCGCTGAGGCCGGTGCAAAGGGCCGCCACGCCCGCGATTTGAAGGGGCCCCAGGTAAGCGCCCACCATCAGCATGGGGAACAGGTAGAGAAAACCGAAGGAGATGTTTACGTCGAAACGCCAGTCGATCACGGCCACCACCGCGATGATGGCGGCCGCGCGCACCAGCATCGCCTTCCGGCTGCCCTGGAAGAGGCGCACAACGAACTCTGGCGGTTTGCTCGGGTCCAAGAAACGGCTCTCTTGCCTCATTCTAGCGGAGCACCGGTCTAAAGCAACCGCTTTGTGACGATCCGAAAGATCTAACCAAGAGATACCCGCCTTCTGCCGGACGATTCTGGACCGCGTCGAATCCATTCCATAAACTCGAGGTAGTCGCAGTGTCTCAGAGGCGAATTCGGTTGAGGGACCTAAAACGCTTGCATCTACCATCCGCGCGCTCCGCGCTCTTGTCATTGGCTCTGTTTCCACCCGCAATGCTGATACTGGCTGCGTTTGAAGATCCGAAATCGGGCGATGTCCGGCCTCGCTGGCTGGCATGGCTTGTGCTGGGACTGCTGTTCGCGGCTATCGGCGCGGCGTTTTATGCCGAGCATCGAACCCGTCGCGGCCAGCGGCCTGGGCGCCAAAGCGCGATTGCGCGCGTGCTCGCGCGGCTGCTGCTGGCGGTTTCGATGGCGACTTGCCTGAAGGCCCAGACCGTCTATACCTGGCAACAGATTCGCGAC
>Ga0182027_10009467_pt1 | contig 13992 bp, 13 predicted proteins | sample 712E1DmetaG_FD_121300 | JGI IMG/M metagenome (GOLD analysis project Ga0182027, IMG submission 121300) | Permafrost microbial communities from Stordalen Mire, Sweden - 712E1D metaG (Illumina Assembly) | ecosystem: Environmental > Terrestrial > Soil > Wetlands > Permafrost | place: Sweden...
AATGGAGATTAGTTAGAAAAATTAACGTTTATCGGTTTATTGTTTAATATGTCTGAATATACGCTTCTTCCCTTCTCCGACGGATATAATGACAACGACTTCTTAATTGAAAATAATGCATCTATTTTATTCCCCAACTCATATTCCTTTATGGCCAGGAAAAACCAGGTTGTCGGCTCGTTGGGATATTTTGTCAGAAATTTTTTAAGAAGGGTTATCGTCGGTTGCGGCTTATCATACTGCAGCATAAATTCAGTCAGCAAGACGTAGGTATCAAAAGAATTACCGTCTAAGTTTAATGCCATATTAAGAGCGCTTTTGGCATTTTCTATTTTATTAGATTTTACATAGATAAGTGCCAGTAGATCTAAATTTTCCGAAGTCGGATGCAACCTAATTGAATAAAGGATATGCGATAAGGCTTCTTTTTGGTTGCCTGCATTTGACAGCGCATTTGCATACGTTAATTGCAATAAATAATTATCCGGCGCAAATGCTATTTCATGCCGATAAAGAGTTAAATCGTTTTTCCAGTTTGTATTTCTGACAAAATCTCTCGCGCCAAACAGGACGACTATTGTTGCTAAGACAATGAAATATAGGCATGCAGCGCGTTTATCGTTAAAGTTAAGTGAATTAAAAAATATTCCCAACATGCCGATTAATCCTATAATCGGAAAATAGAACCATCGGTTTGCAACGGTGGCGTCAAGCGGTATTAGCTGAAGATGTATAAAAAGTCCCAGCGCAAACCAAATAGCGAAAAAAATATAATATCCGGATAAAGATTTGTTTCTTTTGTATGTCATTACTCCAAGTAAAGTGATTACCAGAAAAAATGCCGAGTCAATAAGTAACGGCATATAAAAGTTGTCGAAATTTATTACGGTTATTATCCAATTTTGGCTTATCAATAGATCTTTAGGATAAAAGAATATTTTTATATAAGAGAAGATAATTAAAGGAATATTTTCCAGCTTTTGAAGTAACGAAGCGCCGATAAAAGGAAGCGTTACCAACGTTGAGGTATGGTTAATATATGCATGAGCAACACCAAAACGAAGAATTGAATATATCAATAATACGGCTGTGCCTTGAAGCAATCCTACTTTCCACCTTTTTTGAAAAATTATTTGGAATAGACAGGTCATGAACACAAAAAGGACCCCTGTTTCTTTTGAGAGTAATGAGAAAAGCAAAAGTGCCGTGGTCGCTATGTCTGCATTGACACTGTGTTTTTTTCGAATCGCTAAATAAAATGCAAATAATCCAAAAACCAGAAACAACGGTTCTTGTAAGGCAGAAATAAAAACAACCGATTCATTGTTAATCGGGTGAACTAAAAAGATTAATGCTGTCCCAAAAGCTATCTCTTTTTTTAATATTTCCTTAAAAATCAGAAAGAGAAGAATGCTAATGCTTATATGTAACGCGAGCTGAAAGAAATGATACGAGAATGCCCAATCACCGAAAAATGTATATATCATCGAGAATGCCGTAGATAAAAGCGGTTTATAATAGATCCCCTGCAAGCCATTGCTTACGCTATTCCCGATGCCGCTGAAGGCATTATTGTTGAAAGTGCCGCCCATAAATAATTGCAGGATATTCCCGATTGAGTGCACTGCCGGATTATTTACCAATTGTCCGTAATCGTCTCCGATAAAACCGTTAAATAAGCTATTTAAATACACCGACAAACCTATGATTATAATGAGGATAATTGATTTTTTGGTTGTCAGCGGAATAAATATATTCTTAAAAGAAAACCCTTCTTCCTTCGGCATGTTCTAATGTTAATGTTACGCGCCTCAAAATTCAAGAATGGGGATTTTCAATAAGTGGACCCGAGAGGATTCGAACCTCTGACCTCTTCAATGTGAATGAAGCGTTCTACCACTGAACCACGGGTCCTTAATGCAATTTTACATCATCCGCCATGGATTGACAAAATATATTAAATACAGCACAATAACTTTATGGATTTTTTCAGAAAAGTCTATGCCTTCCTCATCGATACGGTTCAGACGCTGGTTTTGGTTTTTGCTGTTTTTTTGGTAATTTATGTCTTTTTATTCCGTCCGTTTCAGGTCAGCGGAAACTCGATGTATCCCAATTTCCTGGACAAAGAATATATCCTGACAAATATAATCGGACTTAAATTTACTTTGCCTAAGCTGGGGGATGTTATTGTTTTTAAAGCCCCGCCCGATCCCGAAAAAGATTACATAAAACGCGTTATAGGAGTTCCCGGAGATACAATAATGGTGGCCGAAGGAAACGTTTATGTAAACCAAAAACTTCTGGATGAAAGCGCATTCCTTAGTCCCTCGGTTAAAACATACGCAGGATTATTCCTAAGAGACGGCACTCCCGTGACAGTGCCAGCGAGTGATTACTTCGTAATGGGAGACAACCGGACTGGCAGTTCCGACTCCAGAGAATGGGGATTTGTTCCGTTTGGTAATATTGTCGGAGAGTCTTTATATGTTTATTGGCCTCCTGATAAAATGGGGGGAATTAAAAATCCGTATAATTAATTTACTCTCCGCTCAAAATTTTATTTATAGCTTTTATCTTGGGACCGGTAACTTCTACGTCTCCTCTTATTTCAATTAGAATTCTGGCTTTCTTACTGGACTGGAAAATAGTAACTTTATCCAGATTATGCATTTTTGCGATCTTTTTAGCCATTTCATCAAGCTCGGGGACCCATAATCTGTCCTCGACCGTGCGTGGCTCTTTTTTCTGAAGTTCTCCCTTGGCCTTTCTGGCTTCTTCCTCGGTCTCTCTGACCGTGCTGTTCTCGCGGAGTATCCTCTTGAATAGATCCAGCATGAGATCGGGATCGCCCAAAGAAATTAGGGGACGGACATGACCTTCGGAGATCACTCCCGCAACCAGAGCATCCTTGATCGCATCCGGAAGAGACAAAAGCCTGATCGTATTTGAAACAGTCGGGGCGCTTTTTCCGACTTTTCTGGCAACTTCATTGGTTCCCAAACCGAATTCATCGATCAATCTTTTATAAGCTAGGGCTCTTTCGATTGGATTAAGGTCCTCTCTTTGCACATTTTCAACAATGGACATCTCCAACATCCCCTGAGGCGTAGTTTCTTTAATAACTACCGGCACTTTGGACAGGCCCAGGAGTTTTGCCGCCCTCCAACGCCTTTCTCCGGCGATTATTTGGTATCCGGCAGGGGTTTTGGCAACTACCAGGGGCTCAAGCATACCCTGCTCTCTGATTGAGTCTACCAGGTCGCTTAACGAGGAAGAAGCGATCACTCCGCGGGGCTGAAGAGGATTGGCCTGAAGCATATTTATCTCAAGTTCATGGATTTCACCCTGAGTATTCGTCTTGTCCATAGATTTTCTTTATTACGAATTTACTTCAACAACTCTTTTTCCGCGATTAGTCTTAAAATTTACAATTCCGTCTTTTATTGCAAAAAGCGTGCAGTCATTACCCATGCTGACTCCTGTCCCTCCGAAAATTTTCGTTCCTTTTTGCCTGACAATGATATTTCCAGCCATGACTTTTTGTCCGCCATACAACTTAACGCCTAAACGCTTCGCTCTGGAATCCCTGTTCCCTCTGACTGCCCCCTGTGCTTTGGTATGTGCCATAGTTGATTTAAGTTCCTGTGAAAATTTATTTTATGTTACGTTAATTTTTCACAGCTGTCAAGATATCAAGTATTTTTATCCTAGTAAGGCTTTGCCTATGTCCCGTTACCCTTCTGAATCTGACTTTTTGTTTAAATTTGGCAATTCTCAGTTTTTCCCCCCTAAGATGTTCCAAAACCGTGGCTTTTACCGCCATTCCTTTAATTGTGGGCTTGCCTAGCTTGACTTTACCATCTGTAACGTGCAAAAGAACTTCTTCAAGATTAAATTCTTTCCCGGGCTCAAAAGTAAGTCTTTCAACTTCAAGTATGCTGTCTTTTGAAACTTTATATTGTTTTCCGCCTGTTTTTACAATTGCGTATTCCATAACAATACATGATTATAGCAAAAAATCTATTTAATTTCCAGAACCCTATGTTCCTGAGTATTTTTGTTCATGGAGGAAAGAATTCCCAACAAAATAAGATTGGAAAGCAGTGAGCTTCCCCCGTAGGAAACAAAAGGAAGAGTAATGCCGACTATCGGAAGAATGCCGATATTCATGCCTATATTTACAAAAAACTGCAGAAAAATAATTGAAAAGGCGATAGCGGAAAATATTTTAGGAAATACTTCATCCTGTTCGCGGAAAATTATGAAAATTCTGTATAAAAGAAAAATGAAAGTCAGAATAAGAAGCAGCGCGCCGATTATTCCCAGTTCTTCGGATAAAGTTGCAAAAATAAAATCCGTATGTCGTTCGGGCAAAAATCTAAGTCCGGATTGTGTCCCCAGCCCCAATCCCTTACCCAGTAACATTCCCGACCCTACAGCTATTACGGCCTGAATGGCATTATATGACAATCCCAGGGGGTCATTGGGATGTAAGAAGGTAAAAATGCGCTGTTTTTGATAGTCACGCAGCAGTCTCCAAATCACAGGTGAGGATACTGCCAGAAGACCCAGCCCCGATAAGAAAAACCTGAAAGGAAAACCGAAAACGATAAACGTTATGAGAGCAACAATTAAGTAAATTAAGGCATTTCCTAAATCCGGCTGTAAAAAAACCAGAACAATAACCGGTATTAGGAAACAGATCGTTAATAAAAAGGTTTTAAGCGAATAATTGTTTTCCGACGAAAGATATGCTGCCAGAGAAATTGCCAAGAAAGGTTTCAGAATTTCCGAAAATTGCAGACTGAATCCGAAAAATTCCAGCCATCTTATCGATCCCCTGGTTTCGACCCCCAAAAATAAAACCACTATTAATAAGATGATTGAAATTACGTAAATCGGAAGCGCGTAAAGCTTTACTGTTTTATAATTTGTCCGCGAAAAAAATAGAAAAGCAAAAATTCCGATGACAAAGAAAATCAGCTGACTTTTAAATAAAGAAGTGTCCATGGAGAAAAGAACTGTTAAGCTGAAGATCACCAAAACAATTACCGGAGCCAATAATCCCCAATCAATATTAAAAAGCGACTGTCTGTTCATTTACGGCTGACTGAAAAATTTTCTCCTTTTATGAGAGCGTCTACCGATGCTTTTGTTTTTATATATTCTTCAAATGCCGCCGGCCACTTATTCAGTGCAACATTTACTTTTTCATCCAGAGAAGTCCCTAACTTTTTACGCTCCTGCTGGATACTTCTGACGATATCTCTGGCTTCTCCTTCATCCTTCAATTCTTGAGTGAGATTCGTATCAAAAGCAACACTAATCTCACCCTCACCTTTTTCAAAACTTACTTTTTTGACATTTAATTCATCTTTGATGAGAGAGAGCAAATCTTCATCTTTAATGATAAATTGGGAATTTAATACTTTAAATTCCGCCAGTGGCTGCCTGACTTTGATCATGGCTTCTTTTCTCTTCGCATGACCGATTTCTACCAGTTTTTTTACTTCAGACATCTGATCAATTAATTCCCGGTTTAATAATTTAATATTTGTTTCAGGATAGTCAGCTAAATGGACCGACTCCCGGCCGGTCAAGTTTCTGAACATCTCTTCGGAAATAAAGGGCATAAATGGCGCCAACAATTTGGATATTTTGACCAAAACTTCATGCATAACCGAAAAGGTCGAGTTCTTTTCTTCAACCGATGCCAAGGGACCGACTCTGTCTCTGGATCTTCGGATATACCAGGTTGAAAAATCGCTGACAACAAAATCTTCTACGGTCCGTGAGGCAATTGCCGCGTCATAAGTCTCTAAAGATTTATTTACTGTCAGAATCACTTCTTCCAACTTTGCCAGAATCCATTTATCCAATAAATTTAAGTCTTTTCCTTCGGTTTTCGGATTCCAGTTTGCCTGCAGGGCATAATCAATGAAAAATTTGTAGCTGTTCCACAAAATTAAATAGAATTTCCTTTTTACCTCATTGGCCGGCCCGAAACCGAAATTAAGATTTACTTCCGGATTCTGCGTGACATAAAGCCATCTCATTACGTCGGATCCGATTTCGCCGGCTGCTTGGTTAAATTCAATGCCGTTTCCTTTTGATTTATGCATCTCCTCACCCTTTTCGTCCCTGACCGAGGCAAATCCCAAAACGGTTTTAAAAGGATTTGTATTTTTAAGCGCCGTTGACATGGCAATGAGTGAATAAAACCAGTTTTTGAATTGCCCGGGAAAGCTTTCGGTTATAAAGTCTGCAGGGAACCAACCGGAAGGCATGGTTGAGAAAGGAACAATGCCCGCATCCAGCCAGGGATTGCCGACATCCGGGATCCGGGAGACGGGCTCAGCGCACTTATCGCATTTCACTTTCACCTCGTCTATCCACGGTTTATGCGGACTGTTGCCGTCAAATTTGTCCCAACCCTCGACCGCCTGATTTTTAAGTTCTTCTTTGGAACCGATGACTTTAATCGTTTTGCACTTCCGGCATTCCCAGATCGGCAGGGCAAGCCCCCAGTACCTTTTTTTACTGATCAACCAATCATGCATATTTTTAAGCCAGTCCAATTCCCTTTCCAGACCCCAGGCGGGAATCCAATTGATCTTTTTTGCCACTTCGGCCATTTGCTGCCGGTAGGTTTTTTTAGAATCATCCTTTCTGTCCATGGCGATATACCATTCATTGACAACTCTCCAAACCAGTTCCGTCTTGCACCTCCAACAAGTCGGATATCTGTGGGTATAATCAAATGATTTGTGAACAAAATTCCTTTTCTCCAAATCATCTAAAATCATTGCCATGGCTTTTTTGACGTGGATTCCGCTGACAAAATCGAAACCGTCAAGAAACACCGCCGCCTCGTCAATCTCCTCAACCGCCGGCAGTTTTTCTTTTTGACTAAGCTTAAAATCCTCGGCACCCGCGCCAGGAGCAATATGCACTATCCCGGTGCCGTCACTGGGATTTATCGGCAAAATCAGAGAATCGGTCGCAACGACCCTGTGTGAATACTCACCGAAAGCTTTCTTAACTGCCGGAAAATCATCATACGGACCCTCATATTCCAGCCCGACCAAATCGCTTCCCTTTAATTCCCCTATCTTTTTATAACCGCTTGTCAATTCCTGTTTATTTACCAGCATCAGATCCCCGCCCAAAGTCGAATCGACCAAAATTATTTTCTCTCCTTTTCCATTTTCCATTTTCCAATAAGAAAGATTTTTATCAACGGCCAGGGCAACATTTCCGGGAATTGTCCAGGGGGTGGTGGTCCAGGCCAAAAGATATTCTTTTTCTTTACCTTTAACCGGTAATTTAAATACAACCGTCCTGTGCGTAAGCTCTTTATATTCCTCCGTCAGGATTTCATGCTGGGAGATGGCTGTTCCGCAGCGCGGACACCAGGGAACGGAATCATGACCTTTATAGAGCCAGCCTTTCTCGTTAATGATTTTCAGAAAATTCCAAATGGCGTAATTATTTTCATCGGATGAAGTGTGATAGGAATTTTCCCAATCCATGAAATATCCCAAACGTTTGCTTTGTTCCGTTTGAACTGCCGAAAATTTTCTGACTCTTTCTTTGCAGAGATTAATGAATTTTTCAAGACTTTTAAATTTATTTCCGGGAACAATGTTCTCAATCTCTTTTTTATTCTTAAGCCCCAGTTCTTTTTCGACTTCTACTTCCACCCAAAGACCCTGCTCATCAAAACCGTTCTGGAATCTTTGTTTCTTCCCGCGCATATTCCAATATCTTTGCCATAAATCTTTATATGTCCTACCCCAGGCATGATGAACTGCCATGGGATTGTTGGCGGTTATCGGACCATCCAGAAAGGAAAATTTTTCTTTTGCGGCATTATTTTTCTGCAGATATTTCTTGACAAGACCGCTTGAATACCAATCCTTAAGGATTTTTTCTTCAAGTTTCGGAAAATCGGCTTTGGAATCAACCGGCTCAAACATATTGATAATTGTATCCCAAATGTTATTCTTGTTCAAGGTTGTGATATCATAGACTTATGAAAAACTGGGATGAATTGGCAGATCCGGAGTCAATTGCAAGGGCTGTTGAAAGTTTAAAAACTAACGGAATTAATGCCGTAGTTGTCGAAAATTCTAAAGACGCTAAGAAAAAAGTCTTAGAATTATTGCCGCAGGAAAGTGAGGTCATGACCATGTCTTCGGTTACTCTTGACACCATCGGTCTTGCCAAGGAAATAAACGAATCGGGAAAATATAACTCCGTAAAAGCAAGGCTAATGAAAATGGACCGCACAACCCAAGGACTCGAAATGCAAAAATTAGGAGTGGCTCCGGAATATGCAATCGGAAGTGTTCACGCGGCTACCCAAGACGGAAAATTATTAATCGCCTCAAATACCGGTTCCCAACTCCCGGCCTACGCCTATGGCGCATCTCATGTCATTTGGGTTGTCGGAACACAAAAGATAGTAGAAAATGAAGAGAGCGGAAAAAAACGGATCTATGACTATGTTCTTCCCTTGGAATCGGCAAGAATAAACAAAGTTTTTAATACTACTGCAGGCAGTTTTGTCAGTAAATTATTAATAATCAACAGAGAAAGAAAAACCGACAGGTTAACTGTAATTTTTGTCAAAGAAAAACTCGGCTTCTAAAAATTGGTATATAATACATGCATGAAAAATATCCTCATCTTTATAGCATACTTTCTGTTGGGAATATTTTTGATTTTCTCCTTCAGGCAACTTACTGAAGCAATTAATTTTCATGAGCTGAATAGTCCCCTAGCGCAGTTTTCTTTTTCTTTGGATACGCCGCCGAGTCAATCTCTGCAGGGAGAAATTACTTCCCTGTTCGGAGAGGTAGAGTGGCAATCAAGAACGGCAACGCAACCGGCTAAAATAACCAAACCAAGGCAGGTCCAGCAGGGAGAAGAAGTTAAAACTTTAGATTCCGGACAGTTAACGATTGTTTTTCCTAATATTGCCGGTATTGCCGTTCATCCCAAAACCGAAATAGATATTATTCAAACACTTCCTACAAATATCTTAATCGGACAAAATAGCGGAACTGCGGACTACAAAAAATTGGACAACAATTCCCTTAGCGTTCGGAGCCAAAATTTGTTGATAAAAATTAACCAGGGAGAAATCATGATTTCTGTGGATGAAAATAAACCGTATATTACGGCAAATGTAATTACGGGATCGGTAACCGTTGCCTACAATGATATGAATTTTATAACCAAATTAATTGCTGTTTCTTCAGGAGAAAGCTTATTATTCAGAACCGATACCAAAAGGGCAACCGTTTTTTAAAGATTAATAATTTTTCAGCGGATCAAGTATAGTTGAATCCTCGTAACCTAAGGCCCATAAAGCAATTCCTCCCAGATTATATTTCTGGACAAATTCAATTTTGTCTTTCATGACTTCCTGATCAGGATAAAAAATCTGATGATATGAACCGGTATCCGTGTCTTTATAGATCAGATACTTTTCCTCCGCAACCGGATCCAGTTTGACGCTGCAAGTGGAACAGCTGGCGACTAGCTGCGACACCCTAAGGCTACTGGCTATGAGTCCCGTGCCGGGAATCACCGGCGAACGGGGGTCATTGCCGATTGTTTCCCATTCATATCCGTAAAGCGGAACGCCCAAGATAATTTTCTCTGCCGGCATCATGGTCAGCGCTTTTTCTACCGCGGTTTGAATATCATATTCCGAAACCGTGCCTGCTCCGAAAAGCGGGGCAACCGGTCCGGTCACATAAGATCCCTGAAAGTGGTAGTCGTATCCCATGATAATCATCGTATCGACAAGTTTCGAAACCTCTGCAGGATTGATCAAATAATCTTTGATAAAAGCCGTCGGACTGACATCAATTGACAATGTGCCGAGATTTCCGTCGCTCATTTCTCTCCTTACTTCTTTGACGAATTGTGTAAAATTAGTTCTCGCGCTTTCGGATGCGACGTCAATATATTCAACATCCAGATTTAAATCCGTGAATCCAAACTTTTTCATAACCGGAGCTATGTCGGAAATAAGATTGTCTGCGTGTTTGACGGGGTCGCTTACCAAAACACCGATTGAGCCGTTTACTCCGCTGAAAGCAGTCAGAGAAAGTGTCTGATGGTTATTTTTTGCGCTTTGCAGATACCGATCGGCTTTCCCCGATTCAAGGTCATACCAACCGGGTTCCTCTTCCTGCGGATTGGCAAGCTTGACAATATTCCCGTTATCTCCGATTGTTAAGCCGAAGTAGTAAATTCCGTCTAAATATTCCGAATAGTTGGTAGAAGCCTTGCCGATAAGCCAATAAGGCAGAAAACCCATACTTCGATTGCCGGAAATTTTTAAGATAGACCTCACGGGTGTACGGAAAACAAAAAAATATCCGACTATTGCCCCGACGAGAACTCCGAAGACAGCAAATAGAATATTTTTGATCACCTACTTATTTTACCACTTTAAAGCAAAACTTGACTGTTTGACCTATCTCCTTTAGTATATTTATATGGAAGAAAATCCTCCATCCGTTGAACAAGATAAGTCAAACTCTACGGTTCATTCAAAAACGGGATTAATTAAATTCTTTTCCGTAATTATTGCTTTTCTGTTATTGCTCGGAATACTTAATTACTTTAATATCCTCTCAGTCTCCAGAACTTTCCCGAGTCAATTAGGCTGGCTCCCGAAACAAGCTCAGAAAGCAAATGTTGTTCCTGTCCCAGGATCAGGCATATGCAGACCTTATCCGCAAAATTTCGGAAAAACAAACTGTCAAAAAGCGGTAGAAATTGCTCTTGCCGATACAAAAGGAGAGATAAAGAACGTTGCGCTTGGACCTTTGCAGCTGGATCCTGCCCTTAAAATAACCTTTCAGCACCAAAACCTAACAATACCCAATCGGCAGGTTTGGCTTGTGGATATCAAGCTTACTAACACCTATACATCCCATGACGGAAAAGTGATAAAATTTCTACGGATACAAATTCCCGTTGACGGCAGCAAGGCAATCTATAGAAAATCAATTAATTTATGAAAACAAAAATATTAATTTTTATTATTGCGCTTCTGATCTTTTCTTTTAGAATTAATTCTTTGGCAAAGGCCGACTACACCTGCACCTGGAATTGTCCGGGTTCTTCATATACGGATGGCGGTTATTGTTCAGATCTTTCCGCGCCGGCAGATCCGATAGAGGGCACTTGTGAAATAGATTGTTCGGGAACTCCATGTAGCGGCCCGCTTCCTACATCTGCTCCTCCCGGAGGCGGTTCATGCGCAGGACCTTATGGGTATTACAGCGAATCTGCTGCTTGCTGTAGCGGTTTAACGGCATGCGCAAACGGCCAATGCTTAGCCAGTTGCCCGGGCTCAACTCCAGCCCCAACTGGTGGTTCAGGAGCATGTTCTGATGGTACGTATCGTTACGTTTGCTATGCTAATAATACTTGTCAGCCATGATGAATTTAATACGCAGATTGACAACTTATAGCGTCTTTGAAAAAATTGTATTAGAATGAACGAAGGAAATATGAAACAAGAGGGTCCAAGACCAAATTTAACTGAGGCGGAAATTGCCGATCAGGAAAGAAAAATAGCCACGGATAATTTTATGCATCCGGAAAACAAGCTGAAGACTCCGCAGAAGAGTTGGTTAAGAAGAAATCTTGGCAGGCTTCTTACCGTCGGGGGATTAATAGCAACCGCAGGCGTTGGGGTTGGAATTTATGAAAGCACTAAGTCTCATGAACCTGCTCCAATTGCTTCAACTTTTGATGTCTCTGCTCTTAATTCAATGATAGGTATTGAAGATTCAGTACAAATGACTTGGGATGAATACGCCGCTACCGCTCCAACAATATGGAATGAACAAAATGAAGTTATGACAATCCCTGTGCCCATATGGTTTATAAATAATAGAACACCTATTCTGAACGTTGAAAAAATTGCAAGCCCATTTGACGGAAAACTGAATCAAATATCTATAGAAGGTGTCGAACAAGGAGACATTATTATTTCTCCTGTTGACGCCACTTTATCCATGTTCAAGGAAGATGAAGTTAATCCGACTGTTTTCTTTTTAAACTATACTGATCCTCAGGGAAACAATATCGGGATAGAATATAACGTATCGTCGCTCAAATCCTTAATCGATTATACCGATGCGTCACCGGGGTCAATAGCGGGGGAAATTCAAATACCTATTAAAAAAAATCAGCCTATTGGTGAAATTATAGCCTCGGACAAAGACCCATATGTAATGTTAATAGGAACCGGTCCATTACTAAAAAAGTTTAATTTGGCCGTCACTCCTGAAGACAAAGTAATTATATTAACGAAATAGTATTATGAACAAATTTACTGCCTATCTTGCTTTTTTCCTCTTGTTAATTGGATTACTTATCTGTTGTCCGTCCGTTAAGACGGCGTTTGCCGCTGGCATACCCTGGGACTGTACTACGGGAACGCCTGCGCTTGCCGGCAGTTGCTATTCAAATTATCCTCCTAATCTTAACCCTCCCTATGACTCTAAGGGTAACTCCACGGGAGACGGAGCTAAATCTTGCGTATGGATGACGCAACAGTGGAATATGGATTACCCAAGCCAACAAGTGGCACTTTCTGCATGCGTTGATACATGTACGATCGAAACCAGTCAGGTAAAAGAAATAATAACTCTTCCCAACAATTGCACGGTTAATAGCAATAATCCTACACAAAGTATTTGCCCCCGAACCGACACATACACCGATGCATTCGGCTATTCTTCTCCAATTTGTGGGGATCTGCCGGCGGAAAGCAAGGAATATATAGGCATGGAGGATTTTTGTTGTGCTTATGGCGGTGGACCAACCTCCACTCCCACTCCAACAGTTACTCCCACTCCAACAGTTACTCCCACTCCAACAGTTACTCCCACTCCTACCATTACGCCTACTCCATATCCCTGCACGCAGGACTCGGATTGCTGGGTTTATTTGGATGGCTGCAATACCGAACGCTGCGATGTGGGCAATACTTGGAAATGTATAAGTACCATTGATCCTAACGGAACCGATCAGTGCGTAGCCTATGACGGATCCATAAAATGGTGCTGCAACGGATCCTGTTATGGCGACGACCCCTCTTGCGGTCCGACTCCTACACCGACTCCTACCGGAGGACCCTGTAATCTTTATGCTCAGGAACAACAGTGTGTTTCAGGAGCGTGGATAAATACTTCCAATTCAAGTGTCTGTAAAAATATTTTGTCCTGTAGCAATTCCGGCCTGTCATGCAGCAGCAATCCTCCTCCCGTTCCGACGGCCGTTCCGACCGCCGCTCCGCCGCCTCCCGATTGCTCCGGTGTAGGCGGAGCCATAGTTGCCGATATCAACAATGGTATCGAGGATAAAATATGCAGCGAGCCCAAGTTCTACTTTATAGAGCTCTTTGGAGGGAATTCGCTTGAGCTCTGGATACAAAGAGGACTTTATGGAGGCGAAAATCTGTATTCCAGCTACGATAATGATGACAATACGGCAACCAGTATTGTTTCTCCCGGAGCCACCCTTCTTGCCACCACAACGAAATGCTTTACCAACACCTGCAACAATAGAAATGTGAATTTTCAAGTTTTCAACATTTATAACGGTCAAACTTGTCAGGGTACAAGGACTATTGATGATTGCAATGACGGTTTTACCTGTTCCGGCGGGGGAACAAATAATGCGAAGTGTGTTCCCAGTGGTCCGACTTATACCGTTTCCGGTAATTTCTTCTATGATCCCCAGAATACGGGCAAAAGTGGGGGAACGGGCGCAACTCTCTATAATTCCACTGCCTTTAGCGTGACCTCCTCTTTATCAACCGAAAGTGTGGTTAAGGGTCCCGGCACATATACGATTTCCCTTCTTCCTTCCAATTCCTACAACATTACTTTCGGAGGTTTGCCTGCAAATTATGCCTTTACTTATCCCCCGTCAGGTGTCAGTCCCGTG
>Ga0182027_10009468_pt1 | contig 13991 bp, 12 predicted proteins | sample 712E1DmetaG_FD_121300 | JGI IMG/M metagenome (GOLD analysis project Ga0182027, IMG submission 121300) | Permafrost microbial communities from Stordalen Mire, Sweden - 712E1D metaG (Illumina Assembly) | ecosystem: Environmental > Terrestrial > Soil > Wetlands > Permafrost | place: Sweden...
CCGACTGAAGCTGCCAGGTGAAAAACGACATCCACTCGTCTAAGTGCGCGACGGACGACATCCGCCTGCCGAATGTCCCCGCGAATAAACTCCACATCCAATCCCCGGATGTTCTTTGCGTACCCCGTAGAAAGGTTATCAAGCACCCTGACCTGCACATTTTTTGCCAAGAGTGTCTTGACAACGTTTGAGCCGATGAAGCCACAACCGCCTGTAACGAGAGCTCTCATGCAACCTCAAAATGAGGATGTTTAATAGCTTGAATCCAGATTCGTCCGCGATACTGCGGCCATTCTCATCTCAGCAACTCCGCCATTGCGCCCTCATCCATTGGTGTCATCAGGTCTTTACGTTTCAGCAGAGCTTTCAGTTCATCCGGATTCATCAAGTTATCCGCCGAGCCGAATTCAGCCATAAGGACGGCCTTCTCTTTCGGGTTGACTACGATCTCGGGGAGCATGGGTTTGATCGCAAAGTACTTCCCTCGTTCCACTGTTCTCTGGCTCTCTTCGTCAGAAATGAGTATTTCATGAACCTTTTCTCCAGGTCGTATCCCTGTGATCTTGACTGGCAGTTTGAGGTCTCCGATCATCACTGAAGCAAGGTCCCGCATCAATGCGGAAGGCACTCGAGGAATGTAGGTTTCCCCTCTGTTGGCCCCTCGAACGGCAGCAAAAACAACGTCGACCGCATCATCAAGGCTCAACAAGAAACGGGTCATTTCTGGTGTCGTCAAGGTCACCGGCCCGCCTGCCTTGATTTGACTGAGAAAGAGCGGGATAACCGATCCCCTGGATGCCAGGACATTGCCGTAGCGAACGCAAATGAAGCGTGCGTTGGGACACGTAAGGTTCGCCGTGATGAAAACGCGTTCTTGTAGTGCTTTTGTCATACCCATCACATTCACCGGCTTACAGGCCTTGTCAGTCGAGATCCCAACGACAGTTTCCACGTCCAGCTTGTTCTCACGGATTGCACGAACGATATTCTCCGGTCCCGTAATGTTCGTTAGCACGGCCTCGTAGGGAAAATACTCACATGAGGGGACCTGTTTCAACGCGGCAGCATTGAACACAATATCCACGGATATCAATGCTGAGGCAACGCTGTGAAAATCCCTAACATCACCGATGCGGAATTCAACTAACTCTTTGAAGTTGTTGTAGATGACCTCATCAGTCGCAACTCTTTTGTTCTTGTAGGAGAGGCGCATATCATTTTGCTTAGCCTCGTCGCGTGAAAATATGATTACCTTTTTGGGCTTTCCGATCTCGTTTGTCAGGATCCGTCTGGTCAATATCTTCCCCAGTGACCCTGTTCCGCCGGTGATCAGAACTGTTTTTCCTGTAAGTTTCATGGTATCTCCGCACGCTAGTATCTGTACGAATCGCCATCCGTCAACAAAATCATGTCACGCCAAGGTGCAGAACGGAATCCTGTTCTCGCAGCGTAACGTGTACCGGCACGGCTTCGAACGCAATGAAAGTCCTTGAAGGGTGGATACCCACTCAGAGCCAATGCCGAGCATCCCACTGTAGCCAGGGATGACGACCCTGCTCATTGGCTCTTTTTTCTGATGAGCTTCTCGTACAGCTCGATCATCGATTTCGCGTGCCCGGTTAGAGTGGGAAGTTCACTGGCCGCGATCATGGCATTCCTTCCCATTTGGAAAACGCTATTTGGTGTTCCGAGCAATTTCACCACCGCACGTCGAAATGCAACAGGCTCCGTATCCTCAATGAGGATGCCGTTGATGCCATGCGTGATTAACTCGGGGATTGCCCCGCGAGCAGAGGCTACAACGCAGCAACCACGGGCCATCGCTTCAACTGCGGCATAGCAAAACGTTTCATTAGCAAGATACGGGAGAATTACAATTGTTCCTAAACCTAGGTCACGGTCAAGTCGCTCGTGATCTACCCACCCGTGAAACCTTGCTTGAGGTGTCCCTTCCAAAAGCACCTCTGCTTGGCTTCTCAGGAAGCCGTCTCCATACACGTCTATCGGGCACGGCAGGCCTGCGACTGCCTGTGCAAAGACTAGTGGACCTTTGTGAATGACCATTCGGCCAACATAGGCCAGGCGAAGAGTTCTCGGTTCTTCCTTTGCGATAACCTCGGACGTTCCGCGAAGCGCCGGAAGCCTCACCGTGACGACGCGATCAGCAAGTCGATTGTTTTGACGAATGAGGTTTCCCACAAACTGCGACCCGCAATGAAATGCATCAAAGACATCAAGACCTCGGGCTACCGACCAGAGCGCCATCTGAAATGCCGCACCTCCGCTCGCGAGAACAGAGGACCTCTTGCATCTTTCGAACAAAGGCGGAGTATACCGCCCTTGCAAGCAACGCATACACGGCGATGCTGTTCGATCCGAGAAGAAACCGGCGTTGCCGCAAAGTAGCTTGTAGTCATGGACCGTCAACACGATTGGTCCGCTAAACCTTCTTAGCGGTTCAAGGGATGCCACAGTGAAGTATTGGTGGATCCCATGCACGTGAATGAGATCGGGCCTGGCTCTCCTTATCGAGGCTTTAAGGCTCTCACGCGCCCGGGATGAGTAATAGTTGAGTCGGATGATGTCTTTCGGTACGTCTCCCATGTCATTGTAATCAAGACCATAGGGTCTTTTCTCCCACGAGATGCAATTAAACTGCACGAACTTCCCATGCATGACCGTCAGGACGTCCATCACCACACCCAGGCTACCGCAAGCGACGGCAAGATTACGCGCGTAGAGACCGTCACCACCACTGGTTGAATCATATCTGGGAGTTATGGACAAGACTCTCAAGAGTACTGCCACCTGTTGATGAACTGATTCTAAACTACTCTATGGATTACGTTCGACGACTTTCAAGTGAAACCAGCCTAGGATAATTTGAACAGTGTTTTGGATAAGAAATAGAATAGACGCAACCAGACTGGCGCAATTGAAAGCCTTGTTGACGACAGCCCGTGCGAGGTATCGTTCTGCTTTTATGAAATCACCGTTTGCGGAGTGGAGTCGCCCAAACATAAGAAAGTGCGCACCTTGCACCCTTCTCTTCACAGAGATCGGGATCCGCTTATCATTGAGTATTCTCAGGTCGATGAACTTGGTCACAGAGTTTTCGTATTCTTCCACTCTTTTCGACGCGCCGGTCGGGTTAAAACGATAACTCGCGAGCACTTCATCGATGTATCCAAACGAGAATCCGCCCTCAGCTACTCGAAGCCACAAATCGTGATCTTCAACTGCGAATAATTCAGAATTAAACCCGTTCATTCGCTCGAACAACGATCTCTTCATCATCACTGTCAGCGTTCCGATGATGTTGTTGTAGTATAACGCCGGAAGTAACTCGCCCCGTTTCTTCTTCGAGGGCGTCACCAGTTGTCGCCAAGGTGTCTTGTGCTTGCCGGCATAATCAAATTCATCGAATGCAGTGTGGCTAATGTGGAAATCAAGCCTGGTGGCGTGTAACTTTACCTGGAGCTCAAGCTTTCGGGGAGCCCACAAGTCGTCGGAGTCGAGAAATGCAAGGAATTCTCCCGTCGATTCACTGGCACCGAGGTTCCTGGAATGGGACATTCCGCTGTTCTTGGGAACCCGAATCAGGTTCACGCGTGGGTCGTCGAGGAATTCTGACGCGGTTTCGATGGTACCGTCGGCGGAGGCATCATCTACTATAATTAGTTGCCAATCTGGATATGTTTGTTGCACCACACTTCGGATAGAATCCACAATCGTTTTTTCGGCATTAAACGCAGGCATAATCACTGAGACCGTGGGATTTCCCATTTAGCGTGTTCTCAAGGAATTATACAACGTGTCAATCCACAGACTCATCTTGTACATATCGTCCGGCGGCAGTTACACACAACGAGTCGACATCCGCCCTTCCCTTTTTCAAACGTGGTTACTATTTACGATTTTTAGGAATGTCGCCCGGTTGCTGACATCAACGTATGCACGTGCCCTCGTCCTTCCCGCCAGCGCTCGATCCTCTCGATCATGAGTGTCTGTCAGTGTCGCCAGCAGCTTCTGAGCGATATCTTCTACATTGGTTTGATCAAAATACACTGGCACGTCACCACCAATCTCGCGGAATACAGGAATGTCGGAACAGCACACGACCCGCCCCGATGCCATGGATTCCAGGAGAGGGAAACCAAATCCCTCATAAGAGGAGGGATAGACCGTTAGCAGGCTCAAGGAATACAACGTCGGAAGATCTGCTTCCTGGATGTACCCGGGAGTATAGATGCAATTCTGCGCATTCTTGATATCGGCTTTTGATGCCAGGTCCCAAAATACCCTCGTGTCTTTTCCGATCAAAACCAACGGCGGAGTGTCTCGGTGAATCTGACGAAGAATCGCATATCCTCCGAACAGATTCTCGAGATTCTTGCGCGGGTCGGTCCCACCAGAGTACAGAATGTATTGCGATGGTAAGTTGTACCTATCGCGGATCCTTCCCCTGGTCGAATCGTCGATGCTAATTTCTCTAAACTCTTCCTTCAACCTGTGAGAGAACAGGATGACTCGATCTGGAGGGTATGAGAACTTGCTAATAATCTCCTGCCTTGTGGTCTGCGTAAGTGTGACAATGCACCCCCCTCTGCCGATCGCATTCCTCAACAGGAACTCATAGTATTTACCAAATGCCGGTCGATAGAGATGACTGTATCGCGACATCGTAAGATCGTGTATTGTCAAAATGCAAGGTCTTCGATATAGTACGGGCACATCATAATAAGGCGAGAACAGGACATCGGGTTTCAATTTGTTGAGTGCGATCAATTCAGATACTTGATCATAAACAACGAATCGACCCTTTTTTATCCAAGCGAAAGCAGGAACGTGGATTTGCTCCACCCGACCCGACCACCTGCGCTTGATTTCAACCTGGCCGGGGACCAGTAAATAGAACTCGTGTCCGGTTTCTGGTTGGCCCAGCAAGTCTTCAAGGAGATTTGCCGTAAAACCTGCGATACCGGTACCGGAGTTGAAAAGAAATTTCACATCGACAGCAATCTTCATCCCGGATTCCTGTGCGTTAGTTGGGCGATCGCAAGTTGATCTCTTCCGCTCATGAAAGCAAGCGCGAAGCCCAAGAACGTGCTGCCCTCAGTCGAGAACATCTTGTTTGCCAGAATACTAATGATCACGAGCGACACAAAAGAAGCAGGGAGAGCAATGCCGATGACTGTCAGCCCACCTCTATCCCGCATGGAGCGAATCCCACGCAAAGCATTCCGTAAAACGTCAAGAATAAGCCAAATGAAGGCAAGCAGACCGACCACCCCCATCTTCAGAATCACCCACGTAAAGACATTGTGAGTCATAATACTGGAATTATCACGCCTTTCACTAACCTCTACGGGAAAAAGGAATGTAGCCCCCATACCGTTCCCGAAATACAGATTCTTACTCGCCTCAGCCAGCGCACTCTCCGTCTCCATCTCTCTCCAATAAGTCGACCCTTCACTTGAATCATACGTCTCAATCCTCGCAAGATAGATCTCTTGGAAATCGAACACATCCCCCAGAACTATCCAAAGTGCCGCACCGACAGAACAAACCCCAATCATCGACAGGATCAACCGTTTGATGCTGACGAGTTTCGTCACCAGACCCGCCGTCAGAACCACTATGCTGCCAACACCGAGTGCTAAATAACTGCTCCGTGAAAGTGATATCAATACCGCGAACAGGAACCCGAGGAGAAGAATGCTCTCGAAAAACATCCATTTGGATTCGCGCGAGAAGATCAACAGACTGAAGGTGGTCAAGAAACTGAATGTGAAGTAAATGTCTCCGCCATTGAGTACGATCCTGAACCAATTCAGACCCGGCAAGGGATCTTTCCTTGCTTGCCAAGGACTCGCCCACCCTGCTTCCATTCCACCAAAATTGATCCACAGGATCTTGAATACGGCAAGAAATGAAAGGAGAACGATCCCCTTCCAAACAAAAACCAAATCATCCAGAGGCAACTTGCTGGCACAATAGAATACAAGGAGAAAGTGTACGAACCCAAAGGAGTCCTCCTTGATATCACCGACATTATTCCCAACAATCAGCCCGATGATCGAGAAGAATCCGACCAGCGCGAACAATACTCCTGCAGAAACTAAAGGAAGGCGTGTCACAAAATGATCTGCTTTGCCAAGAGAGTCGCCTACGAAAATGCCAAAGGCGAAATATATCGCCAAGGTTGTGGCGCTAATCTTCACAATGCCAAGATCCAGCTGAAATCCAAGACCAAGGAGAATCAGGAAGAGAAAAGGGGATAAAAGGACGTACTTGAGATGGGGTTTGACATTCACCATGTCATCAATGCGCTCCTAACGAGCAGCCAATCCGTTCTTCGAATAGCTTTCAAAGCTACGATCATAATTGCATATATCCCAATGCTCAGAGCCCCCACAAGGTACGCATTGCCTGGGGGGCAAATCTTTCCGGCGAGGATGACGGTGGCACAAGCCAGAACGGGCTTCCAGACTGCAGAGAAGAAGGGAGCTTTGCCGATCCTCAGATTCACAAAATAGAAGTAGCATATGCTTACTATCAACTCTGCAAACAGAGTCGCGAGTGCGGCACCCATCGCTCCAAGGAGTGGTATGAGCCACAGATTCAACGAGACGTTTGCAGCTATTCCGATGCCCAAGCACAGGAGAGTCGATTTTTCAAAGCCACGAGAGTTTAATGACATGGGCCAGACACAGTTGACGAAATATAACGCCAGCGTCAAGGCAAGGACCCGCAGGATGCTTGCAGACCCACCAAATGCACTGCCATAGCTCAAGCCAATGATTTGGTCTGAAAGGACGAAGAAGAGCAAAACAATTGCCATCCCAAATACAGAGAGGTAACGTTGGATCTCTTTCACCCATCGTGCATACACATCTCTATCGGTAATTCGGGAAAAACTTGGGAATAGGACTCCCATAATGAGCGCCGGGACAAACAAGAAAACCTCAAAGAACTTGTATGCAGCTGTGTACAAGCCGACTTCACTGGCGTCCTTAAATGCGTTGAGCATCAATACATCGATCTTGAAATAGACTTGAAACGCTATGCCATAGAGGAAGAGCCAGAAGGTGTTCCGGTAGAACTTTGTGACAGAGCGTATATCGACACCCTGGAGGTGCATCTCCCCTTTCTTAAACAGTGTGGCGCAGATCAACACAGAAGCTAAACACGCCGCGAGAAGATAACCAACGGCCACCAGTTCAAGGTTTTTGAAGACTATTGCAGCGACTGCAACCAACAGAGCTCGCGTGACATCGTAGAAGAGCCCAAAGCGAGCGACGTGTGAGAATTCCTCAAAGGAGGTCAGGATCGCAGAGGAAGAGAGGTAGACAATTTCCAATGGGGGCAGGAAGAGGAGCAGGAGAATGACTGGCTTAATCTTGACTCCGAGCACAAGCACCAAGAACACGCAGCAAAGGAGCACAGCAAGGACCTGCAAAGACTTAAGACCTACTGACGCAAAAAAGGCGGAGGAGGCTGTTTCACGGTTCCTGGCCACCGATCGGACAATATTGGCCGAGGTGCCAAATTCCACAAATAGACTGACAAAGTACACAAGCGTGAAGGCATAACTCAGAAGTCCAAATTGTTCAACACCGAGGGAACGTGCAACGGCGACGCTGGCAAAAAAGGAGAATACCTTTCCCAATACTTGAGAGGTAAAGACCTTGCCAATATCTTTGACGATGCCTTTGCGCATCAATATGGGGATTGTTCTTTACACTTGGCAGGTTACGCACGCGACTTCGTCAGGGCGGACCGGTTGATGCCCGCATCCCCAATATGCGGAAGCTAAGAATAGCACAGAACCGCTCCGCAAAGGAGCGAGAACACGCGTCCGTTCGGAATTCCAGAAAAGACTCAGTCACACATTCCCGCGTTCATGAAACCAAAAAACCGACCTCCCTATGGTAGCCATTTCTTCAGGAAGTAGGCCTTGTTTCGCTCGTTAAGTTCGACCGTGTCGATTGACTTGCCCAGGTATTCGATCCGGGTCCGCGTCGAGCTTATTCCGTGATGGCCCCAATGTGTGACGTCAACATTAGGAACGACGAGACATTGATACCCTTTGCCCCTAATCTTGAATGACATGTCGATCTCCTCAAACCCGGCTGGTGTATATTCGTTATCGAAACCGCCAACTTCCTCGTACACACGCGCCTTAATCACGAACAAAAAGCCGGAAATTTCATCTGCCTCTTCAATCTCCGTGGTGCCCACCCTCTTGCCACTTTGCACTCCTTCCCACAACCCTCCCGCGGGACCGACTTGACCTACACTCTCTCTTGAATCAAGTACCGAAACCAAAGTTTCGACAGCGCCTTTCCCTACTTCGACATCATCATTGCAGAAGCAAAGCTGTTGACCTTCAGCGATGTTCGCACCGATATTCCATGCACGAGCCACTCCGGCGTTCGCAGAACACAACACATACTTTGATATTGAAGAATGAGTCTCGACAAAATGCACCAGTTCAGGATCACGGATATTATTAATCACCACAATGAGTTCGTGGTCGATGGACACGTTCTCAACAATCGAATCGACGGTAGCGGCCAGACCAAACTTCTTCTTGTAAAAAAACCTCGGATTTCGTCTTTTTTCCAGGCGATTTGCAGGAATGATTATACTGACCATCTCTCGCTCACCGAGTTCTTGTCGCTGGGTGCCAAACCTCGCCTCATTCTAAATCACCCCTTGCTCGTTTCTGAAAGCCTCCCGTTGCTGGCATTGGTACTTATCGAGTGATTCCCAATCAGCCTAAAGAACACGCCCGGCTTCTTCCCAGAACAACAGGCCCGAATTGATCATATTATTCGGCTCAGAGATACTGAAGGGAAACGAAAGCGCACCCACATTCTCATTTCCGATGATTTGAGCCCCACAAAGTGCTGCTTCCACGACCACCCTTCCCATCGGTTCGATCCATTTCGGAAGATGAACGTAGTTCACAGCCCGATTGTAAAGCTCGTTGATTCTATCATGCGGCACATTGGGAACATGTCTGCCAAAGACCGGTTCATCTAACAGGCTGGGGCCTACAAATAGAAAGTCTTTTTGGTTCCCAAACCGGTTCTTGATGTTCTGATATCCCTTGTAATCAGAAATAGTTCCGACATACAGATATTCTATGTCTCTTTTCTGGTGTTTGTTGACAAATCGACTAACATCAATGAGTGGCCTTAACCATGCTGCTTTCTCAAGATACCGATTCCCCAACATTCCATTCACGACCCGAAGGTGAAGAGGAGATAGGAAGAAATTCTTTCTCGAACGAGAATACAGCCAGTGTGCCCTTTGGAGATCACATTCGGCCGGACAAGAACCGATTGCCCCATTGCAGGGCAGTCCTGATCGTGAACAAATATCGACATACGCGTTATCAATATGCACGAAAGCCGCATCCTCGACAATTGAACGAATAAAAGCTTCGTCAAATGGAGTGCGTTGATCCGGGCAATTCCATACGTCTGAAAGAAGCCATAAATGAGGATTCAAATGTAGCTCTTTCCTCGGAGTGAAGAACTTGGAGAGCTTACCGGTACGTCTTGCAGCGATTTTGATATCATGCCCGAGCTTCCTGCCGGAAATTATGAGCGCCAGATTATCCAGCTCCCCGCCTCCATGATAGTACTCGGGATGAAGATAGCTGACGAAGTTGATTCTCACGCGACTACACAGCCTCCAGGTATCCCGATGATTTGCGATCGGTAGTCGTGCATACAAATAAACCCAGGTACCATGACAACAAGGGCTTACAGTATCTGACGCGCTTCAACGTTGAGAACCAGCACACAAGCGGTAGGTGGTATTGCTCCGCAACTGAGGTAAGTGGATTGCTTCTTCCCTCCCGAGAGCTGTCTGATACCCCCTCTCATTCGTTCCAGGGTGAACGAAATCAGTATGAGCGTACACGTTGAAGGAAAAGGACGGGCAATTTCATACAACCCTGCAATTTCAGCATCCGTTTGCATCTTGCCTGGATTGGAACTTCAGACTACGTCAGACAGATCCCCAAGAATCACACCTCGGGTCTGATCGCAGACTCATACCAGCGTACGGTAGCACGCAAACCTTCCTCAAAATCAGTCTTGGCCACAAAACCAAATCTCACCTGAGCAAGCTTCGTATCGAGCATTCTCCTGGGTTGCCCATTCGGTTTGGAGGAGTCCCAGATAATCGTCCCTTCGTAACCCGACAGCTTTGCGATCAAATGGATCAAATCCTTGATCGAAATCTCAAACCCCGCGCCGATGTTGACCGGATCGGAATCGTTATATTTTTCGGCGGCGAGCACAATTCCCTCTGCAGCATCGTCCACGAAGAGGAATTCACGCGTGGGGGATCCATCCCCCCACACCACTATTTCTTTCTCCCGATTCTTTTTTGCGTCAATGCACTTTTTGATGAGAGCAGGGATTACATGTGAAGATGAAGGATTAAAATTGTCACCGGGCCCGTATAGATTAACCGGCAGGAGATAAATCGCATTGAATCCGTACTCTTGACGGTAGGCCTGGGCCTGGACCAGCATCATTTTCTTGGCGAGACCGTAGGGCGCATTTGTTTCCTCCGGATACCCGTTCCAGAGCTCATCTTCCCGGAACGGTACGGAGGCGAACTTGGGATATGCGCAGATTGTTCCAACTGCGACAAATTTCTCAAGACCATACTGCCGCGCAATCTCAATGAGCTGAATGCCCATGATGGCATTATCATAAAAGAACTTCCCGGGATTGGCCTTGTTGGCCCCGATCCCACCCACCACGGCCGCCAGGTGGATCACCATCGAGGGTTTTGCCATATCAAAGAGACGGCGGATGTCCGCTTCTTTTCGCAAATCGTATTCACGGCTTCGTGGGACGACGACATTGTTGTAGCCCCGGGTTTTCAGCGTCTTGACGACAGCCTGACCCAGAAAGCCATTGCCGCCTGTGACAACAATCGAATGAGATTCCCAGGATTTCATTTTCTATTATTGCACGATGAATTGAGCGTTTCTGTTCCGCAGTGAGTGCGGATCATACAGGAACTTGGTTTGAATGGCTTCCGCAAGTTCCCGAATCCCATCTTCAACAGTTACTTCTGCTTTGTATCCAAGTACTCGCTCGATTTTGTCAAACGAGACTTTAATATCTCGCATATCGCCGCCAAATGTGAGGTCTTTGTACTCAATCGTAACACCGGGAACATACTTCTGAATCATCTGAATCAACTCTTCCTTGGTGTGGTTTCCCTTGTTAGAACCAACATTGAAGACCTGATTCCCCACTTTCGAAGTATCTGATTCAAGCGCCATCGTGAGTGCTTTCGCAATGTCACGGATATGAACAAAAGATCGATTGTAGTTCTTCTGGTATATGATAAGGTGGCGCCTCTCAATGGCCTCGAGGACGAACTGGTTGATAATCAAATCGAATCGTGTGCGGGGGGAAAGACCAAAAAGGGTCGCGAAACGAAAGAGGATAGGAATGGTCGTTGACTTTCTCCCTTCTTCCATGAGATAAAGTTCCGAAGAAATCTTTGTCTCGGCATACAGTGATTGGGGATTGAGCGGTGATTCTTCTGTTACAGGTGCATCTCCCTCTGCAATTCCGTAATTGCTGTACGTTGAAGAGAACACAAATCGCTTCACCTTATTCTCCCGGGCCAGCTCGTATACGTTTTTCGTTCCCTGCAAGTTGTACAGCCATGCAACCTGCGGCCCGACCGCCTGGCACGCGGGGAAGCCGACCAATGCAGCGAGGTGAATCACGTGCTCGACGTCCTTGAAGAAGGGTCGAATCGCTTCCTTGTCAGTTACATTTGCCTTGTGAAACTCAAATTGTGGATGGGTCAAATAGGCAAGCAGTGAATCACCTCCAAAGAGGAGGTCGTCAATGACGACAACAGAGTAGCCACGTTGGAGTAGAACGCCTGTGAGAAGCGAGCCGATGTATCCTGCGCCCCCGGTGATGAGCACTTTCATGATATTCTGTGAAGTAGAAGTGTGAGAAGTGAAATACTAGGTCAACGAATTCACGTAATCCCCGATTCGCCTACCGTAAACTGAACGTACTGCAAAGAACCCTGATGTTCCCGTAAAGGCAAGCAAGAAGCCAATTAATGCGTTCGTTGCCCGCTTCGGCCGTTCCTTCTTTACCGGTTCACGCCCCTCGTCTAGCACATTGATTGTGGTAATTTGCTTGATTTCATCAATCTTGGCAATCTCCGCCTGCTTCCGGAGTTCCAGATCAATCGTTCCTTTCACCTGCACCTCACGAGCCAGACGATCCTGCTCCAGGAGAAGCTGAGGTGAATCCATCACGCGTCGGTTCTTCTCCCGGAAGTTTTTCAGACCCTCTTCCGCACTACGAAGCTCAGTACTTACCTGGACGAGTCGAGATTCGATCCATTTTCTCTGTTCAGTGGCGCTCGTTGCCTTCTTTTCCCGGAGAAACAGGTCCATCTCGGCAAGAGCCGCGTTCAAAACGTCCGCGGCGAGGCGGGGTTCGCGCATCTCAACGCTGGCGGCAACGACATTTGTTTTATTGTCAAAACTGACGACCAGAAGCGATTTCAATCTACTCAACGCCGCATCGAGGTCTCTCTCGGCAGACCCTTCATCCAACCCCATCAACTGTATAAGGTTTACGGAATCCTTGAATCGCTCCGATGCGTACCTGCGTTCAATCACCGCAGTGAGAATCGATTCACTCGTCAAGATCACGGGATATAATCGTGAAATGTCCCCTCCAGAGACATTTACCCCTGCAAGCGACGCAAGCCCTGCAAGCGAGCCCATCGAGTTGAGCTTATTCTTGTCTGTTTCGGGCAGGATTGTAGCATCGGCTTTATAGTACTTCGGCAGGAGAAAATTAACGCCGAGTGTCAAGAACCCCACGACAAATGAAATGATGAGCACCCTTTTCCTCTCGGCCCAGACGGGGACGAAGAAGTCACGAAATGTTACTTCCCGCTTTGATGTCGGTGACGGATCAGGCATCGCGTTCTATTTTGTTACTTGGATCATTGCGACTGTGAGCGCCGCGAGGCTGGCGAGAATGGTCACCACATCCCGGAGGATTGGGAGAGTTTTGTCTTCCTTTTCAATCTTCTTTGGCACATAGACGGAGCTGCCAGGCAGAATGTCCTGGCTGCCGAAGAGCCCTCCCCCGTCCCACTTCTTGCCGCCCGGGAGCAGAACGAACATCCGGTCTTCATCTGCCTCTTGCTTCGTGCCGCCGGCCTGTTCGAGATAATAATCGAGACTCGCTCCCCTCTTGTAAAGGACTGGAGAAGGTACAATCACTTCTCCCGTCACATAAACAACATCCTCTACAATCGCGACGTTTATCGAGTCTCTGTCATAAAGAATCACATTGTCGCGTGATGACTCATCTTCAAGCGCTTTTTTGAAGTCAATAGGGACCAAACCGGCGTTGTTAAATTTCCTGAATAGCCTGGTCCCTTCAATGTATGCTCCAACACGTAGTCCTCCCGCCCGTTTGAACAGGTCGGCAACTCTCTCACCTGAGTACCTTATGGCATAAGTCCCGGGGAACATCGCATATCCGGTCAGGACGACCGATTTGGGAACTGTTATTCGGGGGTTTTCCGGGATCGAGACGATGTCATCGTCCTTCAAGAGAAACTCCGGATCACCCGCCTTCCAATAGTCGGCCGGGAGGTCCACCTTAAAGACCTGGCTATACTTCCCTACTTCAACCGTGTCCATGCGCGCTACTTCGATGCCCGATACCTGGCCCAGTTCCGTCAGACCACCTGCCATGACAATCAGGTCGCCGATCGTGAGATTCTCACGGCGGGGATACTTCCCCGGCTGGCGAACTGCGCCGGCAATTGTGACCATCTTTTGCGGATAGAAGAGACTCTCCGGATACACGAACACACTGTCTTCGTTCTTCAGGAAGAGGTTGTTCTTCTCTTCTCCACCCAGGGCCATGCGGACATTGAAAGGGAGGATC
>Ga0182027_10009469_pt1 | contig 13991 bp, 11 predicted proteins | sample 712E1DmetaG_FD_121300 | JGI IMG/M metagenome (GOLD analysis project Ga0182027, IMG submission 121300) | Permafrost microbial communities from Stordalen Mire, Sweden - 712E1D metaG (Illumina Assembly) | ecosystem: Environmental > Terrestrial > Soil > Wetlands > Permafrost | place: Sweden...
AGCGCACGCCTCACGGCTTTTACAAAGCCGGAAAACAGCGGCCGACCACCCTGCGAAAAGAACAGGGCCGGGAACGGAGAGAAAATGGCGAAATTGGAGCCCTTTTGTAGTATGATTTTAAAAAAATGATTTAACTGAATTGGAAGGTAGAGGCGACATGTTCAGGCGGATGGCAAACTCGATCCTTGTTTTCTACCGGGAGGAAACCCTCCAGGAGCGCAGCGAGCGCATGCTGCCGGGAGTGGTCATCGGGATCATTTTAGGCACAGTCTACGTTTTAACACTCTCATTGATTAATTTCATCAGCCTGCCGGCATTACACCTCAGCCTGGATTGGGGTCGGATGCTGGCAGCCCTGCTTGAATACGACCTGGCGCTGGCCCTGGTGGGCGCCATTTCCGGCTGGTTCACCGAAGCTCCTGCAGGGGCCATCGGTGGCGGGATCGTGACCTTATTGCTATATCTGCTGATCAACTGGCTGATTATCCGTTTTACGGGAGGAAGCCCGGAACGAATTGTGCAATTGATCATTACCGCTCTGCCGCTGCTGCTAGCCGCCATGCTGCTATGCTTGGCTTTCCGGTTTGCGGTCAGTCGCTATTTGCGTGTCAAACAAACGCGCCCAGGTCCTATGCGCAGCCTCCGATTGGCGGGACTGATCGCGATCGTTATCGTGATAGGAATACTGCCTGGATTCTCTGCCAGTTTCAACATAAACGCGCAAAATATCGTTCAGACCATGCAGGAAAGGTTGCAGGCGGTGGCCGGCGACCCCACGTTACAAGCTCAATTTCCGTTGACGGAATTCCCTGCCCTGCAAAGGCATTTCGGGATGCATTTTGTACTTTACCCGCGTAACTCCTCTTCAGAAGGCAGCGCACTGGATGTGACGATCCGGTATGCTGACGGATATGCAATCACCTGCCTGGTCCCGACCAGCGATCCTTACGTGCAATATTTTAAACAATGTTTTGCGGGGAATAATGTGAACCTGCCCTGAGTATGGTTTAGAATAAACCCATTCTAGGGTAAATTTAGAGAGACACAAGAAATTATTATCAAGGGGGATACATTTTTTACCATGAAATCTCGGAGTTAAACTCCGAGATTTCATGGTTTCTTGGAGAAAATTACTTCCCGGTCCGGCCAAATTCCGCCGGCATATCCATCACAATGGCGCTTAGCCGCCCGATCAGACCATCCACCAGGCCAGCGATATCGTCGGTCTCGTGGTCGTACCAGGCGTTAAAGGTGGTGTCGTGCAGGGCGCGCGCGACGAAGGCCAGGAGCATGGGCGTATCATCATTGGGACCGGCTCCCAGCCGCTCAATCATCAATGCGGCGATACGCTCCTCGAGACGATTGCGGCGTTCCATCATGGCGCGCCTGAGCACGCTGGTTTCCCGCAAAATGCGAATGACATAGCGAACCAGGTCCCGGTCCGCCAGGCCGGCCTGCACGGCCGACACGAGGGCATTACGGATGGCTAGCAGGGGCGGTTCATCCAGGGGGCGCGTGGCAAGCCCGTCCAGCAGCAACTCGCCAAGCCGGTCGGAGCGCTCGACCATCACATCTTCCTTGGATTTGTAGTAGCGGAAGAAAGTCCGCCGGGAAACGCCGGCGGCCAAAGCGATCTGTTCCACGGTGGTCTCATCAAAACCTTGCGAGAGGAACAATTGCTCAGCCGCGGCGCTCAGAGCATCCCGCACCACCTGCTGCTTGCGCAACTTGAGGCTGGCCGATGCAGACGGAACCGCCTGGGCAAACGGCCTGGCTTTTGGCAGCGGGGATTGCAGGACTGGATCACTCATGGGTGAATTGTAGCACAGAGTGTTGACAATGTCACTGAGTGCCATTATGATTGGTACTTGCCCGAACGAGGGATGGGTCGGCTGATAATAAGCAGGTATCCCTTGGAATCGGAGACTGGCAGAAAGAGGCTGAATTATGAGTGATATACCGGAGGCTGAGGTCGCGAGGCGGGTCGAAACAATCCTGGCGGGGATGAGTATCGAAGAGAAGATTGGGCAGTTGACCCAGATCGCGGGTGCGCCGTTCTTCCCGGGGCCGGAGCCCGAGGAGGTCATCCGGAAGGGCGGAGCCGGATCGGTGTTGTGGCTCAACGACACACAGAAGTTCAACGCACTGCAGAAGATCGCCGTCGAAGAGAGCCCATCGAAGATCCCGCTGCTCTTCGCCCTGGATGTGATCCATGGCTATCGCACCATCTTCCCTGTGCCGCTGGCGATGGCCTCGTCATGGGATCCGTCGGTGGCTGAACGGGCCCAGGCGGTAGCGGCCAAAGAGGCACGCGCGGCTGGCCTGCACTGGACCTTTGGCCCGATGCTCGACATCGCCCGGGATGCCCGCTGGGGCCGGATTGTGGAGGGCGCCGGCGAAGACCCCTGTCTGGGTGCGGCCATGGCAGCTGCCCAGGTGCGCGGATTCCAGGGGCCATCTGTCGGTACGCCCGACCATGTAGTGGCCTGTGCCAAGCACTTCGCAGGGTATGGCGCGGCAGATGGCGGGCGCGACTACGACCCGGTCTACCTGCCCGAATCCCGCTTGCGCAACGTTTACTTCCCGCCCTTCCAAGCGGCCGTGAAGGCGGGCGTGGGGACGTTCATGAGCGCTTACATGGACCTGAACGATGTACCGGCAAGCGGGAACCGCTTCCTGTTACACGACGTTCTGCGCGGCGAGTGGGACTTCCAGGGCTTCGTAGTCAGCGATGCGATGGCGGTCGGAAACCTAGTCATCGAGGGCTTCGCACGCGACGGTCGCGATGCGGCTCTGCGGGCGCTGAGTGCGGGTATGAACATGGACATGGCCAGCGGAACATTCTCAGAAAACCTGGCCGGGCTGGTGGAGGATGGTACATTGAAGGTAGCCGACATCGAGGCGGCTGTGCGGCCCATTCTGGCCATAAAAGTTCGCATGGGGCTCTTTGAGCACCCATACACCGACGAGACCAGGCTGGCGCAGGTGCTGGCTCAGCCTGAGAACCACCAGGAAGCCCGCCTGGCCGCGCAGCGTTCCATGGTGCTGCTGCGTAACGAAGGCGGACTCCTGCCGCTTGCGAAGAACCTGAAGAAGGTGGCCATGATCGGTCCGCTGGCCGATTCGATGGAAGCCACGGAGGGTTCATGGATGGTCTTTGGCCATACGCCGGCGGCCGTAACGGTACTGGAAGGCATGCGCGCCAAGCTGCCAGAAGCGCAAGTGACATATGCTCCCGGCCCGGAAATCCGGCGCGAGATCGTTTCGTTTTTCGACGATATGATGCCCGGGGCCAACGCGAAGCCCGTGCAGACACCTGAACAGGCCGAGGCGGCCTTCCAAACGGCCGTGGCAACGGCGCGTGCAGCGGATGTCATTGTGATGGTGCTCGGCGAGAAAGCCGACATGGCCGGCGAGGCCGCCTCGCGCGCTTCGCTCGATCTGCCAGGCCGGCAGGAGGAGTTGCTCAAGGCAGTCGTGGCGCTCGGCAAACCGGTGGTGCTGGTGCTTTTGAACGGCCGACCGCTGAGCATCAGTTGGGCGGCGGAGAACGTTCCGGCGATCCTGGAGGCCTGGGAACCCGGCAGTGAGGGCGGCCACGCGATTGCCGAAATCCTGTTCGGCGATGCCAACCCGGGCGGCAAGCTGCCCGTCACTTGCCCGCGCAAGGCCGGCCATGTGCCGCTTTACTATGCACGCGACCTTTCGCATCAGCCTGAAGATCACCCAATGTACCGCTCGCGCTACTGGGACGGCCCAACCACGCCGCTGTATCCCTTTGGATTCGGTCTCAGCTACACAACATTCTTGATCACGAATCTGAAGTTGGCGACTTCGAAGGTTAAGGTGGGGAGTTCAGTGAGCGTGACAGCCGACGTGACGAACACAGGTTCCGTTGTGGGTGACGAGGTGGTGCAACTCTACATCCACCAGAGAGCCAGCAGCGACTCGCGTCCGATGCGCGAGCTGAAGGGCTTCGAACGTCTCACGCTCAAGCCCGGTGAAACGAAGACGGTCAGCTTCCTGCTCGGGCCGGATGAACTGGGCTACTGGAGCACGAACGCCGGCAAGTGGGTTCAGGATGCGGAATACTTCGATGTGTGGGTCGGCGCTGATTCAACGGCGACGCTGTGCGCAGAGTTCGAGGTGATTCGCTAAGAGCGAGGCGGGGATCCTGATGAACAGCACCCTGAAAATCCATCGCAAGGTGGTGGGTTTTCAGGGTGTATTAAAATTAAGCACATTCCAGCTTAAGGCAGGGATTTGGACTTTAAAATGCCCATCCTGTAATTGGCCGTCCTGGCGAACTACCGGCACAACCGTGTTCGGCGCGCTTTCGATATTCACAGCTTTGGGGTTATCGTGGTGCAGCACGATATGTTCTTTGAACTTCAAACTTTGAAATGCCCGCAAATCGCAGCTCAATTCAAGATCATCCTGGAGGCTGCGGTTCACAGCAAAAATGGTCAGGGAACCATCGTCGCCAAGGACGGCGGTGGCATCGAGCAACGGAACGGCTGCGAAGTCTGTGCAGTCGTAGAGCGGGGAATTAATCACGGGTCGAAGAGCAATCCCGCGTCCGTACAGGGATGCATGCAGAAAAGGCCAATAAATTGTTTGCACCCAGCAGCCATTCTGGCTGGTCATAATGGGCGCGATCACATTCACGAGCTGGGCGAGGCAGGCAATTTTCACCCGGTCTGAATTGCGCAGCAGTGTGATCAACAGGCTCCCGACCAGCAGGGCATCCTCGAAATTGTAAACATCTTCCAGGACGGGTAGCGATTGCCCCCAGCGGTTTTGCTTCATTATCTGCTTATCTTGCTCTTGAGAATGGTACCAAACATTCCACTCATCAAAAGAAAGATTCAGTTTCTTCTTAGTATGTTTCTTTCCGCCGGCGGCATCACATAGAGACACAACCGTCTTAATGAACGCATCCATGTCGACGCTTTTGGCCAGGAAGCTGGGGGTGTCATTGGCAGAGTTTGAGTAATAACGATGCAGAGAAACATAATCCACGTTTTCGTAACATTGGTCGAGCATTTCCAGTTCCCAGGATCCAAAGGATGGCATATCGTAGGCGGAAGAACCGCATGCAACCACTTCAATGGACGGGTCGACCCACTTCATCACCTTGGCGGTTTCATTGGCAGACCTGCCATATTCATAAGCAGTCTTCTGACCGATCTGCCAGGGGCCATCCATTTCGTTTCCCAGGCACCACAGTTTAATTCCAAACGGTTTTTCGGAACCATTTACCCTGCGTAGATCGCTCCAGTAGCTGCCACCGCTGTGGTTGGCGTATTCCACAACATTGCGCGCCGCTTCCATCCCGCGTGTCCCAAGATTTACGGCATACATCACCTGACTGCCGACCTTTTCAGACCAGTGACAGAATTCGTGTAACCCGAATTGGTTGGTTTCCGTCGTGGACCAGGCCAGATCAAGGCGCGCCGGCCGGTGCTCACGCGGGCCAATGGAATCCTCCCAATTGAATCCGGAGACAAAATTGCCACCCGGATAGCGCACAATGGGCACATTTAATTTTCTTACCAACTCGATCACATCCTGGCGGAATCCAGCCTCATCCGACCTGGAATTCCCCGGATCATAGATCCCCCCATATACCGCGCGGCCCAGATGTTCGATGAATGAGCCAAATAACCGTTCATCCACCCTGCCAATTGAAAAGTCCTGATCAACTATTATGGTTGCTTTTTTCATTTCCCATTAGCCTTTGACACTTCCAGTAGACATACCCTCGATAAAGAATTTTTGTGCGCTGAAAAACAGGATCATGATCGGTACGACGGACATGACTGCCCCTGATATTAACAGCATATAGTTATTTCCATAAGGGCCCATTAAACTGGTCAGCCCAATCGGCAGGGTAAATTTCTTACTATCATTCAGCACCAACAAAGGCCACAAGTAATTGTTCCAGGAAGTCATGCCAACAAAAATGGCCATCGCCGCAAAGGCCGGTTTCATCAACGGTACGATAAGCCTTAGAAATATTCCATACTCACTGCAGCCATCGATACGGCCAGCATCCACAATCTCTTTGGGAATGCTTTGCAGGTATTGACGGAAGAAAAATATGGCGATCGGGTTGGCCAGATAGGGCAGAATAATCCCGATATAGCTATTGATCAATTTCATTGCCACAATCTCACGATATAAAGGCAGCATCAGGATCTCAAAAGGAATCATCATGACGATAAGAACACAGACAAACAATACGTTTTTCCCCTTGAAATTATAAAAGGCGAAACCATATCCAACCCAGGCGCTTACAAAAAGAGTGGAAACTGTCTGAACCAGGGTCAAGAACAGGCTGTTTCCAAACCATCGAAAATATTCGTTGTTACCGCTGAACAGGTATTTATAATTTTCGAGTGTCAGATTTTCAAATTTCAAGTTGAAGCCATTTCGAATCACCATATTGCTGGGCTTAAATGATGTAAGTACCATTGACACAAAAGGGGTAAGAACGATCACGCTTAGAACAGTAAAAAACGCGATCAGCAAAATCCCGGTCAGGCGGAGTTGTCCTGGTTTTCGAATGGGTTTAGTTAATGTTGTCATTTTAAGCGTTCTCCGTTCCCAAAACCCCTGAGAGTCTCAGCTGCACCAGGTTAATGACAAGGACGACCGCAAGCAATATCATTCCAATAGCAGAAGCCAGGCCCAAATTACCCTGGCTGATGCCATTCTCATAAATGTAACCGACAATGGTCAATCCAATATTGTTCGGAGAAGATTTGCCTGCCCAGATCATTTGACTTTCTACAAACATCGCCAGGCCCCCATAAATACTGATTGTCAGCACGTATACTATGGTGGGTTTTAATAAAGGGACGGTGAGATACCTGAATCTCTGCCAGACATTGGCGCCATCTATTTCACAGGCTTCAAACAGTTCCACCGGAATACTATTAAGCCCAGACAAGAAATAAACAACGTTGATGCCGGTCCAACGCCAACTGGCCAGAGTCACCAGCACGATCATAGCCGGCCACTGCAAACTGACCCAGCGGACCTTATCGCCTCCCAGCCCATTAATGATCAGACTATTGACCAGGGCTGAATCGGTTTCATTGAACATAAACCGGAAAGTAAGGCCGGCAACTACCACACTGCAAAGAAGCGGGAGAAACAGGATCGCCCGAAAAATACCACTTCCACGCATGGCCTTATTGTTAAGCATACAGGCAAAAAGCAATGGAAACGGAATCAGTAAAGCCAGTGTCAGCGCCGTATAGATCACACTGTTGCGGATGGCGATCGGTAAAGTCGAGTCATTCAGCAGCATGCGATAGTTTTCGAGCCCGACAAAGTGGATATCACCAATATTGACACTTTGAAAACTCATCACGATCGTGCTGCCAATTGCGTAAACAAAGAATATCCCAAAAAGGAGTACAAAGGGCAGGACAAAAACGTACGGAGCAATCTTTTGTGAGTTCAGCTTCAGATTCATATTGGCTGTCTTCCAGGTTAATTACAGTTGGGATGATCAATCTTTTCCACTGATTTCGCAGGAATAAAGCCCCTGGTGATCTTTTTCCAGGGGCTTTATTCCCTACAATTCATTCTACGACTAAGGCTGCTTTGACTTGGCCATCAATTCTTTTTGGGTTGCAGTCAACTCTGTCTGTGGATCTACTTTATCACCATAGATCTTATTCCAGGTGGTTGCACTCAGGTAGTCATTAATGATGCCGGAGTTCTGCATGGTCTTGTCGGTCCACAATTTGTCCGAAACCGCGGCCAGTACATCAAATGGGTTGGTTTCAAAGTATTGAAGGAACTTGTTACTGGGATCGGTTGTGATCGATTTGTCCTGGGCAACAAGTTTGTTCACGGGATCGAAACCAAGGGTTTTCCATTCACCGGCGCTGCCTTCGGGGCTCAACTTGGCCCAGACTATAAATTGAGCAGCCAGGTCGGCATGGGGGCTCTTTTTGTAAACAGTGGTGCCCGTGCCACCCAGACCTACCGATTTGTAGGAGTTGGTATCAAAGACAGGTAAGGGAGCGATGGCAATTTTGCCCTTCAAATTCGGCATTTCATCGGTGAAGCGGCTCATATACCACAGTGGATAACCAACGGCAGCGACATCACCAGCGGCAATCGCGGCCTTGCCTTCAGGGGTATCGGCATTCCCGGTGGGAATGGTACCGATGATCCCCTCATCAACCCACTTGCGGATTAGTTGAACGGCCTTGAGGGAATCAGGAGTATCGAGATTGGGCATGCCGTTGGCATCGATGATATCGTGACCCATCTCGGCCATCAGGATGGTGTACTGGTAAGCGCCATAGGTTTCGACGTAGGTCATGTATTTGCCAGTTTTTTGATGGTACGTTTTCATCGCTGCTTCAAAGTCATCCCAGGTTACGATGGTTTTGTAATCGATGCCGGCGGCATTAAGCAGGTCGGTATTGTAGTACATGACCGTTGCGCCAACATGGCTGGGGGCAGCGTACAATTTTCCATCCTTGCTAACCTCATCCAAAATCGAGGTAATAAGATCTTTGGCATAAGGTTGAACATAGGATGTCAGGTCAAGGAATTGGATATCGCCATTCATGAACATGGGCCATTTACCCATCTCAACGTCAGCAATATCGGGTACGCCCTGGCCTGCAAGCTGGGCAGCGTACAGTTTATCGTGCATGGACGCCCAATCATAAAAAGTAGTGGTAAGTTTAATCGGTTTATCGGGGTGCAGTTGATTCCACCGGGTGGCCATTGATTGGAAGTAATCAAGATGCTGTTGGATAAAAGACCACATCGTTAATTCCGTCGGCGCGGCAGCGGTGGCTGGAGCGGCGGTGGCCGGAGCAGAGGTGGCGGGGGCTGCAACAGCCGGGGCGGAAGTAGCCGGAGCGGCGGAGGCTTTGGTAGCAGCAACTGCTGGAGTGGATGCGGACGGGGCGCAGCTAACGCAAAGCACCAGTGCCATAAAGCAGACTAAAAGACTTGAAACGAACCTTTCCTTATTCATTTTACGATTCTCCTCATAGAATTTATCAAAATTGGGTTGTTTATTTTTCGACTAACCAGACGCGCATTTCGTTTTCGCCACGATTGCCCCATTGGCTGTAAGGAATAAGCGCGATTTCGCAGGACTCATACACACTGGATTGTGAACTATAGAGCGTCCTGTTCCAGTTTTTTCCCGATAGGCTGTATCCAGCCGTCTTCAGAACTGGCATATTATCGCCGAGCCAGCCAACTCTCTGCTCGGTGAACACAGCATCTTCAGGCAATCGAAGTGAACTCAGGGGCGCAGCGTTATCAGCGGCCTCTACACAGTAAGTGGTCAGCCCTCTCTGAACACACAGCTTTCCGGCTGCTGCGGAAACACGCGGGTGAGCTTTAAGAATTCTAACCTGGGGAACCAGGCAATAATTATATTCTTTTCTGCCACCCGCATGATGAATTGTAAAGTATCCATCTGCGTGTTTTTCAAACTGATCGCCGACCAACTTTGAGTTGTCAGGATGCCTTAAGAGAACTTCCGTCGGATCTCCATCAATCGTAAGTGTATATTCGTGCCCTTCGTGCATAAGTTTTACATACAGACCTCCTTTTGTGAATGAAGAACCAATATGAGAAAGGATATACAAACGACCAGTTTCTACAGCGTAAATGTATCCACCCAGAGAAGTAAGAATTCGTGCCAGATTAGGCGGACAGCACGCGACGCCAAACCATTTTTGTCTTTGCGTTTTTACATGGGATAACATGGGGTTATTCGAGACGGTCTGGGGAACAACTTCCAAGGGATTTACATAGAAATAATGCTGCCCATCCCGCCCCATCCCTGAAAGAACGGTGTTATACAAAACCTGTTCCCAGATATCGTAAGTTGACTTTTTTCTATTGAGCAACCACATGCGGGAGGAAAAAAGCATCAGGCCGATTGAAGCACAGGTTTCAGCGTAGGCGCTATCAGGGGACAAGTCGAAATCTACCGTGAAACGCTCCCCCGATTTGGCTGAACCCACACCTCCGGTAACATACATCTGGCGATAGACAATATTTTCATACAATCTTTCAACGGCCTCATTCAATTCATGATCATTCGTCAGCCGGGCCAGATCTGTCATGGCGCTGTAGAGGTACATAGCCCGGACTGCATGGCCTGTGGCAACCATCTGCTGGCGTACCGGCAGATGGGATTGAAAATAATCTGCCTTGACATTAGTCAACTCGGAGAAAATAAAGGAATGGCCTTCTTTTTCACATTCTTCGGCAAAAATATTTTCTCCAACGCCGCGTTCATTCACGAAGTAACCAGCCAGGGAAAGATATCTTTCTTCACCAGTCACTTCATAAAGACGGATCAATGCCAGCTCAATTTCTGGATGACCCGGATAGCCACGCTGCTTGTCTTTTCCAAAAGTCAGATCAATTAAATCGGCAAAACGACGAGCGATATTCAGAAGCTTGACTTTCCCCGTGGCTTGATAATGGGCAACGCCTGCTTCGATCAGGTGCCCGGCACAATACAACTCGTGCCCTTCCATAAGGTTTGTCCATCTTTTATCTGGAGCGACAACAATAAAAAATGTACTCAGATAGCCATCGGGTTGCTGCGCTGCACCGATCAGGTCAATGGCTTGATCGCATAATTTCTCCAGGCCGGAATTTTTTTCAGCAGAAAGAGTATAGGAGACTGATTCAATCCACTTATAAAGATCGGTGTCTACAAAAACTGTTCCATAATATTTATCGTCAGACAGGCCTGCAGCCACCTTGAAATTTTCGATGCAATGGCTTTTCACCGCGCCGTCCACACGATCATTTAAAATTTCCCACATATGCGGTAACATTACATCCCGCACAAGGGCAAATTGTTTTGCCCAGATTGGATCATCCATCTTCACGTCAGCAACCGGAATGAATTTCATAAAAAAACCTGTTTTGATGAGAAAGATTAGCTATAGAAAACGTTTACTATGCTTATTATTACAGAAAACGTTTTCTATGTCAAGAGGTAATTTTCCGTTTTGCAATAACGGCACTTTGGGAATTGCCGGAATGATAAAGAAAAATGGGAATGTTAGGCGGATGAGGGCGCCCACCCCCATACAATTCCCTATATCCCAGCAATTCCCCATGAACCACATGAACCACATTGACATGGCAACCATTTTCTATTACACTAAATTTGGTAAACGTTTACTGTTTTTATTCTTCATCCTCTTTGGGGAAGATCCCATGCCAGCTAAATTAGAAGATATTGCCAGAGAATCCGGTTTTTCAATCGCCACCGTCTCCAGAGTACTGAACCACAGCACCTATCCGGTCAGGGCTGCAGTGCGCGAAAAAATCCTTGAAACCGCCCAGACGATGGGCTACCGCCCCAACCTGGCCGCGCGCAGTTTGCGAACCGACCGTTCGAATACCGTGGGCATTCTGGTTGATGATCTGCTCAGCCCCTTTACTCCGCCAGTCGTACGCGGCATTCAAGATCAACTGAGAGATAACAATTGCATCGGCCTGATCGTCAATTCGGATTGGGATCTGGAGCAAGAGCAGGCCGGCATCGTATCCCTGCTAAGCCGCCCGGTGGATGGCATCATCTTTGTGGAATATTCTCATCCAACCAGCAATGAGGCGCTTGCCAGTGCCAACAAGCCGGGTGTGTTCGTTCATCGTCTGTTCGGTACTGCCATTAAAAATTCGGTTGTGCCGGATGACATTTACGGCGCCAGCCTGGCCGTGGAGCACCTGATTCACCTGGGGCATCGTTCCATTGCACACATCAGCGGTCTGGAAAACTGGCACAATTCAAAAGAGCGGTTGGAAGGCTACAAAAAAACCTCGAAAAGCATGGAATAGCACTGGTGGAAGAATGGATCCAGCCAGGGGACTGGGAAATCGAAGGAGGCTACCGGGGTGCACAAAGCCTGCTGAAATTACCAAACCGTCCGACTGCCATTTTTGCATCCAACGACCTGATGGCCCTGGGCGCCATTTACGCCATCCAGGATGCCGGTCTCAGTGTTCCGCACGATATTGCCGTAGTCGGTTACGATAACCGGGAATTTACCTGGATCGCCCGGCCCAACATTACCACTGTGGAAATGCCAGTCTATGAAATGGGCAGGATCGCGGCCGAAATTCTTTTACAACAGATCGCGGATGGCAGCCGTGAAAACGAAGAGGTCAAAGTCAAGGGAGAATTGATCGTGCGAGATACGTGTGGAGCCAGTGAATCTCAAAAGACCAATCGCCGTTTTGAACGGAATACATCCCTGCGGAGACTGCTTTTGAATAAAGAGCCGGAGAATTGATAATTTAATTTCAGGGTGGGTTGAGAATTGTGAGCTTAAAGCAAACTTCGAAAGTCATTTAAAACAAAAATCTGCTTGCCGGTCCGCAAACAGATGCAATCGTTTTGTTCTATACCATAAATTATATAACGCCTGGGGGAGATTTTCAATAGCGATTAAAGGTGATGCTTTTATAAGATGCACGTTGTAAAATGCAGGCCAACACCTTTCAAAGGACAATTAGGATGCGCGTATTGCTATCGACAATCGGATCTCGGGGCGATGTCCAGCCGCTGGTGGGACTGGCATGGCAATTGAAGGCGCTCGGGCAGGAGGTGCACCTGTGCGTGCCGCCGGACTTCCGCGATTGGATCGAAGGCCTGGGGATGCCCGTCACACCGATCGGTCCGGAGTTGCGCCCGACCGGGAAAGCCAGCCCGGTCACCGCTCCACCTATACCCGAACAGCGGCGTCAGATGATGGAAGGCACGGTCGCCACCCAATTCGAGACCATCACGGCAGCCGCCCAGGGCACCGACGTCATTGTGGGGGCAACAGCCCTGCAGATCGCGGCTCCCTCAATAGCAGAAAGCCTGGGCATTCCATATTTCTTCGCGGCCTACTGCCCGGCAGTCCTGCCATCACCACAGCACGCACCGCCGGTACTGGCCATGCTGGGAGATAAACCGGCATCTGCAAAGCCGGATTACCGTGAACTGTGGACCCAGGATGCCCAACGCTGGAACGCCATGTGGAGCGAAATACTCAATTCGCAACGGGCAAAACTCGGCCTGCCCCCGGTCAGTGATGTGCGCAGTTATATCCTGACCGAACAGCCCTGGCTGGCCGCCGACCCAACCCTGGGACCCTGGCCTGATCCCACCGACCAGGCCGTATTTCAGACCGGCGCCTGGATCCTGCCAGATGAACACCCACTATCCCCTGAGTTGGAGAGGTTCCTGGAGGCCGGCGAACCACCCGTCTACTTTGGCTTCGGCAGTATCCGCGTACCGCAAGGCCTCAGCCAGGCCATGATCCAGGCGGCGCGTGCGCTCGGGCGGCGCGTGATCATCCTGCGGGGTTGGGCTGACTTGACGCTCTTAGATAATGAACCTGATTGCCTGGCCATCGGCGAGGTCAACCAGCAGGCGTTATTCAAACGGGTTGCCGCGGTCGTACACCATGGGGGTGCGGGCACCACCACGGCGGCCGCGCGCGCCGGCGCGCCCCAGGTGGTCATCCCACAGCATTACGACCAGCACTACTGGGCCAGGCGAGTCGATCAACTCGGCATCGGCAGCGCACATATGCCCGGCGCACCCACCAGCGAATCGCTGACGAGCGCGCTCGAACAGGCGCTCCAGCCCGAGGTGGCTGTACGGGCGCAATCCATTGCCAGCGCAGTGCGCAGCGATGGCGCTCAGATGGCTGCCCAACGCTTGCTCGACTGCGTCTTCTATAACTGAGGATTCAAAAGCAGGGGATAAATTGAATCACGAAGGGGCTGACTAAAAAGTTTGTAAAACCATTCGGAAACCGCCAGACGTGGCGATCTCCGAATTTATTTTTCCAATAGATGCCAGCGGAACGCCATTCGGCTATCCATTCAAGAGAGCCCGTTCGTGTGGGCAGCCAGCGCGAGGGGAGGGTGGATTTCTCTTTGCTTAAAACCCTTGACTTGGAGTCAACTCAAGG
>Ga0182027_10009470_pt1 | contig 13990 bp, 13 predicted proteins | sample 712E1DmetaG_FD_121300 | JGI IMG/M metagenome (GOLD analysis project Ga0182027, IMG submission 121300) | Permafrost microbial communities from Stordalen Mire, Sweden - 712E1D metaG (Illumina Assembly) | ecosystem: Environmental > Terrestrial > Soil > Wetlands > Permafrost | place: Sweden...
AAGATGCAGCAGCTTTCGCCGGTCACGGTCAAGAAGCAGCCGATTCAGCTCACCCTTCCCACCATCGGCACCGGCGTCAGCGTCAACGACATCGTGATCTTTACCCGCCTTTTTGCCACCATGATCGACGCGGGCTTGCCCATCGTGCAGTGTCTCGAAATTCTTTCGTCGCAGGCCGAAAACAAGCGCTTCGGCAAGATCCTCAGCCAGATTCGCACCAGCGTGGAAGGCGGTCTGACGCTTTCGGATGCCATGCGCCGCTTTCCCAAGGTTTTCGACAATCTCTTCGTCAACCTGGTCGCGGCGGGCGAGGCGGGCGGTATCCTGGATACGATTCTCCAGCGCCTGTCGCAGTACATGGAGAAGGCGCAGAAGCTCAGGCGACGCGTGAAGGGCGCCATGAGCTATCCGCTCATCGTCCTTTTCATCGCCGGCATCGTCGTCGTCGTTCTTCTCACCAAGGTCATTCCGGTCTTCGAGAAGATGTTCAAGGACTTCGGTGGCGGTAAGCTGCCGGCTCCCACCCAGCTCGTCATCGACCTTTCGTACGCGATGCGGAGCTACCTGCCCTACATCGTGGCCGGCCTCATCGCGCTCTACTCCGGGTGGAGGATGATCCTGAGAACGCGCCGGGGCCGCTTGGCGTGGGACGGTATGCTGCTCAAGCTTCCCATCCTGGGGACGGTTCTGCGCAAGACCGTGGTCGCGCGCTTCACGCGCACCATGGGCACCCTGCTGTCGTCCGGCGTTCCAATCCTCGATGCCATGGAGATCGTGGGTAAGACCGCGGGCAACGTGGTGGTTCAGGACGGCATCATGTTCGTGCGCGCGCGCATCTCGGAAGGCAAGGACATGTCGACGCCGCTGATGGAAACCGGCCTCATGCCGCCCATGGTGGTGCAGATGATCAGCGTCGGCGAGCAGACGGGAGCGCTCGATTCCATGCTCAACAAGATTGCCGATTTCTACGAGGAAGAGGTCGACGTCGCCGTGGCGTCCATGACCAGCATGATCGAGCCGCTCATGATGGTGTTTCTTGGCACCGTGGTAGGCGGCTTGGTCATCGCCATGTATCTGCCGATTTTCGAGATGGCCGGCAACATCAAGAGCTAAGCTTCGCCCGCTTCGCGAATTGGCTCGCTAGAATTCCTTCGCCGCTAACCAAGGAGCCGGTGTGACGACAAAGGATCCAGGATTGCCGGCCGATGCGCCGGCGCCCGCACCCGTCGGCGACGAGGCCGCGCCACGCCCGCTTTCCCCGCTCGTTCTCATGGGCGCTGAACCGTCCGCAAGCCAAAGAAGCAGGCCGCGGGCGGAGGCGATGCGCATCGTTACCTACCTCATGCTCGTTCGCACCGGGCTGGCCACCGTGCTCATGCTTTCCGTGGTCGTCTTGGCGTGGACGCTCGGTTCGCCCGAGGCGCTCTCGGGTCCCTTCGGTCGTTTCATGTTTGGGCTGCTGGCCACGACCTACCTGGCGAGCCTGTCCTACGCCATCAGCCTGAAGCGCATTCAGGATCCGATTCGCTTCGCCGATATCCAAATCGGCGTCGATCTGGTCCTGGTGACCTTGCTCATCCACGCCACGGGAGGCGCGCAAAGCGGCTTTACCTTTCTGTACCTCGTCGATGTCGTCGCGGTTTCGTCCCTTCCCAAGGGCTTCGGCGCGGCCAGCGTGTCACTCGCCAGCGCGCTGCTCTATCTCGGCATCTCTCTGCTCGGGTATTTGAAGATTCTTCCCCCCATCACGGGGCAAACGGTGTTTCCGTGGGATCTCACGCGCGAGGAATTCGTATTTCGGGTGGTGATGTTCCTAGGCGGATTGGTGTCGGTGGGTTCGCTGGGCGTGGGCTTGGCCCGGCAGCGGCGCAAAGCCGGTGAGCGCCTGGCGATGCACCAGCAGATGGTGGGCGATCTCGCGTCGCTACACCAGAACACGATTCGTTGCCTGTCGTCCGGCCTCGTCACCACCACCCTCGATGGAACCATCACGACGATCAACGACGCGGCTTGCGAGATTCTGGGAGTCACGCACGCGCCGCCTCTCGGTCACAAGCTGGCGCATCACATCCCGGGTCTCGAGGTTGTGTTGGCCAAGGCAGGGGCGCTCGGCCGCGTGTTGCGCGATGAAGTGGATGCGGTTCGCGCCGACGGAGCTCTGCGGCGGCTGGGACTATCCGCGACGCCGCTTTCCGACCACACCGGCAACGTCATCGGCCGCGTGATTCATTTTCAGGATCTGACGGATCTGCGCCGGATGGAACAAGCCGTGGCGCGCGCCGAGCACCTGGCCGGTATCGGCCGCTTGGCCGCCAACATCGCCCACGAAATCCGCAACCCCTTGGCCAGCATTTCGGGCTCAGTCGAAGTGCTCAAGGCTTCGGCGGGCGTAGACGCCGAAACCCGCAACCTCGTCGACATCGCCGTGCGCGAGGTCGACCGAGTCAATGCGCTCATCACCAATCTGCTCAACTACGCACGCCCGCGCGCCGAGGATCGGCAGCGCCTCGATCTCGGCGAGATGGTGACCGAGATTGCGAAAATGTTCGAGCAGGAACGGCGCACGACGCAGGTGCGCCTGCAACTACGGGCGCAGACCGGCGTGTGGGTCGAGGTCGCCGCCGGCCAGATGCACCAAGTGCTGTGGAATCTCCTGCGCAATGCCGTGGAAGCCATGCCCCAAGGTGGGACGATCCATCTCGCGGCCGCGCGCAAGAATGCCGTTCCGGCGGAAGCCATTCTCATGGTGCGCGACACCGGCGTGGGCATCGCCAAGGAAGATGTGGACCACATCTTCGAGCCGTTTTTCTCGCGCAAATCGAGCGGCACCGGATTGGGGCTGGCCACCACCGCCCGCATCGTCGAGGACCACAAGGGAACCATCGAGGTCCTAAGCGAGCGCGGCAAGGGAACCACCTTCACCATCCGACTGCCCGCCAGCGCCTAGGGTTGGAATTTTCGCGTAGCTCACGCGCCGAGGTTGTCCATCCGGCCAACTCTCACTAAACTAGACGGCTTTGTCGTGAAGAACGAATTCGACAGACATCGCCATCCGAGCTCCGCTGACGAAGCGACCGCCGGGCTTCCCGCCGTCGTGACGGAGGAAGAGTCACTTCTGCGCGTCGTGCTCAGCAAGATTGATGCGCCACCGGCGCGATCGCGGACACCGGTCGACGATGCTGCGGCTCTCATCGAGCTGCGCGATGCCTTGGCCGAGGCGAAGCCCGAGGACCAAGGACCGTTGCTTGAACAGATGCATCGGATCGAGGCTCTGTCACGCCAGCGCGGCAAGGGCGAAAGCCCGCCCGTGGATCGCCGGTCGCCGTATTTCGGGCATCTTCGGCTCCAGCAGGATGGGCGGCGGCGCGACGTGCTCGTCGGTCAGCGCGGTTACGTCGAACCCGGCGGCGGCGTGCAAATCGTCGACTGGCGCCACGCGCCGGTTTCCCGTCTGTACTATCGCTACGACGAGGGCGATAGTTTTGAAGAACGGCTGGGTGAACGCGAGGTCGAAGGGGAAATTCTCGCCCGTCGGACGGTCACCATCGTGGAGGCGGAGCTTCGTCGCGTAGCCAGTGCGCAAGGAATTTTCAGTCGCAATCCGGCCGATCGCACGTGGCGAAGCACGAGCCCCGGGCACTTTCGTCTGGGCGTGGCCAAGTCGCCATCCACCGGGCCGTCGGCGACGGCGACTTCGTCCGCGCCGGCGTCGCCCCAGCTTGGCTTCGAGAGCGACGGCCGCCAGCGCCGGGATCGCTTCTTGCCGGCCATCGCGGCGCTCATCGATCCGCGCCAGTTTGAGCTCATCAGCCGACCGAGCGCCGGCATCATCGTTGTGCAGGGTTCGGCGGGGAGCGGAAAAACCACCATTGGGCTGCACCGCATCGCCTACCTGAATTTCGCCGAGCCGGCCCGCTTCCAGCCCGAAAACATGTTGGTGATCGTCTACCAGCGCGCCCTCGCGGCGTACGTTTCGTGCGTCTTGCCAGCCTTGGAAGTACCGAACGTCAAGGTCATGACCTTCGCTGGCTGGTCCGAGCAAGCTCGCAGAGCGACGCTTGGAAACTTGTCCCGCGGCACCGCAGACACCACCACCGACGCGACGCCGCCGCTCGTGATGCGGGCCAAGTCGCATGGAAGCATGCTGCGCATTCTCTCCGACCGGCAGGCGGAGATCGGGTCGTGGTGCCGGCACATCCTGGCCTCCGAGCTCGCCCAGGCGCCCGATGTCCATCTCGTTCTGGCCGCCTGGGACGAGACGCGCGGCCCAGTCGATCATCGGGTGACGGGGCTGGCGCGCTGGGTACGCGAGGCGAAGCTGTCCCCCGCCGCTCGCACGCGCATCGAGGCCTGCGGCGCGCGCATCCGCCGTCGCACGCGCGATGTGGTGGGCGAGTGGGCCGCGCTGCTCACCGATCGTCAGGCGCTCGGCCGCGGATTCGCCACCCACGCGCCCGGCCTGTTTTCCGACGGTCAGCTCGACGCCATTCACCGTTGGTGCGTGGACCGCGATCGGCTGCGGACCGGATCCGCGAGCAGTGACGATGACGACGAGCCGTACGCGCTCGATGTGGAGGATGAGGCGTTGCTTTTGCGTATCCACCAGCTGCAACGCGGGCCCTTGCAGGGCCCGAAGGGTCCGCTTGCCTATCACCACCTCATGGTGGACGAGGTGCAGGACTTCGCCCCGGTGGAATTGGCCGTGCTGCTCGATTGCACCACGCCCAGGCGGTCGATCACCTTGGCCGGTGATACCAACCAGGGCATCGCGCCCGACCATGGTTTCGTCACTTGGACCGAGATGCTATCCCAGCTGGGGCTGCCGCACGAATGCGTGGAGCCGCTGCGGGTCAGCTACCGTTCGACTCGCCAGATCGTGGATTGCGCGCTTCACGTGCTGGGGCCGCTGCTGGGGGACGAAAGGCCGCAGGCGCCGCGCCTCGGCGCCGAGGTGGAAAGCTTCGCGTTCGGGTCATCGGGCGAAAGCTGCGAGTTTCTCGTGCGCGTTCTGCGCGACCTGGTTCGCCACGAGCCCCTGGCGTCGGTCGCGCTCATCGCGCGCCACCCGGAACAGGCGCGCCTCTACTTCGAAGCCCTGTCGACCGCCGAGGTTCCTGGGCTGCGTTTGATCGCCGACCAGGATTTTCCGTTCCGCCCGGGGATCGATGTGACCGACGTCAAGCAGACCAAGGGACTCGAATTCGACATCGTGATTCTGCTGGAAGCGAACGCCGAGTCCTACCCGGATAGCGATCATGCGCGAAGGCTTCTCCACGTTGCCATGACCCGCGCGGCGCACCAGCTGTGGATCGCGTACACCGGCACGCCATCGCCCCTTCTGCCTGAGGCGCTGCGCCGATAGCGATTCCGAGCCTATCCCCGGAAGAAACGGTTCAGCGCCCAGACTTCTCGGGCGCGCAGTCCCTGAAAGCGAATACCCATACCGGCAGGTTGGTCTGGACCACCAGGTTCGATCCATCGTACTTCGCCGCTGACCTCGATGGGCTCGGGCTGGGTCGGAATGCGGAAGCGGACCTGCAACCGGGTTTGCAGCGGGAAGGTCGTGCTGGTCTCGACGAACAAGCCACCCAAGGAAATGTTCCCGGTGGTGGCGGTGCATTTTTGCTCGCCCGCAAGGACTTCAACGTCCAAGCGACGTGCATAGCGGGGATCTGTGCGACGAAAGTGATCTGACACCTGGGACCTCGTGGACGGCGTGAGACTGACCCGCCCGACAGGCGCAGTTTAAGGACAGTTAGTCGGCGAATCAATCGCTTCCACAGATCCCCAGTCTTTCCGGCGCAGTGTGCCTCACGAGAATGCGCAGCCGATGTCAGCTAAGCACTGTCTTTCCTGAAAGAATTGAGTAGTATGAGCGCCATCAGGCGGCAGCAGGTAGCTGCCCGCCAGTTTTCAGCAACCCCCCCTCGCCCCAGCACGACCTATGGACAAGGACCAAGAGCGCAGTTTCCTCGGGACTCTTGCGCGGGCCTTGGTTTCGCTGCCCTTCGATCTCAAGGTCCTGCTTGAGGCGGTATCGGATCCTGACCTCGAGCACGACGTTCGTGAAATCGCCGCGGCCGCCGTGGTGTACGTCATCACCGCGCGCGAAGGAAACGTTGAACCGTACCTTCGTTACAGCGAGGACGCGATCATGCTTCGCCTGGCCGCCAAGCACGTGGTCGACAAAGGCGGCGAGAGCGCGCCGGCCTTCCGCGATCGTTTTGCCGAGGAGTTTGCCCGCTTTTCCGACGAGCTAGCGGTGCTCGAAGGCGCCTGCGGCCCGGCGCTGGTGGGCTGGCTCGACAGCCGGTGGCCGTCTCTGCGCAAGGCAGGCTACGCCCGTAAGAAGATTTCGCTGTTCGTCGACGATCAGGACGTGGGCACGTTTTTGTACGACGAAGGCCTCAAGTTCGGAACCAACTACCCCATTTCTGAAAAAAGCCTGGCCGGCAGGTTGAAGCAGGCCCAGCCCGTCCTCGACCACATGCAAAAGAAGTGGGATCAGGACAAAAAGAAGATTCCTCAGACTTAGGTTTCAGCGATTGACGTAGGTTCTACCGAGTGGGCTCTGGTAAGTAGGGGTTGCAAGTAGGTTTTTGACTGATGCATGAGGAAGCTGTGCCGTTTGGCACGGGAACCGATGCGATCTTGGATGTGGCAAGCCGCATTGCCAACACCGGGATCGCGGCCGCCGCCGAGGTGACCCAGGCGGCACGATTGGTGGCCCATGATCTTGCGGCATTGCCACCCGCGCGTGCGCGCCAAGCCATCGAGCAAGTGATCCTGGGACCGTACGCCCAGCTCGGCTTGCAATGGCTGCACGACGCAGGCGCCCTGGCAGTCCTGCTGCCCGAGCTTGATGCCACGGTGGATTTTTCGCAGGAGGCAGGACGCCGCCACAAGGACGTTTGGGAACACACCAAGCAAGTCGTCATGCAGTCGCCGCCGCGGCCGCTCGTGCGCTGGGCTGCCTTGCTCCACGACATGGGCAAGGTTCCCACGCGCGTGATGTTGCCCGATGGGAAGGTCACGTTCCACCGTCACGCCGAGCTCGGGGCTCGCATGGTTGGCGCCGTCGCGCGTCGCCTGGGATTCGAGCGTGGCGAACGGCAAAAAATTCGCGCGCTGGTTCTGTACCACCTGCGCGCCAATGCCTACGAGCCGGCGTGGACCGATGCGGCCGTGCGTAGATTCGACCACGAGATGGGTGATGCGCTTGGCGACTTGATCGATCTGTCGCGCGCCGACGTGACCTCGGCGCGGCCGGGTCGAAAGGAAGAAGCCGCGCGCAACATCGAGGCGCTCCTGCAAAGAATTCTGGCCGTGCGCGAGCTCGACGCGCGCATGCCGCCGCTTCCCCCCGGCGTCGGCAACGCCATCATGGAAGCGTTCCACCTTTCGCCTTCCCGGCGCATCGGAGAGCTGCGCAAGATGTGCGAGGACGCCATCGAGCGCGGCGAGCTTGCCGAGCGCCAGCCGTCGGAGTACTATGTGGAGTTTCTGCGAAAGTTGGGGATCGCCGGCTAGCGCGCTCGTACCGCGAATCGTTTCACACTGGCGTCTTGGCGCGGGTTGTGCCAAAAAGGTGCCGGTCCCGGGCGACGGAACACTCGCGAACCCCGCCAGGCCTGGAAGGGAGCAACGGTAGCTTGTCGACTGGGTGCTCGGGACCACTGATTTTTCGGCGAGAGGGCGACGAAGCCCGCCATCGACAGCATTCCTTCCGGCACTTCGCAGCTCGCCATCGCCGATCCGGGGATCGAGGGCCCGCGGGCACGAGACCTGCTAAGCTCCGCCAGCAGACTTTTCTGCAAGGAGGATGAATGCCTCGCCTAGTCAAGTGCGCCAAGCTCGGGCAAGAGCTGCCTGGGATCGCCTACAAGCCGTTCAACAACGAGCTTGGACAGAGGATTTACGACAACGTCTCGCAACAGGCGTGGATGATGTGGATCGAATTTTCCAAGCGCATCGTCAACGAATTCCGCCTGGACATGGGCTCCGCCGAAGGACAGAAGCTCTTGCTCGAACAGGCCGAGCAGTTCCTGTTTGGTCCGGGCGGTAGCAATCCCCCAGATTTTGTGCCGTAAGGCTCTAGACTACGATTCATGCCGGATGCAAAGGGAAGCAAGGGCGTAGGGGCCGTGCCAGCCGAGGCGTCAGGCGGTCGAGCAACGGCGTCCTATTCGACCGCCGGCAACGTCCCGCGAACCGGGGAGCAGCCGCGCGCTCCGCGTGTTCCGGTGGTGGCGCACGTCAAGCTCGGCTACAACAGCATTCTCGATTTTCACGCCAGCCAGTCGCTCAACATCAGCCGTTCGGGGATGTTCGTGGCGTCCGACCGGCCGGGGCCCGTGGGGTCCATCGTCGAATTCGAATTCGCCCTCGCGGATGGCTTGTCCCTGCTCAAGGGCAAGGGCGAGGTGGTGCGTGTCACCACCAGCCCGGTGCCGGGCATGGGCGTGCGCTTCCGCGAGCTCGACGACAGCAGCCGGAGGTGTCTCGAACGTATCGTGGCGACCAACGAACAGGAAGGCCGAGTTTCTCACATACCCCTCGACTTCTCCGGTGAGGCATCGATCCTCGATACCAAGGTCTCGACGCCGGCCCCGCCCGCGCCACGTGCTGCGCATCCGCTGCGCGGTGCTACGCGGGTGCAGCCCGGCCTGTCGGTCAACGGGCGCAGTCTGGAAATACGCCTCACGCCACTGACGGTCGGCTATTTCACCAACAATCCGCTCATCAATATTCGCCTCGGCGGGTTCGTTATTCCCATCGACGAAGAGGTTTCCCTGGGCGGTGCCTTCGACGTGGCCATCATGGACATGGACGGCATCTCGCTGTTTCACGGCAAGGGCAAGGTCGTGGCCAAGCACGAGCATCGCATCGGCATTCGCCTTGCCGATGTGGACAAGAGCGTGCTGGCACGGCTGCAGGCGGAAGTCGGCAAATTGAGCCCGGGCGGTCGCTAGCGCCGCCGAGCTCGACCGCTATTCCCCGTCGACTGTTCTGGCGTGAGTCGTTACACTAGGGCGCGTGACTTCGAAAAAGGCGAAAGAATCCGAAACCCGGGACGACGTACAAGACAAGGCGGACAAAGCGCGGGCGCGCCTGGCCAGCACGGGGCGCAACGATGTCTGTCCCTGCGGCTCTGGGAAAAAATACAAGAAGTGCCACCTGGCCGAGGACGAGGGTGTCACCGTTGCGCCGCCCGCTGCGCCGGACCCCGACATGATGCTTGCCGAGGGGTGGAGATTGTTCGAACAGCGCCGGCCGGGCGCCGCGGAGAAGGAATTCCGGGCCGCGCTGGCCCTGCGACCGGAATGGGCCGACGCGCTGGCTGGGATCGGACTTGCACGCCTACAGTCCGGCGACAACGACGGTGCCCGCAAGGAATTTGGTGAGGTCCAGCGGGTATGCGCAAAGGTCGCCACCGAATTGCGTGACTCGGGCGCCAAGGATGCATTCACGCGCAAAGAAGCACAGGCCTACATTCGATCGTGTCACGCGCTTGGATGCTTGGCCTTCGACGAAAAGAAATACGACGAGGCTCTGGTCGAGCTCGAGCGAGTCTATGCCGTGGACGAGGGGCCGGTGGGAACCGAGGCGCGCCTCATCGCCGGTATCGCCTTCATCAAGCTCGATCGAGCCGCCGAAGCTGTGCCCGTGCTTGAGGTCGCGACAAAATCCGAATCCGGGACCGGTCGTGCTCCCATGAATTTGGCGCTGGCGCACTTCCTCGCCGGAAATTCCAAGGCCGCCGAAGCAGCGCTCGACAAGGCCCTTTCCGCCAACGCCAACCTGGGCAAAGTCCTGCTCGGTCGCGTCCCCAAACGATCGGTCAATTTGGGCACGGCGACGCCTGGCAGTCGCGAGGAGGCGTTTGGCTACGTGCAGACGTATGGCGATGCGTGGGAAGCGCCCGCCAAGAAGTTCCTCGACGACTACATTGAGGCGCGGGCCAGAATCCGCAAAGATTCAGCGGGCGATGCCGTAGCAAACGAGGACTGACGTGGGGCCGGGTGTGGCGAGGCAGGGTGCGAGGTAGAGCGGATGACTCCCAACGATTCGACACCACCAACACCGCCCATACCGAGCTCGCCGCGTGAACGCCGAGCCTCGCGCCGCAATCCGATCCACGTTCGCGTGCACCTCTCCGACACCTACGGCAGCTTTCTCGGCCGCAGCGTGGACGTCAGTCGAGGAGGCTTGTTCGTGCTCAGCAGCGAGACGCGCAGAGTGGGAACACTCTTGCGGATTCGTGTGCTGGGTCCGCGCGGCGAGGCCGTCTTTGCCGTGGGAGTCGTGGTGCGCTGCTTTGCCGACCTCGAAGGCAGTATCGAGGGCGTGCCGACCCCGGCCATGGCTATCGCGCTGACGTCGACCAGCGAGCCCTGGGATCGCTTTTGGGATGACGTTAACGCCAGCGACGACGGTGAAGACGAGGACGAGGATGGCGGAGGCGAGAGCGGGGAGCTGCCGTGAGCGGCGGGCTGGTTTTCCCGGTTTCCCAGGACAAGGTCGCGGCGCTGCGCTTACGCATGCTGGGCCTTGGCATTCGTGAGGACGACTTGAAGGAGACCTTCGTCACCTCGCAGGGCAAGGGCGGACAGAATGTGAACAAGGTTTCCACCTGCGTGGTGCTGGTGCACGGCCCGAGCGGCCTGCGCATCAAATGTCAGCAAGAACGCTCGCAGGGGCTGAATCGCTACCTTGCGCGCAAGCTGCTTGCCGACAAGATCGAAGCGGCGAAACTGGGCGCCGAGAGCAAGCGCGAACAGGAAGTCGAGCGCATCCGCCGGCAGAAGCGACGCCGATCGCGGCGCGCGAAGAATCGCATGTTGGCGGACAAACATGCCCGTTCCGCGGTGAAGTCGCTGCGCGGGACCGTGGCTGGCCGCGACGGCGACTGATCAGGGCTTGCCCGCTCGGCTCAAGCGGACGGCGGCGTAGGCGGGATGGCCGGGACAGGCGGGCGGGTTGAGCTTGCGCAATTCCATGCGAAAGCTCGCCGCGGGAAAGCGCGCGCCCAAGGCATCGAGCATGCGCCCGGCCAACGATTCAATCAGGTGGTGTGTTTCAGATGTGCCGAGCTCGACGATGATCTCCGCCACCGCACGATAGTCGATGGTGTCGTCCAGGCTGTCGCTTGCCCGTGCCTTGTCGAGTGGCGCATCGATCTCGATGTCGACCTCGAAGGTGCGCAGGCTGCGCCGTTCGGACTCGGTAGCGCCGTGACGGCCTTCAAATGCGATCCTGGAAAGGATCAGCGTGGGCATGGCGATGGCGAAGCTTCGAGCGCGGCGCTAGATCGCTTCGGTCTGGCTTTCTTTGCGCATCTTGCGCTTGATGATCTGGCGCTTCACCGGACCCACCATGTCGATGAGCAGCCGGCCGGTCAGGTGATCGATTTCGTGCTGCAAGGCCCGCGCGAACAGCGCCTCGCCTTCAACCTCGAAGGTCTTGCCGTCGGCGTCCTGGGCACGAACCCGCGCCCGCTGGCCGCGTTTGACCGCGACGAAAACGCCCGGAAACGACAGGCAGCCCTCGTCGCCAGTTTGTTCGTCCTCGGAGAGCCAAATGATTTCCGGATTGGCAAGCACCAGCGGTGGCTCCTCGGCAGTCCGGCCGGCAACCTCGGCGTCGATGATAAACAGGCGCAGCGGCTCGCCAACTTGAATCGCCGCCAGCCCGGCCCCTTCGGCCAGGTACATGGTGTCCTTCATGTCCGCCACGAGCTGGTGCAAGCCCGCGCCAAAGCTTTCCACCGGCAGTGAAACCCTGCGCAGCAGCGGATCGGGATAACGTAGAATCGGCCGGATCGGCATGAAGCTGACAGAATGACATTCGGCGGGGAAGCAAGCAAGCGCGCGGCAGCGACGGGAAGCGCGAGGTTGTTCGCCCCGCGCGTTGACAAGCCAGGATTCGGTTCGTACGTTTAGCCGCGACAGGTTGAGCTCGCCATGATACTCGCGCGCTATTCCGAGGCAGACCTTCCCACCGTGCATGGGCCGTTTCGGCTCATCGTGTATCGTGAAGTGGGCGCCGCCATTGAGTGCGCGAGCCTGGTCTGTTCGCGCGAGCACATGGCAGTTGTGCGCGGACGCATCACGGGAAAACCCAACGTCCTCACCCGCGTTCATTCCGAGTGCTGGACCTCGGAGGTCATGGGCTCGCTCAAGTGCGACTGCCGCGAGCAGTTCCACACCGCCATGGAGCGCATCGCGGCCGAAGGCGCTGGCGTGGTGGTCTACTTGCGACAGGAAGGGCGTGGTATCGGGCTTGGCAACAAGGTGCGCGCCTACGCCTTACAAAACGGCGGCGCGGACACGGTCGAGGCCAATCTCGCGCTGGGGTTCGAGGCCGATGCACGCAGCTACGATATTGCCGGCGCGATTTTGCGCGACCTCGGGGTTCAGTCGGTGCGTCTGCTGACCAACAACCCGCTCAAGGTCAAGGGGCTGGAGGACGCCGGCGTGGTGGTATCTGACCGCGTTGCCCACTGGGTGGGCGAAAACCAGCACAACGCCGGCTACCTGGCGGTCAAGCGCCGCAAGATGGGACACGTCGGCGACGTCGAACCAGCCCCGCTTCCGATTCTGAAGGCAGTCCCGAAGCGATAGATAGGACGCTGACATGGAAACCCTCAAAGGGTTTCCATGCCTTCCCGCGAAGGTCCGCCGCCAGCAAAGCTGTCGGCTCCCCACGCGACTAGCCAGCGGCTACTTGACCCCTCGGGGCGCGCCGACTACAACGGGGCCATGTCCGAAACCCAGCCTGCGTCGCGCGAAACGATTTTCTCCGGGATTCAGCCTTCAGGTGAATTGCACCTCGGCAACTACCTTGGTGCCATCCGCAATTGGGTGGCGTTGCAGTCGTCGTATCGCTGTTTTTTCTGCATTGTCGACTACCACGCCATCACCCAGCCGTTCGAGCCGGCCGAGCTGGGCCGTCGCGTGCGCGAGATGGCCAGCGACCTCATCGCATGCGGCATCGATGCGGAGAAATGCACGCTGTTCGTGCAATCGGCGGTGCGCGAGCACACCGAGCTGGCGTGGGCGCTGTCGTCGGTCGCCAGCCATGGCGAGCTCGGTCGCATGACCCAGTTCAAGGAAAAGGCGGCAAAAAATCCCGACAATATCAACGCGGGAATCTTCACCTACCCGGTGCTGCAGGCGGCGGACATCTTGCTCTACCGCGCGACCAAGGTTCCGGTAGGCGAGGATCAGCGCCAACACCTGGAGCTGGCGCGCGAGATTGTCCGCAAGTGGAACGCGCGCTTCGGCGAGACCTTTCGCGAGCCCGAGGCGCTCTACTCGTCAACGCCGAAGATTCTCGGTCTCGACGGCCAGGCCAAGATGTCGAAGAGCTTGGGCAACACCATTTCGCTGCGCGAGGATGACGCCGCCGTTTGGAACAAGCTGCGCACGGCCGCGACCGATCCGGCGCGCGTGCGGCGTACCGACGCCGGGGATCCCGACAAGTGCAACGTGTTCACGCTGCACAAGTTCTTCACCGGCGCGGAGCGCCAGGCCGACGTGCGCCAGGGCTGCACCACGGCGGGAATCGGCTGCATCGACTGCAAAAAGATCCTTCTCGAAGGCATCAAAGCCGACCTTGAACGCATTCGCACCCGGCGCGCCGAGCTTTTGTCCAAACCCGAAGCCATCGACGAAATTCTGGTCGAGGGCGCGCGGCAGGCTCGCGACGTCGCCGCCGAGACCATGGCCGTGGTCCGCGATCGCCTCGGCATCGAGCGTATTCCCGGTCGCGCGCCTTGACCATGCATCGCCTCGCTTGGATCGTCGCGCTCGTGCTCGCGAGCTGTTCCAGTGGCGAGAGCGCCGACAATCCCGAGGGCGCGGTTCATCTCTTCATCGCGGCTGCTCGCAGCGGGGATCGCGCCTCCGTGTACCAACGCCTGGGTCCGGAAACGCGCAAGCGCGTCGAGGCGCTGCTGCTATCGAGCCGGCACCAGAGCGGTCGCCTC
>Ga0182027_10009471_pt1 | contig 13988 bp, 10 predicted proteins | sample 712E1DmetaG_FD_121300 | JGI IMG/M metagenome (GOLD analysis project Ga0182027, IMG submission 121300) | Permafrost microbial communities from Stordalen Mire, Sweden - 712E1D metaG (Illumina Assembly) | ecosystem: Environmental > Terrestrial > Soil > Wetlands > Permafrost | place: Sweden...
AGGGATTACGGGCCTCCTCAGGCTTCGTTCACTTTGAAGGGGGAAAATGGGTGATGTGACCACTTTGGCGCCGGCCCGAGCTCAGGCCCTGGCGGCGGCGAAGGGCCCGCACCGGGGCGTCTTTGGCCTTAGCCAGAAGACGCGAGAAGGCGTGGTCGCGCTGCTGGTGGCCATCGGTGCCGGCGGCGTCATCTACATGTGGTGGCACGACACGGCCGCGGCCAGCGTCTGGGGGGCCGGGCCGTGGCTGACATCCGCGGGCCGGGTGACCGGTCTCTTGGGGACCTACCTGGTCGTGGTGGAAGTGCTGCTCATGGGCCGCGTGCCCTGGCTCGACCGGATGATAGGCATGGACCGGCTGGCTGTCTGGCACCGCCGCAATGGCGAGTACTCGATCTGCTTGCTGGTCGCGCACGCCGTACTGATCATCTGGGGCTACGCCGTCACCGCCCACGACGGCCTGGTCAGCGAGACCAAGACGGTGGTCCTCACCTACCCGGACATGCTCGCCGCCACCGTCGGCCTGGTGCTGCTGGTAGTGGTGGGCGTCTTGTCGGCCCGGGCGGTGAGGCGCCGGGTCAGCTACCACACTTGGTACTTCCTGCACCTCTACACCTACATCGCCCTGGCGCTGTCGTTCGCCCACCAGTTCAACAGCGGCGCCGACTTTGCCACCCACCCGCTCAACCGGGTCATCTGGGGCGCCATGTACGGGGTCGTGGCCGCCCTGCTCATCGCCTATCGCGTGGTCCGTCCGCTCGCCCGTATGTGGCGTCACCAGTTCGTGGTCGTAGGCACGGTGAGCGAAGGGCCGGGACTGACGTCGGTCTATGTCTCCGGCCGGCGGCTACAGGAACTGGACGCGGATGCCGGCCAGTTCTTCATGTGGCGCTTCCTCACCCGGGAGGGCTGGTGGCAGGCTCACCCCTTCAGCTTGTCGGCGGCGCCCAACGGCCGATGGTTGCGCCTCACCGTGAAGGCGTTGGGCGATTACAGCGCCAAGGTGGCCCGGCTGCGCCCGGGTACGAAGGTCTTGGTCGAGGGGCCCTACGGCGCCTTCACGGACCGTCGGCGCCGGCAGGGAAAGGTCTTGTTCATCGCCGCCGGTGTCGGGGTAACTCCTCTGCGCGCCCTGTTCGAGTCGACCGTCACCGGTCCGGGAGGATCTGTCTTCATCTACCGGGCGGGCGCGCCCGGGGATCTCGCCCTCCGGGCCGAACTCGACGACATCGCCGCCCACCGGCAGGCGCCCGTGCACTACCTGGTCGGCTCGAGGCGCGACCACCCCGAGTACCTGGGGCCGGACCACATCAAGAGCCTGGTGCGCGACGTCGCCGAAAGGGACGTGTACCTGTGCGGCCCTGCGGGGTTCTCGGAGATGGTCTCGTCTTCGTTGCGGGCGCTCGGCGTCCCCCAGCGCCAGATCCACACCGAATCGTTCGAGCTCTAGGAGGGCAAGCACGAACATGCGTCGCGCCGTTATCGCCACTGCCGGGACCGTGGTGGGCTTGGTCGCGCTGCTCGGTTACAAGTCCTCGGGCGCGGTCAACGTCCAGCGGGTGAGCGTCGGTACCGACCCCTCCGGGGCCCCGGCCACCACCATCGCCCCCGCAACCTCCGCCCCCACCACGGCGGCGCCCGGTGGCAAAACGGCTACGACGGCCGGCCCCACGACTGCTGGTCCCACGACCACGGGGCCGGCGACGCGCACATACGACGGACAGCTGGTCACTTACCTCTACGGCAACATCGAGGTGGCGGCGACCCTGGACGGGCACCGGATCGTCAACGTCACAGTGCCCCAGAACTCGGCCGTCGACGGGCGGTCGGCCATGATCAACTCCGAGGCCGTACCCGAGCTCGTCCAGGAGGCCTTGGCCGCGCAGGGGGTCAACTTCGACGTCGTCTCCGGGGCCACGTACACCAGTGACGCCTTCGCCCAGTCGCTGCAATCGGCTCTCTCGGCGGCACCCCGATGAGCGAGCTCACAGCACCCTCCGCATGGGCGCGCGCCGTACACCACGAAGCGGTGATGGGGACGATGATCACCTTCGACGTACGTACGCCGGCTGCCGCTGAGGGCAAGCCGCCTGCCCCTGAGGGTGTGGCGGCGGCGGTGGAGGCGGCCGTGGGGTGGCTGCACTGGGTCGACACGACCTTCAGCACCTACCAGCACGGGAGCGAGGTCAACCGCTTCGACCGGGGCGAGCTGGCGGCGGCCGACTGCTGCGCCGAGCTGCGCCACATCCTGGCGCTCTGCCACGAGCTGAACCGGGCTACGGGCGGCTTTTTCGATGCTTGGGCCACGCCTCGGTTCGACCCCAGCGGCGTCGTGAAGGGCTGGTCCATCGAGCAAGCCTCGTCCATCCTCGTGGCCGCCGGGTTCCCCGACCACGCCATCGACGGTGGGGGAGATATCCGTCTGCGGGGCACGCCCGGCCCCGGCACGGCTTGGGAGGTCGGGGTGCGCCACCCGCGCCGGCGCGAGGCTTACACCGCCGCCCTGTCCCTGGGCGAGGCGGCGGTGGCGACCTCGGGGACCTACGAACGGGGCGCCCACGTCATCAACCCGTTCACCGGGCGGCCGGCCACCGAACTGGCTTCGGTGACCGTGGTCGGCCCCGAGTTGACCACCGCCGACGGCTACGCCACCGCCGCCCTAGCCATGGGAGCAGACGCCCCCGGCTGGTTAGCCGACCTCGATGGCTACGAGACGCAGGTGGTCAGTGAACAGGGCCGGGGCTGGTCGACCCCGGGTTTCAAACGGCTCGAGCGCCAGCTCCTGGGCTCGAACTAGCCGGCGAACGGCGGATAATGAAGTACTTGGCCTGAGGGTGGTGGCAGATGATGGCGGCCGTCGTCTGTTCGGGGTGGAACTGCCACGAGGTCTCCCCGCTGCACTCGACGCCTATACGCTCGGCCCCCACCAGGGCGGCGCAAACGGCGTTGTCCTCCAGGTCCGGGCACGCTGGGTAGCCCCAGGAGTACCGTCCGCCCCGGTACTGCTGGCGGAACAGGCCCTGCAAGCTGGGCCCGTCTTGCGCCGCGAAGCCCCACTCGTCGCGTATGCGCCAGTGCCAGTACTCCGCCAAGGCTTCGGTCATCTCGACCGAAAGGCCGTGCAAGTGGAGGTAGTCGCCGTAGCGGTCAGAAGCAAACAGACGGGCCGTCTGCTCGGAGACCGCCGAGCCCATGGTCACGACGTGGAAGGCCACGTAATCGCTCTCGCCCGACGCCAGGGGCCGGAAGAAATCGGCGATACATAGCCAGGGGCTTTCCTCCTGGCGGGGGAAGCGGAGGCGGGCCAGCTCGGAGGAGCGCCCGATGCCCGACCAGATGACGAGGTCGTCCCCGTCCGCGTTGGCGGCGAAGTACCCGTAGGCCACGGCGGGGCGTAGGACGTCGGCCTGGCGGGCGTCGGACAATTGCTGGCGCAGGACGGCCCGTACCCGGGCCTTGAAAAGGGCGTCCGTCTCGCCTTCTAGGGGCCGGTAGCCCCACTGGTTGCGGAAAAGCGAGGTTTCGTTGATGTAACCGGCGATCTCGTCGAGGGGCAGCCCCTTTTCGACCCTCGTGCCGATAAAGGGCGGCACGGGAACGGGGTTGTCAAGGGCTACCGAGGGGGCACGCAGGGGTCGCGACACGTCGAGGTCAGTGGCCCCCACGCGGGCCGGTCGGGCCGTCACGCGGGCCCGGCCTCCCGGGGCCCGGCCGAAATCAGGGTCCTCCCCGCCGCTGCGGTCGAGCTCCATCAACCGGTCGATGGTGTGCAAGCCTTCGAAGGCGTCCTTACCGTAGAAAAGCCGGCCTTTGTACTGCTCCCGGAGGTCCCTTTCGACATAGGTCCGGGTAAGTGCCGCACCCCCGAGGATGACGGGGTAGCGCTCCAGGCCGCGCTCGTTGAGCTCGAGCAGGTTGTCACGCATTATGAGCGTCGATTTGACCAGGAGGCCGGACATCCCGATGACGTCGGCGCCCACCTCCTCGGCCCTGCGCACCATGTCGGATATGGCCACCTTGGTGCCGAGATTGTGTACTTCATAGCCGTTGTTGGTGAGGATTATGTCGACCAGGTTCTTGCCGATGTCGTGGACGTCGCCCTTGACCGTCGCCAGCACTACCTTGCCTTTGCCGCGCTCGTCGGTCTTGGACATGTGCGGTTCCAGGAAGCCGACGGCCGATTTCATGACCTCGGCGGACTGGAGGACGAAGGGGAGCTGCATGCGGCCCGAGCCGAACAGTTCGCCGACCGTCTTCATGCCCGCCATCAATGGGCCGTTCACTATCTCCAGGGCGGGTGCCCCGGCCTGGAGCGCTTCGCTGAGATCGGCTTCCAGGCCGTCTTTCGAGCCGTCCACCACGCGTTGTTCCAACCGCCGCTCCACCGGCCACCCGCTACGGTCCTCTTGGGCCAGCCCTTCCGAAGTGGCGCCGTCGAAAAGTCGCAGCAGCTCGGACAGCGGGTCGTAGTTGCGGGCCGCGTCGCGCCGGTCGTAAACGAGGTCCAGGCAGACCTCGACGGCCTCGGGGGACAACCGGTCGAGGGGAAGGACCCGGCCCGAATTTACGATGGCGGCATCGAGACCGGCCTGCTGGCACTCGTGCAGGAACACCGAATTGAGGGCCTGGCGGGCGGCCGGGCTCAACCCGAACGAGACATTGGAGATCCCGAGCAATGTGTGGGCACCGGGCAGCGCCGACTTGATCAGTTTTATGCCCTCGATGGTCTCTATCCCGTCCCGGCGGCTTTCCTCCATGCCCGTGCTCACAGGCAAGGCCAGGGCGTCGAAGAAAAGGTCTTCGGGAGCCAGCCCGTAACGCTCGACGGCGAGGTCGTATATGGCGCGGGCAGCCCGCAATTTCCACTCCGCCGTGCGGGCTTGGCCTTCTCCGTCGATGCAGGTGCACACGACGGCGGCGCCGTACTCGCGGGCCAGGGACAAAAAGGCGTCGAGGCGGGTGCCGGCGCCGTCGCCCTCTTCCAGGTTTACCGAGTTGATTATGGGTTTGCCGGCGATGTGCTGCAGGGCGCGCTCGATGACCGGGGCCTCGGTCGAGTCGATCATGAGCGGCAGGGTCGCCTGGGTGGCGAAGCGGCTGGCGACCTCGGTCATGTCGGCCACGCCGTCGGCGCCCGTGTAGTCGACACAGACGTCGATGACGTGGCTGCCGGCCCGCACCGCCTCCTTGGCCAGCTCCGTGCAGGTGTCCCAGTCCCGGGCCAGCATGGCGTCCCGGAAGCGCTTGGAGCCATTGGCGTTGGTGCGCTCGCCCACGTTGAGCACCGATGGGGCCTGGTCGTAGGGCACGTGGCTGTACAGCGAGGCGCAGCCGGGCTCGAACTCGGCTTGGCGAGCCGCCGGCCGCGTCCCCGCCAGTGCCTCTACTACCGCCTTCAGGTGGGCCGGCGTGGTGCCGCAGCACCCTCCCACCACGTTGACGCCGAGCTCGGTGACGAACCGGCGGTGGTGCTCGGCCAGCTGGTCGGGAGTGAGGTCGTAGTGCATCTTGCCCTCGACCACCGAGGGCAGGCCGGCGTTGGGGAGGCATGACAGGGGTACCCGGCTGCGAGCGCTCAGGTAGCGCAGGTGCTCGCCCATCTCCGCCGGCCCGGTGGCGCAGTTCAGCCCGATCACGTCGGGCCGCAGGGCGTCCAGGGTGGTGAGGGCGGCCCCGGTCTCGCTGCCGAGGAGCATGCGCCCCGTCGTCTCGATGGTGACCTGGAGCTGGAGCGGCACCTGCCGGCCGGCTTCGGCCATGGCCCGCCTACTGCCGATGATGGCTGCCTTCGCCTGGAGCAGATCCTGGACGGTCTCGATGACGAGCAGGTCCACGCCCCCGGCGATGAGCCCGGCGGCGGCCTCCTGGTAACCGTCTCTCATTTCGGCAAAAGAAATCTGGCCCAGTGAGGCGATCTTCGTCCCCGGGCCCAGCGAGCCGGCTACGAAGTGGCCTGGTCCATAACCGTCGGCTACGTCCCGGGCGATCTCGGCCCCCGCCCGAGCCAGTTCCCCGGCGCGCCCGGCGATGCCGTACTCGGCCAGGACCCAGGGCAGGGAGCCGAAGCTGTTGGTCTCGACGACCTGGCAGCCCACGTCGAAGAACGACCGGTGCAACTGGGCGATCGCCTCGGGCCGGGTGAGGCACAGCATCTCGTTGCAACCCTCGAGGGCAGGCCCGCCGAAGTCGTCCTCCCCCAGTCCCAGTGCCTGCAGGTTGGTGCCCGTGGCGCCGTCGAAGATGACGACGCCGTCATGGACGGCTTCGATGTAACCGGAGGAATAGAGAGTCACTGCTTAGATCGTACGGGAGGAAAGGGCGGCGCTTTCCTAACCGGCCTTCCTAGGGCCGGCCTGCGCACGGGAGGCCGGCCGGACGGCGGTCAGTTCGGCAGGGGCCGGGCCCGCCCCAAGAGGTAGCCCTGACCGCAGTCGACGCCTATCTCCCGCAGCACTCGGAGCTGTTCGGGCCGCTCGATGCCCTCGGCCACGATCGTGATGCCCATGTCGTCGGCGAAATGGCGGATAGCGCCCACCAGGGCACGTCGGGGCGCGTCGGAGTCGATCTCGTTGGTTATGGCCTTGTCCAGCTTCACGATCTCGGGCCTCACGTCCACCAGGCGCTGGAGCCCGGCAAAGCCGCTGCCGGTATCGTCCACGGCCACCCGCATGCCCCGTTCGTGGACCAGCTGGACGGCGTCGCGGAGCTGGTCATAAGAGTCGAACTGGCGCTGCTCGGTGACCTCGACGACGACCTGCTCGGCCGGCAGCTCGGACAGGACCTCGAGCAAGGCGGGCCGGTACAGCAGGCCCGGGGAGGCGTTGACGGCGAGGTAGAGGCCGGGGGACCGCTCCATCTCGACCCGGAAGCCGGCCACAGCCAGGCGGGCCGTGTGCAGTTCAAGTTCCACGCCGAGGCCGATCTCGTGAGCCTCCCGGAAAATGTCCTCGGTACTGGACGGCCCTTCACCGAAGTCTGTGAGGGCCTCGTAGCCGGCCATGTCCCCGCCGTGCAGGTAAACGACGGGTTGGTAGACCGGCGTCGCCCCTCCCGCCACCAACAGGCCGGCCAGGCGCTCGTAGCGGGCCCGGGCGGCGGCGCCCGAGGCCCGTTCGGCCTGTCCGAGTTCTCCCATCTCGGCCACCAGGTGCTCCGACAAGCCCTCCGACAGAGCCGTGGCACCCTTGGCGCAACGTACGAGGCCGTCAATGACGTCCTGCGCCGAAGCTCCCTTCAGCAGGTAGCCGCTGGCCCCACTGCGCAGCATGCGGACGACCGTCGCCCGGTCCCCGGCGGCCGAATAGGCGACCACCCGGGTATGAGGCGACACTTCCCTGATGCCCACGGACGCGGCGAGGCCACCGCCTCCCGGCATCATCACGTCGAGCAAAGCCAGGTCGGGCCGGTAACGGGCCGCTTCGGCCACTGCGGCCCCGGCGTCGCCGACGGCGGCCACGCAGGCCAGTAAGGGCGTGTCATCGAGCAGTTCGACCAGGGCACGCCGTGTGGCGGGGGCGTCATCGGCGATGAGGACCGTGTACGCCCGCGGCCCGGCCCGGGCTTCTTGCCCGTCGCCGGCCGCCCCGGAGGCCCCGTTCCCGGCGGTGACGGGGCCGGCCAGGAGGGTGGCGTCGTGGCCGTTACGGTGGTTCACGGCTTGCCCCTTCGGGCCTGGCTCAGCTTGATGACCGAGCCGACAGTCGACAGCAGCTCGCCGGCCGAGCAGCCCTTCACCAGGTAGGCGGCCACGTTGACGTCCTGGGCCGCCTTGCGGATCCCCTCGTCGCTGTAGGCGGAAAGCAGCACCACGGGCACGTTGGGGTGACGGCGCTGGAGGACGCCCGCCGCTTCTGTCCCACTCATCCCGTCCATGCGTACGTCCATGACGACGACGTCGGGGTGTGTCCGGTCCACCAGGGCGATCCCCAGCCTGGCTCCGTTGGCCACTCCGGTGACCTCGTAACCGACGTCAGTGAACAGCCCGGCCAGCTCCTCCGCCAGCAAGTTGTCGTCGTCGACGACCACGAGGCGCGGCATCCTGGAGCCGGTCATGCGACCTCGACGGGCCGGTAGGCCGTGATGGTCGGTAGCCAGGCCACCACCTCGGTGCCGGTGCGGGGAGCGCTGTGGATCTCGAAGCGGCCGGACGCCAGCTCCACCCGTTCCCGCATCACGACGAGACCGAAATGGCCGCCCCGCAGCAGATCGGGTTGGGACGGGGCGTCGAAGCCCTTCCCGTCGTCGCGTACGACGATCTGGACGCCGTTGCCGGAGTGGGACATCGTCACCGTGGTGAGCTTCGCCCTGGAATGCTTGGCCACGTTGGCCAGGGCTTCCTGGACCACCCGGTAGACCACGGTCTCGCTGTCCAGGCTGAGCAGCCCGTAAGGGGCCGCCTCGAGGCGGACCTCGATACCAGAGGCGCTGCTCCAGGACGACAGGTGGTCGCGCAAGGCGGCTTCCAGGCCCCCCTCGTCCAGGATGGGCGGCCTCAATTCGCTCATCAGCTGGCGGAGGCTGCGGATCTCCTCGCTCAACTCGGTGCGGGCGCGCTTGACCAGTTCGCGGGCGCCGTCCTTGTCCTCGCGGTCCATCCTCAGGCGGCAGCGGTCAAGTACCAGGCCCAGCGCGGCCAGGCGCTGGATCGGACCGTCGTGGAGGTTGGCGGCGATCCGGGCCCGTTCTTCCTCGGCTGCCCGGACGGTCCGGTCGAGAAGCTGGCGGCGCCGCCACTGCGAGTCGACCAGGTTGCGGTTGGCGTGGGCCAGGGCGCCAACGCGCACCTCCACGAGCTCCTCCAGCCGGTTGGTGTCGACGCGGGCCACGGCTTCGACCGCCGCCGCCAGGCGCGCCACCTGCTTGAACACCTCCAGGAGGGCGTCGCTCATCCTGGATTGGCGGGCGGCGTGAGGTCCGCCGGCCAGGGCGGCCTCCAGCGGGCGGGCCGCCGCTCTGAGCTCCGCCAGCTCGGTGGCGGGCAGCCGAAGCTGCTCGCCGGCGGACAGAGCCTCAAGAGCGCTCGCCAGACCAGGCAGGGCCTTGTGCGCCAGGGTGCCGGCGACGCGCTCCAACTGTGCGGCGCGTTGGCGGTGCGTGGGGCCGAAAACCTCGGCCAGAGCGGCCCGGGCCCGTCTGGGCCGGACGGCCACCACTCCAGCTACGGCGAGCCCTCCGGCGCCGACCAGCGCCCAGACGCCGACCCCGGCGAGGGCCCCCACTAGGGCCAGGGGCCATATCAGGGCAACGGCCACCCTCAACAGCCGCGGCAGGCGTTGGCGCCGGCCCGGCGAGGGCGGGGCTAGGGCGGTGAGAGCCAGAGCCCCGGTAGCCAGGCCGCCTAGCGCCACCACCAACCAGGGCCGCGGGCCGACCAGGGCGACCCCGCCGGCCAGGAGGCCGGTGGCGCCAGCGGCGGCCAGCGCCGGGTGTCGCGGCGCGGAAGAGCGGGCGAGGAGCGCCGGAGTGGTGCCGTCATCGTGCGCCCCGGGCCGGAGGCGGCCTCGGCGCGCCGGGCGGACATCGTAGAGCCACTTGCCGGCCACGCCCGTGGCTGCGCCAACGGCCCCGAAGGCGCCGGCCAGGCACGTGACGAGGACGACCCCGCGCGCCATCCCCGCGGCGTCGCCTCCGGCCAGGGGCCCGAGGACCGTGGCCAGGGCCGTCGTAAGCGCCCGAGGGCCGCCCAAGCGGGCCACGCCGGCCGGGCTGAGCCCACCGGCACGGACCAGGATGGGTACGGCCAGCGCCCAGCAGGCCACGGCCGTGCCCGCTCCTGCCGACATGGCCCACCTGGCGCCTCTGCCCCTGGCCTTCGGCCCGCCCGGCCCGACGGCCAGCAGGCCGGCGGCGAGTAGGCACAGCAGGGCCACCGTCGTCGCCGAGTGCACGGCGATGAGGGCCGGGCCGGGTGGCCCGCCGACGGCCGCGGGCAGAAGGGCGGCCGTCAGGCGTCCCCGGCACAGGGCCACTATCCCAGCGACGGTGACGACGGCCCCGGCGGCGGCGACTGTGGCCAAGGCCACGGCCATGAGCGGGCGTAGGTACGAGGACACCGAGACCAGGACCAAGGCCACGACGACCAGTGCCGCCAGGGCCGACGGCGCCGCGCCATGGCCTACGCCGGCGGCGCCAAACGCCAACGCGCTCAGCAGCCCGGCCCCGCCCAGGCGGGCCACCCACCAGGAAATGGCGCCGGCGCCGGCCACCCCGGGCCAGCGGGCCAGCCAACGGTCGATGCTGAGGGCGGCGGGGTCGGCCCAGGCCGGGCGGGGCGCCACCACCTCTTTCTTGGGGCTGGGGCCGGGGCCGGCCTGGCCCCGGCGTTCCCCGCCCTCCAGACCGCCTAGGGCGGCCGCCACCACCACCGTGGCCGCGGCCAGGCTGGCCCCGAGGGCCAGGCGGTCGGCGGGGGCGTAGCGGGGGAGCCAGCAGAGGGCCACCAGGCTCACCGGGGCCGCCAGGACCACGGCCAGGCCGGGACGCGCTGAAAGGCGGGCCGATGCCCGCTCTCCGTTCCCGGCCGGCCCCCCGGTGCCTGACGGCAGAAGGGTCATCCCGGGCAGCCCGAAATGTTGGCGGATCCCATGGTCGCTGCTGCCTCATCGGCAGTTGTGCAGGCGCGGTTGAGAGGGGAGGCCCTGCCGGCGGCAAACCCGTTGCCGGCCGTTAGGCCTGGCTAATCGCCGACGGAGACGATCTCGACCTTGAGCGTGCCGCTGGGAGCCTCGTAGGTGACGGCCTCCCCGGCCTTTTTGCCCATCAGGGCCTGGCCGAGAGGAGAGCCCGGGGAGATCACCTGGGCTCCGGAGTCCCGCTCCTCGATCGAACCGATCAGGTAACGCTCCACCTCGTCGCTGTCCATGTGGCGCAACGAGACCTTGACGCCGGCGACCACCTCTTCGGACGGGCCGCCGTGCAGGACCTCGACATCGTCAAGCATGGCTTCCAGCTGGCGTATGCGGGCCTCCATCTTGCCCTGAGAGTCTTTGGCGGCGTGGTAGTCGCCGTTTTCGGACAGGTCGCCCAGCATCCGCGCCGCCTCGATATGGCGGGCTATGTCGACCCGTCCCCGAGTCTTAAGGTCGTCGAGCTCGGCCTGGAGACGTTCGTAGGTCGAAGCCAACAACTTCGTAGGTGCCATTTGCGCAGGGTACCAGCGGCGGGCGCCTTGAAGTGGGGCGGGTGCTTTGAAGTGGGCGGGCGCCTCGAAGTGCGACGGGCGAGCGGAGGCAGGTTGACGCCACCGGGAGCGGATGCAATACTAGGAAGGCCAATGATCACCTGCCCGCTTTGCCGCCGTGCCTGCCCGGCTGTAGTAATTACCACCTGACGCTCACCCCTGCGGGTGTGCGTCGTTGCGACCGTCCCCTGGGGGCGGTCGTTTTCATGTAACGGCACATCACCGGAACCCACCAACCAAGAGGAGCGCCCGCAATTGAGCGCCAGCCCGTCTTCTCACCGCATCGCCGTGATCGCCGGAGACGGCATCGGCCCTGAGGTCATCGCCGAAGCCCTGAAGGTCACACGCGCCGCCGGGGCCGATCTGGAAACCGTCGGCTACGACCTCGGGGCCAAGCGCTACCTGGCCACCGGCGAGGTACTGCCCGACAGCGTGCTCGAGGAGCTGCGAGGCTTCGACGCCATACTTCTGGGGGCCGTGGGGTCTCCCGACGTAGCGCCCGGGGTGCTCGAGCGCGGCCTGCTGCTGCGGCTGCGCTTCGAGCTCGACCTGTACATAAACCTGCGTCCTTTCCAGGCCCCGGTCAGCGTCGGTGCCGGGGTGCCGGTCGACTTCGCCGTCGTGCGCGAGAACACGGAGGGCTCTTATGCCGGAGAGGGGGGCACGCTGCGCAAAGGGACGGCCGCCGAGGTAGCCACGCAGGGCTCGGTCAACACACGCTTCGGTGTTGAGCGCTGTACCCGCTTCGCCTTCGAGCTGGCCGCCTCCAGGCGTCACCACCTCACCCTCGTCCACAAGACCAACGTCCTCACCTTCTCCGGGGACCTCTGGCAACGGGTGTTCAACGAGGTGGCGGCCGAGTACCCGGGGGTCCAGACCGCCTACAACCACGTCGATGCGGCGTGCATTTATATGGTTGAGTCCCCTCAGCGCTACGACGTGATCGTCACCGACAACCTTTTCGGTGACATCCTTACCGATCTTTCCGGCGCCATCGCCGGTGGGATCGGACTGGCGGCCTCGGCCAACCTCAACCCGGCCCGTAACGGGCCGTCATTGTTCGAGCCCGTGCACGGAAGTGCCCCCGACATCGTCGGGACGGGCAAGGCAAATCCCAGTGCGGCCATTATTTCGGCCGCCATGATGCTCGACTACCTCGGCTGGGCCGACCAGGCGGCGCGCATCACCAAGGCAGTCCGGGGGTTCGTTCCCGACGCTCCCCTTACCACCAGCCAGTTCGGCGACCAGATATCTGAAAGGGTGTGAACAGCGGTGCCCATCACCAAGACTGACTACATATGGATGGACGGGGAACTTGTCAATTGGGATGACGCCAACGTGCACATCCTCACCCACACCCTGCACTATGGCTGTGGTGTCTTCGAAGGGGTGCGGGCCTACAAAACGGCTGAGGGCGCCGGTGTTTTCCGCCTGACCGATCACATCAACCGGCTGTTCGCCTCGGCCCGGATGTTGATGATGGAAATCCCCTACAGCCGGGCGCAGCTGGTCGAAGCGGTGAAGCAGACCGTGGTGGCCAACAAGATCGAGGAATGCTACATCAGGCCTATTGTCTACCTGGGCTATGGCGAAATGGGCCTCAATACCCTCAACTGCCAAGTCAACACCTCCATCGCCGTGTGGCCGTGGGGCGCCTACCTGGGCGACGAGGGGATCGAGAAAGGTGTGCGGGTCAAGGTCAGTTCCTGGCGTCGCCACGACCCAAATGCCATGCCCTCGGCGGCCAAGAGCACCGGTATGTACATCAACTCCTCGCTGGCCAAGGCCGAGGCCCTGAAAAGCGGCTACGACGAAGCGGTGCTGCTTTCCCAGCAAGGCTACGTGAGCGAGTGCACCGGGGAAAACATCTTTGTCGTCCGCAATGACCGCATTGTGACGCCGCCGCTGGCGTCCGGGCCCCTGGCCGGGATAACCCAGGACTCCGTGTTCACCATTGCCAGGGATCTCGGCGTCGATGTGGAGTTCGCCAATCTCTTGCGCAGCGACCTCTATGTCGCCGAGGAGGCGTTCATGAGCGGGACGGCGGCCGAGATCGTGCCCATTTCGTCGGTCGACGACAGGGTCGTGGGGGACGGCACGCCGGGCCCGGTGACCAGGAAGATCCAGGACATCTACAAAGCGGCCGTGCGCGGCCAGGTGGACCGGTACCGTTCCTGGGTCGAGCATGCCAGTTGAGGCGAGCATGCCAGTTGAGGCGAGCATGCCCGAAAAGGTCGAGATCTTTGACACGACGCTAAGAGACGGCAGCCAGGCGGAAGGCCTCTCGCTCACTGTGGCCGACAAGCTGCGGATCGCCGAACAGCTGGACCGCCTCGGTGTCCATTACATCGAGGGGGGCTGGCCGGGGGCCAACCCGAAGGACCGCGAGTTCTTCCAACGGGCCGCCGCCGGCGAACTGGAGCTGGCCTGCGCCAGGCTCGTGGCCTTCGGGGCCACCCGGAAGGCGGGGGGCCGGGCCGAGACCGACCCGGTCATGGCCGACCTGGTGGGAGCGGGCACCGGCATCGTCTGCCTGGTGGCGAAGTCGTCGCCCTGGCATATAACCGAGACCCTCAGGACCACCACCGTCGAGGCGCTCGACATGGTCGCCGACTCGGTCACCTACCTGCGCAACAACGGCAAGGTCGTATTTGTCGACGCCGAGCATTTCTTCGACGGTTTCCTCGAGGGACCGGGCTTTTGCGCCGACTTCCTGCGGGTGGTGGAGCAGTGCGGCGCCACGCCCGTCCTGTGCGACACCAACGGTGGGATGCTGCCCCACCAGGTCGAAAGAGCCGTGGACGAGGCC
>Ga0182027_10009472_pt1 | contig 13986 bp, 10 predicted proteins | sample 712E1DmetaG_FD_121300 | JGI IMG/M metagenome (GOLD analysis project Ga0182027, IMG submission 121300) | Permafrost microbial communities from Stordalen Mire, Sweden - 712E1D metaG (Illumina Assembly) | ecosystem: Environmental > Terrestrial > Soil > Wetlands > Permafrost | place: Sweden...
GGCGTTTTGGGAGCGGAAATTTCCGCTTCAGGAGCCGCAACGCAGACCGGCGATTTAAAAACCACAACCACGGTTTCCGGCGGCGCTTCTTCAGTCCAAGCCGGCGGCACGGTTTCGGGCACGGCGGAAGCAAGTACAAAAACCGCCGTTTCCGGTGAGGCTTCAGGAGGCGGCGCGGTGTCCGGCGGCGAGACAGTTTCGGCACGCGGAACTGTATCCGAAGGCGCCCAAGTTTCCGGTCAAACCGAAATTAAATCCCAAGTTTCGGGCGGCGGTACAGGTGCGGGTGAAGGAACTGTTTTGTCAGAAGCTGCCGTGCAGGGCGGCGAGAAAATGCCCGCAGGCGGCGCGGTGTCCGGTACGGCAAAACAAACGGCAACTATTTCCGGGACGCCTGGCGCATCTTCAGGCGCAGCCGCTGCCGTGGGCGCGAGCCAAAGCGGCGGAGCCGCGGCAGGAGGTTCCACAAAAGTTTCCGGAACGGCGCCAAAACAAGCCGGTGCCGGGGCGGAAGTTTCCGTTGAAGCGGCTTCCGCGCCGCAACCAGGCGGCGCCGCAGTTTCGGCCGAGGGCGAAGCTTTAGCCGCAGGTCAGGCTGTTAAGGCTCCTGCGGCACAGGAAACACAGGGCGCATCTGAAGCGGCTTTGGGACAAGCCGGCGCGGCAGCTGCAGGGTCAATTAGCGGGACTGCGAGGCAGGTGGCGGCGGGAGCAGAACAACCCCTTATGGGCAAAGGCAAAATGGACGGGATTAGCACCGGCGTGCAGCCTGCTGTTTCGTCCGCAGCGGCACCAGAATTACAGAAACCGCAAGCGCCTTCTAAACCGGCGACTGGCAGGGGTGCCGCAATTGACGGCGCTGTCCCGCCGCCCGGCGCGCAGGATATTTTATTAAAATTAAAAAGGAATGACGCCCAATTAAATAAGGTCAATAATTTAGGCCTGAGTGCAATTGAGCTAGACCAGCAAAGAAAGGCCGAGTTCACCGGCCAGGGCGAGCAAGAAGGCGGGGAGCCTGGCGTGGTAGGCGGCCCGGAAGATGAACCGGAAGTTTCCCCGCCGCTTGGACAGGAAGGGGTATTGCCGGGTCAGCCGGAAGCCGACTCTGGAGCGCCCAAAGAAGGAGAAGAAAAACCAAAATCAGGCGCCGAACCTTCAGGCGCCCAGGCTCCCGGACCGGACAAAATTCCGCCCGAGGTTCCAAAGCCCGGCGCGCCTTTACAGTCTCCGCCAAATGCGGAAAATCAAGTAGGTCAGCCGCCGCAGTCCGGTCAAGAGTCTCCCGGCCAAGATCAGCAGCCTCCACAGGCATCCGCGGCAGACCAAAGTAAAGCGCCGGAAACACAAGCGCCTGTTCCCGGCAGCCAGGGTGGAGTTAAAAGTTTTGACAAGGCGGAACTGGAACCGGAATTCAATCAGATTGTAAATGCTTCTCTTAGTAAGGTGGCTTTGGCAACCTGGATATCTCTTTGGGGAATCCCCCTTGGAGCACTTGTCGGTAACTTCCTTTGGTTGTTCAAAGACAAAATTGCCGAAATGGTTTTAGACGAACCCATAGCAAAGCCTTTGGTGGATAAGGCGAAAAGTTGGGGGGTTGACCTGAAAAGTATCAAAATAAAATTTAGTTTGCAGGTAAAAGCCCATATAATTGGCTTTAACGCGGTTACGGCGGCGGCTGGTATGGTAATTTTGGTGCTTCTTGGGATCTTTTTGTATGTTGGATGCACTAATCCTTTAGGGGAAATGCTTTCCAGCGCGACAAATTATAATGCTTCAGCCGTAGGTCTTTTGGGCGGCGGCAGTCTTTGTCAGGCGCTTATGAACGCTTCCAATACCGTGGGACTGACAGTTGCGTCCGGTCCATCCGCGCCTTCCAACTCAACCTCGGCTACCGGCAGCTGTTCGGTTTTGCCTGCCGGCGACGCCAGCCCGGGCCAGTTGTCTTTAACCTGCTTTGGCTCTAATACGAACATAATTACCACGGCCTCCATAGTCGCGGCTCATGAAAGCGGCGGCAACCCGGCCATTGGCAGTACCGTGGATATTTGCCGCGACGCTTCCGGCAATCCGGTAACGCTAAACGGGCAAACGGTCAAGGCTTCCTGGGGCTTGTTCCAGATTAACATTACGGCTCACCCCATTGGCACCCTGAATTGTCCATCAGCTTTTGACAAAATGTATACCGCGCAAAACCACCAGTGCAATGTAGTTAATCCAGGCCTTTACGCGCAGTGCGTTACCGCGGCCACAACCGCGTCTATTAACATCCAAACCGCTTGCCAGCTTTCCGGCAATGGCACCAACTGGGGCCCTTGGCAGGCGGACATTAACGCCTGCGGCATTAGCAAAACTATTAGCAATTAACCGGCGTAACTTTATGAAAACACGATATAAAATTTTAATCGGCGTGGTAATTGCGGGAATATTTTTTTACAGCATTTATTTGGCGCTGTTTTCCAAAAACCATGCTTCAGCTCCTCCGGCTACCAGTTCCGCCGTACCAACCCTGTCCGTGCCCGCCCAAGGAGGGGGGGAAGTCCAGGTTAACGATTTTACCAAAAGCCCCCAGCAGACTTTGGGCGACACGTTGGTAATAGAACAGGATAACGATTACAGCATTGTTTACTTTACCAAAGACCAGTCTTTTTTGATTTCCATTTTATCCACCCCTGTCCAGGAAGTTAGGATTATGGCGGAGCAGGAACTATTGAGCAAGCTAAAAATCCAGGAGGCGGACGCGTGTAAGCTAAATGTGGTTTTAACGGTGCCGGCCGGCGTGGACGAAAATTTGGCCGGGCGCAATTACGGTTTAAGTTTTTGCCCTTCCGGACAAGCTTTCCCTCCCGGGAGCTAGCATGTAATTTTGCTGTTTGACTGATTTATGCTATAATATTTTTATAAAAGCATTATCTTTTTAGAACTTACGCGTTTGGCCAAGTATGAGGCATTTTGCGACAATAGCTTGCTGGCCGTTAGTCGGGCTTAGCCCGACTTTAGGCCAGCATAATGCTACAGGATCTGGCGAGGCGTATTGAATATACGACGAGCCAGACCGGAGTGATATGGTTGGAAATGAATTCCAACCTAACACTTTCCAGCAAAATAACGAAATAATTGGCCAAACCCTTTAGGGCGCAGCCGCTTATAAGGTCGGGCTTTGCCCGACCAAAAGCGGCAAGCGCGTAAGGTCTAAATTTTGAAATAAAAACACATGAATAAAAGAGCAATTGCCATTTTAGGAGCCATTTTTTTACTAATTGTCGGCACTCTTGGCTTTTTGATATATTCCAAGTATGCCGCCAAAACGCCGTCTACTACCACTGCTCCGGTGTCCAGTACCCAGCCAACAACCACCCCTGTTACCCAACCTATAGGCGGTAGCGCTTCTACTACGCCTGCCAACACCGCAAATGTCGTCCAACTGACCAGCGACCAGGTAGTTTCGCCCATATTGGCCTACAGCGGAGACGGCATAACTTATTTTGATACCTTGGGTAACCTGTACCAGACTAACCTAATTAGCAACAACGGCCAGTTGGGGCTAACCGGAAAAAAACAAACAAACATTCCCGTTAAAGCCAGCATTACCCAAATTTTGTGGCCCCAAAAAGGCAATAACTTTATGGCGCAAATGACCGACGCCACCGGCAAAACCGCCTGGAGCTTTTTTAATGGCGACACCGGTCTTTACACGGATTTACCTCCGCAGGTGGAGTCCGTGGACTGGATGCCGTCGGGCAGCCAAATTATGTATATCTGGCTGGACAACAACAAAGCGACATTGAATATCGGCAATCCTGACACCACCGGATATCAAAAAGTTGGCGATATGTGGGAGACAGACGACAGCATACATATTTCCCCCGACGGATCCCAAATTTTATATTACGAGACGAACAATAATTCCGGCAGCAATGCCATTAATTCGGTTTCCATAGACGGCAAAGTTTGGAAGGGTTTGGTAACCGCCGGACAGAATTTTGGCGTGCTTTGGAGCCCGGACAGCCAGAAGTTCTTGTTTGGGAAAAAAGACCCGGTAACCCAGCAGTACCAGTTATGGGTTTACAACCTGACTTCGGGGGAGGTAAAGAATTTGGGTTTGTTTACCACCGTGGATAAGGCGGTTTGGGACAGCGCCAGCCAGGCAATTTATGCCGCCGTGCCTAACTCCGGCGTTGCGGGCGGCACCGCGTTGACCAAAGACAGTTTTTACCGCATGGATATTTCCACTTTGGAAAAGAAACAGTACGATACCGGTCTAGCCGCGGCGATTGATGGCAGGGATTTGTTCTTGGATTCCACGGGCACAAAACTGTTCTACAAAAACGCCCAGGATGGGGGACTATATTATTTGGATTTGACGCAGTAGCTTTTAGCTTTTAGTTCCGTTTAAATTTAAAATTGGTTGTTTTAAGGAAATTCCAAATATCAAATAACAAATTTCAAATAAATATCAAAATCCAAATTAATAAATTTTGAATTTTGGGTTTTGTAATTTATTTGTTATTTGAAATTTGTAATTTGGAATTTTAAATTTTATGCCAAAATCTTCGGTAATCTTTATCTGTTCCAGTTGCCAGTACAAAACTTCGCGTTGGCAGGGAAAATGTCCAAATTGCGGGCAATGGAATACTTTGGAACAGTCCGTGGTTTCGTCTGCCAGGCTTTCGGGCGCCAAATCGGGTAAGCCGGTGAATTTGGGTTCGGTGGAAGCAAACTTGAGGCCCAAAATGCAAACCGGCATCAATGAATTTGACGCGGTAATTGGCGGGGGGATTGTGCCCGGCAGCTTAATTCTGCTGGGCGGCGATCCGGGCATTGGCAAATCCACCCTGGCGCTGCAGCTGTCCATGAACCTAAGCCGCGAGGTTTTGTATGTTTCCGGGGAAGAATCGGTCAGCCAAATTAAGCTTCGCGCCAACCGCGTAAACAAGACCCACGAGCTGGACGTGCTTGCCGAAACGCAGCTGGAAGCCGTTTTGGCCACCGTGGAGACCCGGCAGCCCGGACTGGTGGTTATAGATTCCATCCAGACAATGTACAGCGAGGCGGCCAGCGGCGTGGCCGGGGGAGTCGCGCAGGTTACCAATGCCGTCCAGCAAATAATGCGCCTGGCCAAGCAAAGCCATATTTCTTTTATTGTAATTGGCCACGTCACCAAGGAAGGCTATTTGGCCGGTCCCAAAACTTTGGAGCATATGGTGGACACGGTGCTGTATTTGGAAGGGGAGACGTTCGCGAGTTTCCGGATTTTAAGATGCGTAAAAAACCGCTTTGGCACGACCAACGAAGTCGGCGTGTTTGAAATGGTCAAAGAGGGTTTGGCGGAAGTTAAAAACCCGTCGCAGTTGTTTTTGGGCGAAGACAGCATAGAGGCCAGCGGCAACACAATAACCTCGGTTATGGAGGGCAGCCGCGCCCTGCTTTTGGAAATTCAGGCGCTGACCTCGGTCACCAATTTTGGTTATCCCAAACGCACCACGGCCGGGTTTGATAATAATCGTCTGCAGCTACTTACGGCCATTTTGGCCAAGCGCGCCGGCATTAACGTAAGCAACCAGGATATTTATGTTAATGTTGTGGGCGGCATAAAAATAGACGAGCCGGCGGCGGATTTGGCCGTGGCTTTGGCCATTGTTTCCAGCTTAAAAGACATTGTCATAAAAAACACGGTCATAATCGGAGAGCTTGGCTTGTCCGGCGAAGTGCGCTTTGTGCCGCATTTGGAAAAGCGGATAAAGGAAGCGGAAAAATTGGGATTTAAAAAAATCCTTTGTCCCAGGACAAAGGTAGATATTAAAAAAGGTAAAATTGATATTATTCAGGTAAAAACTTTAAACGACGCGATACAAAATTTAAAGTAAAAATCTTTACCCGCCCTTTGTGGCGGGCTGCAGGTCAAAACCTTGCAGGAAGCAATTGGACAAATTTAAAACGGGAACTCATTGGCCTGGCACATGTGGATTGTGCCTGGCTTTTGAATTCCCGTCTCTCGCTTGGCCGCGTGACGCGTACGCGGTAGCAAGTCTGTGGTTGTGCCAGTAAACCCTCCACATTGCGCTCATTTTTGTAAGCTGACAGCGTCATGTCAGCTAAATGAGCACGGAATTTACAAACATAACCGGTTAAGTGGTTAGCGGATTTTGACGTCCTTAGCCTTGGCGCCTATTTGGGCCTGTACTCCGGCCTGAAACGCCCGGCCGTCAGCTCGGGGCCGCTGTCCTCCTTGCAGTTGATGCAGTGACGTGTCCACGGTACGGCATTCAGCCGTTTGGTAGCAATTACTTTATCACAGGCGATACATGTTCCGTATACCCCGTCTTTGATCCGCTGCAGGGCGCCTTCGATGTTACGTAGGAGCTTGCTTTGGCTGTTTACGAAGCCAATACCTACCCAAATATCGACGCCGAACTGCGTACTATCATCATTGCCCGAACAGTCGACGACAATGACGTCCAAGCGATTCCCCGGATGTTTTGCGAGAATCTCTTGTCTTTTCGCTTCTAATTTCACTCTGTATCTTTCTATTTCCGTCTTTTTCATCTTGCGCACCCAAATCTTGGATTCCAAAAAGAAGACGTAACCACACGTCCTCCTTAAGGTTGTATAGATTATACTGATTTTTCATATTTTTGTCAACTAAGATTTATAGGCTTTTGCTAACAGCCAATCCTATAAGAAGTCTTTTTAAAAGGTTTTTTTATTCAAAATGGATTATTTTGCCCTTTAGCTTTTCTTTTAAAAGCGGGTAATTTTCCAAATTTAAGCCGTTTTTAAGCAGGTTTAATGCCTCAGCCCGGGCGGGCTGGATTAAGGCAATATAAGAGGGGTTAAAGTATTTAAAATTCCAGCCGGACTGGCTTGTGCCATAAACTTCGCCAAAGCCGCGCTGTTTTAAGTCCAACTCGGCCAGTTCAAAGCCGTCCTGGGTTTTGGTAAAGGCTTTCAGGCGGCCCATCGTTTCATCTTCTCCAACCACCCCGTCACCCTTCGGGTGACACCCCTCCTTGGCAGGAGGGGAAACTGCAACCCCGCGGAGCCTCTCCTCCTTTTTTAAGGAGGAGTACCCCGCGAAGCGGGGGGAGGTGGTTGGAGTCATAAATAAAAAGCAATAACTCTGGTGCTCTGCCCGGCCCACGCGACCGCGGAACTGGTGGAGCTGGGCCAGGCCAAACCTTTCCGCGCCTTCTATAAGCATTACGGAAGCGTTGGGCACGTCAACGCCAACTTCCACCACTGAGGTGGAAACTAAAATTTTTATTTTATCTTCCAAAAATTCCTTCATGGCCAGTTCTTTTTCCGCGCCCTTAAGCCGTCCGTGCAAAAGCCCAATGTTAAACTGAGGAAAAATTTTTCGCAAATTTTCCTGTTCCTTTTTTGCCGACTTTGCGCCCAAGGTGTCGCTTTCTTCAATCAGCGGGGTTATTACAAAAGTCTGCCTGCCGGCTAAAATTTGCTTGCTAATGAATTCATAAGCTTTGCCGCGGTTATTTTGGTCAACAAGTTTGGTAAGTATGGGTTTTCGGTTTGCGGGTTTGTTTTTAATTTGGCTAATTTCCAACTCGCCGTAGTAAGCCAGCTGCAGGGTGCGGGGGATTGGCGTGGCGGAAAGCGAAAGCAAATGCGGGACTTTGCGCGCCGTTTGCATTAACTCCGCCCTTTGCTCCACGCCAAAGCGGTGTTGTTCGTCAATTATTACCAAAGCCAGCTTTTTAAATTTTACGTTTTTTTGCAAAAGCGCGTGCGTGCCAACGTACAACCCCGGCATACCGTCCTTAATTTTTTGCAGCAGGGTTTTTTTGGATATTTCGTGCCGGTCAATTTGCGAATAGTTGTTGGTCAGCAAACAGCATCTGGTATTAAAGTTAAGCGGGGGATGCATTAAAAATTTTTCAGCGGTTTTAAAATGCTGGTAAGCCAAAATTTCCGTGGGTGCCAAAAGCGCAACCTGCAAGCCTTTGGACATAGCCTGTAAAGCGGCCATAAACGCGACCAAAGTTTTGCCGCTGCCAACATCGCCCTCCAACAGCCGGTTCATGGGCATGGGTTTTTCGATGTCCTGCAAAATTTCCCAAGCGGCTTTTTTTTGGTCTGCGGTCAGTTTAAATGGCAGGCTATCCACAAATGCTTTTATCAGGTCCCGGTCAAACTTGATTTTATAAGCGCTTTTTTGCTTTAAAAGCAATTTGTGCCGCAGCGCCGCCAGTTGGTTATAAAAAATTTCCTCAAATGCCAGGCGTTTTTGCGCCGCGGCCAGGGTCTCGGCGCTGCCCGGGAAATGGGATTGGTTGATTGTGTCGCCGATTTTCATCAAGCCTTGATTTTTAACAAGCTCGGCCGGCAATTCATCGGGCAATTTATCTGCCAGCGGCAACGCCTGAGCCACTAGATTGCGGAAAGTTTTGGGATAAATTGACTGTTTAAGATGGTAAAGCGGGACCAGCCGGGAAGTGTGGACCGGAAAATCCGAAACTTTTTCGTAAATGGGATTTGTCATCTGCAAACTCGATTTATAGTATTCCGCTTTGCCGGCCAAAAAAATCTCTTCGCCCGCGTTTAAACTTTTGGCCAAATACGGCTGGTTAAACCACACTACTTTTATTGATCCGGTCTCATCGCTTACGACCGCTTCGGCCAGAGACATCCGGCCGCGGAACGAAAACCGGCTGGAAATGGAATTGATTTTGACTTTTAGGCTGACATTTTCGTCCGGCTTTAAATCTTTTATGGTTTTGACCTGGCTAAAATCCAAATAACGGTAAGGAAGATGCCATAATAAATCCCGCGCGGTTATAATTCCGAGCTTTTTTAAAGCCGCAACTTGCGGCTTTTGAAGTTTGAATAAGTCTTGGATTGGAGAATTTAGTTCGGCCATAAAGCAAGCTTAAGCTTATTGTAGTACTTTTTAGTTCATTTTGCGAGCTAGAGTATGCGGCCTTTTACCAGAGCGTCGTAAAGCCAAAATTGTAAAATTTGCAGCAATAAAAACACCAGGGCCAGATAATAAACCACCAGGCGCCAGCCTTTTTGCAGGAGTTTGACTACTGCCAGGGCGTAAACAATATAAAGCAGCGGCGCGAGCGTGAAAAAGTAAAAAACCAGCAGAGAGGTAACGGTACTTATAGGGAGCAAAAGTATGATTGTCGGCGCCAAGAACCACACCCACAGCATATGTTTGACGGAAGGCGGCGTATTTAAATCAATATTAACGGGGTGCAAATGATTTTGATTTAATTTAAAAGTTAGCCACAGGCCCAGGCAAGCTGCCGCGATAAAGTAAATCATCGCGTTGCCTAAAACGTAAAAAACATCAAAATCGATTTGCGAAGAAACCCATGGCCCGAACCAGAAACCGAAATATTCCACTAGCCGCAATTGCAACGGTTCCTGGAATGACGAAGAAGTGCGGGCTAGAAATATTAATCCGCGGACGTCGGCAAAGTTATGGGTGAACTGATAGTAAATGTAAGGCAGGTAGAGCGCCAAGACGGTCGATATGAATATGGCCGCCACAGCCGTTGTGATTCGGATTTTTTTGAGGATTAATTCAATAACTAATATCAGCGATAAGCTTATTAGCGCCACTACGTGCAGCTGGGTGGCCACGCCAAAAGCCAGCGCCAGTAAAAAGGCGCTTACTTTAACATCTTCGTTTATGATGAGTTTTTGCAGGGCGTAAAAAAACAGCAGGCAGAAGAACGGCAAAAAATTTGGGTTGGAAGAATATTTGGCGAAAATCGCGTCAAAGTGGCTTAAGGCTAAAATTATGGCTGTCAGATAGGCTAAATATTCATTGCGCCACCATTTTTTGACCACAAAAAAGAGCAGTACAATTGTCGCCAGGGAGAAAAATACGCTGGCAGCGGGCTGCCCATAGGGCGCGAAATTAAACAGTTTGGCGAAGGGAAATAACAGATAATAATAAATTGGGCCAAAATTAAAATGGCCTAAATGCGAATCCGGACCCAGCAGCGGCCAATGACCGCTGTTCATGGCCTGCATCATGGCACGGTCGCGCAGGAATTCCGAATGCAAATACAGCGAACCGCCGTCGCGGTACGGCCAGCGCAGCAGCAGCGCGATTAATATTGTCAGCCCCAGCGGCCAATAATGGTTGAAAAATTGTTTTGCTGATTGATACGCGCCCATATCTTTCGGCTTCGTTTTGGAGATTTTTTTAAAGCCGCAAGTTGCGGCTTTGAGAGTTTAGAAGCTATTTTAATTGACTAAGTGGTGCATCCGGCTGGAATTTCACCCCGTCACTTATGGTGCCCTAGCAGAGTTTTGCTTTGTAGATTTGTGAAATACTGGTGACTTCGGCTGGAATCGAACCAGCGGCCTTTCCCTTCGGCCTCCGGCCCGGAGGGAGGGGAATGCCCTGATACTTTTTTGTAGTTGTTTATGGTGCTTCCAGCAGGAATCGAACCTGCATCCCAGCCTTCGGAGGGCTATACTCTATCCGTTGAGCTATGGAAGCGAAGGCTCAGAAGCTTATTAACAAATTTTTTCTTTTCGGCAGAATTATGCTTTAAACTATACTCGCGCCATCGGGCTTCTTCTCTGGTAGGGTATTCTTCAAACCCAACCAGAATCCAAGGTATTCTAGTTTTCGTCGATGGTACGAACCCTGAGTTATGTCTTACGACTCTTTCATTAATTTCGGCAGTTTGACCTATGTAGTAAATAAAATCTTTTTGGCTTCGGATAAGATAAACATAGAACATATGAGCTACGGATGCCGGTTAAAGCTCCGCGTGTAATCCGCGTAGCTATCCGCGTCAAATCCGCGGTACTAAAACTTAAACATGTGCATAATTTTTTGTATGCCTGTTTCCTCGGTTGCCGTATGCTCAGGCAGATATTTAAGCAGGTAGTGCCTGGTAACCTCGGGATCCTGGTCTTGCAGTTCTAAAATCAGGGTGTTATTTACCAAAGCCGAGGTATGGAAGTTTATGGTCCGGTGCCTCTCGTTATGCACCACCCAAAAATACTTAATCTGTTTGTATGGATAAAACAAACTGCCGAATTTAACGCCCCGGTCGGTGAGTTCAATATTTACCCGCTCGGGAGTTTGCCTGGAAAAAATTATTACCAGCGCGGCAATAATTCCCAGGCACACGGCGGCAAAAATATCGCTTTCCACAATTACAAAGAACGCCATCATGAGCAGAAAAATGCAAATTACCGTAACATACCAGCCTAAATCTTTTTCGTAATGCTTAAATTCCCATGCCTCCCAGCCGATTGAATTTTGGTTTGATGTTTCCATTTATTTTATTTTGTATTGTCCATTTAATAGTACCTACTGGCGGAGAGGGAGGGATTCGAACCCTCGGTGCCTTTTGGGCACTCCAGTTTTCAAGACTGGTGCACTAAACCACTATGCGACCTCTCCGTATAAGCGAGAGGTTTTGTAGTGTGCTGATTTATCAGCTGTCTTAAGCAGCCCGTAAACGGGCACGCTACACTACCCCTGAATAAAAGTATTATACCATTATTATAAGGAAAAGCAAAGTCATTGGTTTGGAGGATAGGGATTACGGATTCTATACGGATATACTAATGCTGCAATTATCCGTATATCAGTAATCTGCATCCTCTATAAAAAAACAAAAACAGCCTTCCTCTAGAAAAGGCTGTTTTTTGATTTCCCTGTTTTTCCTGCTGTCAGGACACAAGGGGTTTTGTTTCCAGGAATTGTTACCTAATGGGCTTTTTGATGCAAAAATGACATTTGGTAACAGTTCCTCTATAGCTTCCGAAGACTGTCGTCCTGAAGTGAGGGAAAGAGGTGTCTTTCCGTCTCTTCAAAAAAACAATGGGTCAAAACTATTGGGCAAACTGGGGCTCCGGGCTTTCAAAAATAAAGGTGCCAATGGCCGAATTGGGGTTATTTGCCGGGCTGGAGCTTGCCGAACTGTCTTTGGTTGAGGTGGCTCCGTCGGGTTTTTTTACCGTTAAGTCCGCGGTCTGGGTTGCGGATGCCATGGTGGGGGTGGTTGTGCCGCTTGTTAAAGCTATGGTTTGGCTATTGTCAGGTCCTAAAACAGTAATTTGGCTTGCCACAATGTTGTTGTTGTTTTTTATGCCGATAATATTAACTTTCGAATTTAAGGCTAGCTGGCTCGCGCTTAAACGATTGCCGTCTTCGTCTTGGATGGATGTTTGGCTGTTTAGCTCAAAAATGGTTTTTTCCACGGTAATTTGGCCGTTGCTGATTTTGCTAATGTTGCCTAACATAACAACCGAATTTGGGTTGTCGCTTAAGCTGGTTAGAGCTTGGTCGCTGTTGGCTACGGCTACGAGCTGCTTGATTTGCGAAAGCTGGGCGGTATTTTGCTTTAAGCTAAGCAGCGCGTTTTGTGCCTCTGTGCCGGTTTGGCCTTGGGCCTTAATTTTTTGCAGCAAAGTGCTTTGCTGGCTGGTTATGGAATCCAGAGAAGTCAGCAGGGGGTGACTGTCCGCTGATTTAGGGTTGCTGCTGGTAATAGTGTTTAATTGCTGTACGGCATTGCTGGTTTGGCTGGCCAGTTCTTGCAGGGCGTCGTTTTTTTCCGCCGCGTCACTGTTAGGATTTCCGAAAATTGCCTGAGCATCGTTTAAACGCTGCTGGGCAATGGCAATTTGCAAGTTGGCTTTTTCCTGTTGGCTTGTGGTTAAAGTCAGTTGTATCTGTTCTTCGGCTTTTTTAACCGTAAATAAAAGATGGCCGGGAGTGCTTTGCCAGGCCGCATAGCCGGTGGCGGCAAAAGCGCTCACCAGGAGCATTAGGCTTACGCTCACGCCGGCAAACTTGGAAACATGCAGCCAGGCCAGCCATAAGCTTTTGGCCTTGTCCGCCGCGTATTTTTTCTGCATCATAGGCGTGGGCACAATGTTTTTTGGCATTAACAACAGCGTTTGGCTTATTTCCAGAAGGGGAGCCAGTTGGTCCTTTTCCGAGGCAAACTTTAACAAGACCTCTTCTTTGGAGTGGCCCTTTTTTATCATGTCAAACGCTTGGTTGTAAGCTGATTCTAAGCTATCCATTGTCTTGGTTAAGTTTATCTATAAGTTCCTTAATTTTGTTGATGGCGCGGTGCTGAATTACTCTTATTGCGCCTTCGTTTTTATCCATGAGCTGGGCGATTTCGCCGTTTTCCAAATCTTCAAAAAATTTCAGCCGAATGACCATTTGCTGTTCCGGCGCCAGCTCCCTGATTAGCTTCAGTAAAATTTTCTGCTGGCCTTCCAGGTTAACAATGTCAATTACATTGGTTTCGTATTCCAGGGTGTTTTCCACCTCGTCCAGCGCAATAACCTGCTTTTTTTGCCGGTAGTAATCTATAACCAAATTTCTTGCAACCTGGTATAGCCAGCCTTCAAAGGAATTTTCATTGGTTATGGAGGCGATTTTGGTAAAGGCTTTCAGAAAAACTTCTTCCGCCAAGTCTTCGGCAATTTCTTTGTGTCCCACGCGGAAGAAAATAAACCGGTATATTTTTTTAAAATACAGGTTGTAAATTTCGCCCAATGCCGCTTCTTCACCTTTTTTGGCTTTGTCCAAAAGTTGGGCAACGGCATCGCGGTTTTCCCCTAAGTTTGAGGTGCTAATACTAAAGACGTGGTTTAGGTCCATTTGTTACAAATAGCTCGTTATTAGGCAATAAGCTTGAATATTTGTCTAGTAAACTTAGTTTCTTACCCTTATTTTATCACAAAGCCTATTATTTAAGCATAGCTGCCAAAGTCGACGGAATCTGCCGGCTTAGGTCTTCGGCGTTGTAAAAAGTCCCGACTTTTTTGTTCAAATCGTCGCCCGCCCGCCCGCAAACATAGGCGCCGGCGGCGGCCGAGGGAAAAATGGCATTTTTACAAAACAATGCCGCAACCAAGCCGGCCAGCACATCGCCGGTACCGCCTTTGGTCATCCCCGCGTTTCCGGTTTTATTTAAAGCAATTTTTCCGTTAGGCGAGGCGACAACATCAGCCGGCCCTTTTAATATA
>Ga0182027_10009473_pt1 | contig 13985 bp, 7 predicted proteins | sample 712E1DmetaG_FD_121300 | JGI IMG/M metagenome (GOLD analysis project Ga0182027, IMG submission 121300) | Permafrost microbial communities from Stordalen Mire, Sweden - 712E1D metaG (Illumina Assembly) | ecosystem: Environmental > Terrestrial > Soil > Wetlands > Permafrost | place: Sweden...
GATAGACGTGCGAGACATATAGCTTATCGCCCACGGGGGATAGTGCAAGATAGCTGGCGCCGCGCCCTGCCGCCAAACGCTTCTCTTCCTTGCCGGTATGGGCATTCAGCACAGCCACATCGTTACTGATTCGATTGGCCACAAACAGCCGATTGCCCGCTCTGTCCACAGCCACACTCGACGGTTCCTCACCCACCGGCCAGGTTGCCGTCACGGCTTGCGTGACCGTGTCGATGACCGAAAGTGTATCGTCCCAGGAGTTCGTTACATAGAGCCGGTTGCCGGACGAAGAAAGAGAAAACCCGCGCGGCACGCGGCCCACGGCAATCGTCTTGATGAGCGCGAAGCTCGACGCATTCAGGATACGAACTTCATTGCTCTGCTGGCAGAGCACATAGAGGCGCGCACCGTCCGGCGAAAGCAAGACCTCCAGCGGAGAGGCAAAGTTTTGCGAGACGCTCGCATTCGGCTGCGCGGCGGCGTGAACAGCCCGGCTGGTCCACGGGGTCATCGAGAGAAACACCAGGGCCACGCAAGCTATTCCCGCACCTGCCCGAATTTGAATGCGCCGGCTCACGTTGATTTCTCCATGCCGTTTAATCCTGTCACTGCTGATGAACGAAAGAAAACGTAGCGTCATTGGTCATCTCCCCGCGCGTTGTCCGCGACGAAGACCGCAGAGAGATTGGTTGGGACCGTGGAATGCAGCAGTACGGCGGGCGCGCGATTTGCAGCAGAGTGCTCCGGTCCAGTGTGGCAGCCAACGCATATGCGCTGCTCGCCGCGGCGAATCCAAAACCATCCGTGTTCCTGGCGCAGCACGCCTCCGTTTTCATCGAGCAGCGCGAAATGGATGGGCTTGTCGGCCGGCGCACTCAAGAAGAACGATCCATCCGCCTCAACCCGCGCCCTGCCCATCACGACCGTCTTGCCATGATCGTCCAACGATTCTAACTGCACGGTTTTGGGAGTAACTGCAAGATTACTTTTGCGCGACTGCCTTACATCCAAGGCCAGTAGATTGGCATAGTTCCAATCGTGCAGTCCGGAGGGATGGCGCTTGGGCCTGGCGCGCGGCGCAACCACCACCGGCTCAACAATGTCTTCTCTGCTATCCGCCAGCAAGCCTTGCAGCGCGTCCGCTCCTGGCGTCCACATACTGAGTTCATAATGAGCGGCCGGCGCGCTTCGCGCGCTCAGCAGCCACGCGCCCGAGGCTGTCTCGGCAATGCCGCCGGCATACTCGGCATGGGGCGCGGTGACCGTATCCTCGCTGGCCAGCGGCGAAGTGAATCGCGCCAGAGACGCGCCGTGCGTAAACACTACGTCGCCCGAGGCTAACTGCCGCCCTCCCCAGCGTCCTACCGGACCGCTTGTTCCGTGATCGCAGCGGTAGGACTCCACGCCCGATCCGTCGGAATATACCACAAATAAATCCGGAGTTGAACCCAAGCCAAGTGGAAAGTTAGCTTCAAATAAAATACGCCCGTCCAATAACACATCCTCAGGGATTGCGCTGGCCGGGAGATAGGATATCTGGAGCACCGTCGAACCGGCATCCGCATCAATCGGCGCCAACGCCGTCGCAGCTGACTTGCCCGCGACTTCCAGTTGAAATCCCTGGGGCGTACGCTGCGCATAAACGAGACGTCCAAAGGGAAGATAGAAAGGGCGAATCGCATCGCTTGTGGACGCGCTCACTCTGCGCACGCTGTGATCGACCAGGGCCAATTCCCATATCTGCCAGGGATCGCTCGCGGCCTGCTTGCCTGCAAACAAAACCGTCTTTGCATCGAAGGAAACATTCGCATCTGCGGTAGCCGCAAAGCCCGTCAACAGAGGTTCAGACTTGCCCGCATGGAGCAGGAGCAGTTGCGCGCCCTGGGGGAAGCGCTCTTCGCCGCGCAGAGCCGCTACTGGGTCATAAACTGGCGCGGAAGTTACGATGATATCCGCGCCTGGAGCCTGCGCTGGATCGGGAGTAAATCCGCAAACCAGCATCAGCGCGGCTGCCGCGGCCACCGCCATAACTTTGTCCAGTATTCTCATATTACTCACTTTGATCCATCCTTGGCTCATCCATCCAACGAAAGGTGCTGTTCATGCGCTTGATCCGAGCATGGCTTACCCGCTGGAGTTCTTCCGCCAACGGGTAAACCGTGTTTACAGATTCACATCACCAGGTTGCTTATTGTCCAGCCTTGGCGGGAACAGCGCGAGCGACAGTTACATCCTGCGGCGTTTTCTCGGCAAGCAGCTTCTCGACATTCGACGTGAATTCCTCATCCAGTTGACGATAGAATTCGCCGCTCGCAGGCGATGCAAAACCGGTATGAGTCGCCTTCACCTTTCCGTCGCGCCCGATAAAGATGATTGTCGGCCAGCTATTGAGATTGGTGAAATACGGAATCTTCTCCCACACCTGGGCGCGATCGCCGGCAATCAGGTAGGTGTACTTCACGCCATAGTGCTTCACGAATGCCTGCTCGCGCGACAGGCCCTTCTGCTGGTCCGGCTCTTCGAAGTCCAAAGCCACAATCTCAAGCCCCTTGCTGCGATACTTGGCGTACAACTGGACCAGGTATTGCGCTTCATCATGGCAGTTGGCGCACCAGGTTCCAGTCACCATGGCGATCACCACCTTGCCCCTGAAGCGCGGATCATCATTCGATACCAGCCTGCCGTGATCGTCCGGGAAGCTGAATTTGAAGACCTCATTCGGGTCGCGAACGCCGGTGTGGGTCTTGTAGTCGTCTGGCTCGGGAAGTCCCTTGGCCTTCTCCACTTCCGGCCGGTATGCGATCAGTTTGCGAGAAAAACGGCCGCTATCCTGCGCTCCAACAATATCGCTGGCGACAGCCTGCGCCTGCGCCGCATCGCCATTGGCGCTGGGTGCATCACCGGCCGCTTGACGCCGTCTGCTCGCCGCCGGATTGCTGCCGTCTTGAGTTACAGGCTTTCTCGCAAGGCCACCCCTCTGAGCGATTTCCAGCGAGCCGTCTGTCGCCTGCGAGACCTCGATGACTCCGGGCCGCCCGCCATCATAGTGGCTGAGCACCCACTTCCCGTTTTTGTAACTTCCCGAGTAAGCGCCCGTGTCACCGTCTACGCGAAGAATCGATGCCTCGACATAGGCTCCCTTTTGCTCGACGATAAATCGGAATGCATTCTCGCCCTTGGCCGATGGAGTACTGAGCGGGATAATCCATGAACCGCCAATCTGCGGTACATCTGCCAGCTCAGCCTCTGCCGATTCCACATGACGCACGGCTTGAAATGACGAGCTCGTGTAAGGATTTTCCCCAAACTCGACCTTCGTCAGCCGCTCCGCATCGGTAGCGTTAGCGTCGGCGTCTGCTGCCTTCGGCGCGGCCACATTGGCGGCCAGAACGCGCGTGTTAATGACGTTCCCGGTAAGTTTTCCGTCCTGCAGCGTTGCGATGATCGTGGTTTGGTATTGATCGAGTTTGAGGACGAGCTTGTTACCCTCAAAGGTCGCGCTGGTTGTGCCGTCGTTCGGCCTGGAACCGTCAAAGAGCGTGCCCTTCAACGCCGGACCCGATCCGGAGATGTCGAGCCGGAATGGAATCACTTGTCCCTGGCTAACCAGACTGGCGTCCCAGCGTCCGTCAACCGCCGCCGCCGTATTGGTTGATTGTGCCATTGCGATGGACGCGCCAAAAACTGCGAACGTGACCGCGCGTCCGGCTATTTTCGTAAATGCTCTCATCGTGTTGCTCCTTCTTTGGTTGATGTCTGTGAGTTGCCGTTCTTGCCGATAGGGCTGTTAAAGCTATCCCGGTTACTTCCAGATACTGTTTTTACCGGGGTTGCCAGCATGGTTGCGCGGTCAGAAGGATAGCCGGCCGCCGACTTGGATGATGCGCGAGAATCCTAACTGCGATGTGATTGATCCCGTTGTGGTGTTCGATGCGGCGGGGGTGAACGTTGCCGATGTCAGGCCTGTGCTCTGAAAGGTGAGCGTTACATTGGGTTGCGAGAACTCCGGATTATTAAAGGCATTGAGAGCCTCCGCGCGAAATTCAAAGTTCACCTTCCCCGTTATCTTGAAGTTTTTGTTGATCGAGATGTCGGAGTTTTCGTATCCCGGACCATAGCAGTTCAGCGTGCGTGGAGCGTTGCCATAGGTGTAAGGAAGCGCGGGCGTGAACGCATTCAGGTTGAAATACGTTTTGGCGCCGTTGCCGCCTCCAAGCCGGTTTTTCGGCGAACCGGAGTAGCACGGACTAATTCCAGCAGCCAGATTGGGACGCTGCCCTGATCCGCCAACGCCGGTAGTTCCATAGGTTCCCGAACTAAGATCCGTCTGGATGATCGGCAAAGGTCCGCCATTTTCCAGAATCGTCACATCGTTGATCTTCCATCCGCCAATAGCGGTATCGACAGTGCGATTGGCGTTTCCAAGGAAGCGCTTGCCCCGTCCCACTGGAAGTTCATAGGTGACTGCACCGCTGAACCGGTTGGGAATGTCATTGACCGCGCGCGAGTACTCGCCTTTCGGATTCTCGCTATCCTGAGGCGCGGCGGCGTTGGGATTGAGCGTCTCCAATCCGGATACCGGCGAACCGTAGAGATTATCCCAGTTCGACGACCAGGTATAAGCGAGCACCGCGCTCAGTCCGCGGCTGAAACGCTTCTGCAATTTCACGTCGAGTGCGTTGTAGAGACTGTGCCCGACACTCTGCGATTCCGTGATAGAGGTGAATTGCGGGTAGGGCAACAGAGTTTGAGCCAGCGCCACTGACGTTTTCGCGATGACTCCGGTGGAGGGATAACCGCCCGCCGTCGCCGCGTAATACGGATTGGTGACCGTACTGGTGAGATTCGTACCGGCATTCACGCCCCCCGGAGCATACTGCGCAAGAATACTGTCGGAGAGTTGGTTGATATTCACAGAATCCGCGAGGTTGCGCCCATGCGCTCCAACGTAACCGAGCTTGAAGACGATGCTACTTGGAAGCTGCTGTTCCACATCCAGCGAATACTGCTGCACAAACGGGGCGTGCAGATTGGAGCTCGGCACCGTGATAGAGCTGCCTACGCCAGTCAAATATCCTTCCGTATTGCCGCTCGGCTTGAGCAGCGTCGCGTTGAATGGATTGGAAAGCCAGGAGTTAGGACCCGCAGTAACAGCTCCAAGGGATGAGCCGGCAGTGGTTGCATAGCTGGTGACCTGCGAATAGCCCGTGGTTGCGGTCGTGAATAAAGCGATAGGCCCGTAAAATACGCCGAAGCCTCCACGAACGACAGTTCCAGGCCGCACTTCATAGCTCACGCCAAGCCGGGGCGAGACCTTCGGGTGGTTCAGGTTTCCCGAACGCGTGGTGTAACCGTTCTGGCCGGCGAACTCAATCCCGCCATGGGCCGCGACATTTCCGCTTGCTCCCGGAAATTGGTACGCGGCATTGGGATCAAAGCCTACATCATATTGATTCGCCGACTCACGCTCCCCCGGTTCATATTCATACCGGATACCCGCATTGGCTGTCAGCTTGGCGGTCACACGCAGATCATCCTGAACATACACGGCCTGGTATTGCAGATTGTCGTTGAGATTTGCCGGATTGATCTGAACGCTGGCCGCCGAGGGCAGTCCAAGCAGCAAGTCGGCGATTGCCTGCGGCCCGTTTGTGACTGATTTGCCACTCTGACTGGTGTACTCGCCATTGAACGTATAGGAGCCGTTGCCCGCTGTCTCCGGAGCAAGATAGTAGTTGAAGGTGCGGAAGACATAACCGGCCTTCAGGTTCTGCTTGCCGATCGTCTTGGTAATGCCCGCCACGTAGCTGTACTGCGTTTGATTCGTCACGCCGGTGTTGGCCGCGCCGAGAGAAGCCGCGCTGGTTACGCCACTGAGCGTAATGGTCGGATACGACTGCGACTGCAACTGGCTGACGTAGCCGGCTGGAAATCCCGCGCCGCCAAACCCGTTGGCCTGATTGAAGCCTTTGCTGAACTGCGGCGTATCCTGCCAGTAGCTGCTATATCCGAAGCCAACAGTCAATATGGTCGTCGGATTCAGCGTAATCACATTGTTCAAGGCAACCGCGTTGATATGGCGAATCTCGTTGTGATCGCTCGCCGCAACGGTGTGTAATACGTTGCCGCCTGGCTCATCCGTTGAGAGGTGAACGTAAGATGCTCCAAGCGACCACCGCTGCGAAAACTCATGGTCTACCTTAATCACATACTCATCGCCGCGCGTCTTGTAGTCGTCCGCGCCGGTGTAGTTTGGGCCGTTGACATACGACGTGCTCGCCGTGGGGTCCGGTTTGGGAAAGGTGTTGGCGATCGCCTGGCCAATTGGATTAATCAGGTTCGCTGGAATCACATTGCCGGCTAAAACGGCTTTTCGAGCGCTGCCTGTAAATGGCTGCGTTGGATCGTAGAGTGTGACATTATCCGCGCTGAAGTTACCCGCCCGCTCGGCCGCCGTCGGAACATAATAATTTGCCCCGCCCGCAGGCTGCGCCTGCCGGTAACTGGCTTCGGTAACCCAGAAGAATGTGTGCTTCAAAGAGTGAATTTTGTTGTTGAAAGGCAGCGGGCCGCCGAACGCGGCTGCGGTTTGATACGTTGTGTAGTCCGGCTTGGCAGCGCCGGTATGGTTGTACCACCACTGATTGGCCGTCAGTGCGTTTTGCCTGGTCAAACCAAATAGCTCGCCGTGATATGTATTTGTGCCGGACTTCAAAGACGTATTGAATACGCCGCCCGCGGTTCTTCCCAGCTCCGCGTCATAGGTGTTGGATTGCACCTTGACGTCGGATACAGCTTCAACAGCGGGCACAAACGTTACACCACCGGTCGAGGTGGAGATGGGAATTCCATCCACAACGTAGGTGTTTGTACCGATTGGAGCGCCAGAGACCGACTGCGAATCGGTGCCGTTCTGATCTTCATAGCGCACAAACCGGGGATCGCCCACCGGCGTCACGTTATTGTCCAGCTTGTTCACCGTGAAAGGATTGCGCCCTTGATTGGGAAGTTCCTGAACCTGATCTTCGGTGATGAGCTGCCCCTCGGAGGCGGTCGCCGTGTCGATCAAAGGAGCGGCGGCAGTTACTTCAACAGTCTCGCCTGCGGTGCCCACGGCCAGCTTTTCATCGATGGTCGCCGTCTGTTCAAGATCGACGATAATTCCATTGTGCTCGGTCTTTTTGAAATTCTCCGCCGAGATCACAACCGTGTAAGTTCCCGGCTCGACCGCGGTAAAGAAGTAATCGCCTGCCGGGTTGGTGCGCGTGGTGCGCGCAATCTCCGTTCCGTCGTTTGTCAGGATAACGCTAGCGTCCGGAATCACAGCGCCGGAATCATCCGTGACGCGTCCGCGCACAGTGCCATAGTTATTTTGCGCATAAATCGAAGGCGCGATCGCTGCGATGAGCGCCAGCACCGCGGTCAAGGCAAATGTGTAGTTACTCGGCTTCCAGGATATGAATCTCATGCAGTACTCTCCGTCGTCTTTCGATTGCTTCTCGAATCGAATGGCCTCTAATGGTTCAATGGTGGTCTTCGAAGCAGGAGACAAAGATTCCCGATGGACTGGCGACAAGTCGCATCCAATGAAAAAGGCCCGCTCCAGTTCTCCCGGTCAGCGAGCCTCATGCAAGACAAAAAAAGGCCCGCTCCAGTTCTGCTGGTCAGCGGGTCACTTACGCACAGTTCCGGATTCCGGCCCTATGGCGTAATTACGTTTTCTACGCGCGTCTCCCGTTTTGCCAGCATATGCCATGCGAAGCAACAACAACCACGCGCAATTTGGAAACGCTTCATATACATGAACCAATTGTGGCATGATTCTATAGAAATTAGCAAGTGACGGCCGTCACAATTTGCAAATAAATCTAAAAATAATTGTAGTCAGCGCAATTTACCGGATGAATGTGGAGTACAATTCGGACTATTCAGCAGCAAAATATCCCAACGTTGTGAGGAATCTCTTCATGAAATTGTCAACCTTGTATCTATCCGCTGCCGCGACTGCCCTGCTGACCGCGTCAGTCTTCATCGTCACCACGGTTGCCCAGGCTCCACAAGCCCCGGCGGCCGGAACCGCCAGTACGCCTCCCCCGCAGGCGCGCCCCAATCGCGCACCCACTAACCTGCAAGTTTTGCCCAAGGATACGACCGGTCAGCAACTCCGTGAAATCATGGCGCAGTGGAATGGCGCGCTCGGTGTGCAGTGCAACGCCTGCCACACTGAAGACACTAAAAACCTCAATCCCAATGGCAAGTCCAGGCTCCTCTGCGCCGACGACTCCAAGCCAGAAAAAAACACCGCTCGGACAATGTTCAAGTTGACAGGCACCATCAACCAGTGTGTGGGCAAGATTGGCTCAACCGGCACTCAGGTTTCCTGTGGCACCTGCCATCGCGGCCATCTGACCCCTGAGGCGTTTGCCGCTTCGCCGGTTGCCGAGTTGCGTCCGCCTCAGGCAACGCCAACAGCGGGAACAACGCCGGAGAAATAGTTATCTGCAAGAGAATATGAGTATTGAAGGGAGCAGGCCTTGCTTATCGCGAATCACTCCTGTACATCCCTCATTGGCTGCATGAGTTTATAACTCGGCCAATGAGGTCTATAGCACTCTGCCTTTGGCAACCGTACTATGCGGGGGCAAGAGTGGAGTTGTGTCTCGGGGCCGGCGCTTCTTTGTGTGTGCCGGATTCGTTTGGCCCTCGGGATTCTTGTGAACGCCACTGCCATGCCCGCCGTAAAATCGAGATCATCAACCGGCGGCAATGGATGAGCATTGTTCACGACGGAGCTTTAGGCAGAAACAGCGCCCGGCCGGGAGAGAGTTAAGGGCCGGTCCAGCCGCGAGTTCAACTCATTGCGCCCAACCGCGCTCAATTGCATCCAATAAAGGAGTTAGTTTCCCCGCTATGCGTCTTTCACATTCAGTTCTGGTGTCGCTACTCTTGCTTCCAGGGTTGTCCTCCCTAGCTGCATCGTCCACGGCTGACGCGCCTCATCTCCAGGTTGAGTTGCTGGCGCCGGGGGACAAGCTGTATGGCGGCGATCAATCGAATTACGCCGGGCTTTACTTCAAGCTCGAACCCGGCTGGCATATCTACTGGATGAATGCCGGAGATGCCGGCGAGCCGCCGCATATTCATTGGACCTTGCCCGATGGAATTACCGCCGGAGCGATGGAGTTTCCCGCGCCCAGGCGTTTGCCCCTCGGTTCTTTGATGGATTATGGCTACGAGGATGAGGTGCTCTTTCCGCTCAAGCTGCGCGTGGCAGACAGCGTCAAGGCTGGACCGGTTACTTTGCGCGCCGCCGTCGATTGGCTGGTTTGCCGGGATAGCTGCATTCCCGGCAGCGCGGAGTTAGAACTACAGAGAAACGTGGACCTCGGATCGCACAAAACTGCCGATGAACCGGACCCACTCTTCAAGCGATTTATAAATCGACTTCCCAAGCCGCTGCCCGCCGGAGCCAAGGCCGTCTTCCAGCCTGCAAAGGATGGCTTTCGGCTCACCGTCGAAACCGGCCAGCGTGAACTTTCAGCAATGTTCTTTCCGGAAGATCAAGACATCATCGACAATCCCGCCCCGCAGAAGCTAACACCAACCCCCACTGGATTGATTCTCGACCTCAAGAGAGACGCCGGTCTTGCCGCCAATCCCGCTTTGTTGAAGGGTGTTCTGGCGCTTTCTGGTGAAAGGGCGTTTGAGCTTACGGCGCTCCCCGGAGCGGTGGTAACTCAAGTGTCTCCGCCCTCGTCGTCCATCTCGGCGACCGCGCCCGTGGCTCCTTTGCCTGCGCTTGACCTAGCGCCAAAGCCTTCCAGCTCTGGGCCGGCCGGCGCGCCATCGTTTTCCTGGGCAGTCCTTCTTCAAGCCTCCAGTCTCGCTTTTCTCGGCGGACTGTTGCTCAACCTGATGCCCTGCGTCTTTCCGGTGCTGTTTCTCAAAGCATTGGCGCTTGTTCACTCCGGCCACGGGGAACTGCATAAGTTACGGGCGCATGGAATGGTCTACGCGGCAGGGATACTGGTCTCCTTCTGGGCGCTGGTGGGCGTGCTGCTGGGGCTGCGCGCAGCGGGAGCCAGGCTGGGCTGGGGATTTCAGTTCCAGTCGCCGGTCTTTCTAGCACTGATAGCCGGGCTGCTCTTCTTTCTTGGCCTGTCGCTGGCCGGGCAGTTCGAGATTGGGTTGACGCTGACCTCGGCGGGCGGTTCTCTGGCGGCGAAGCACGGCTACACGGGCAGCTTTTTCACCGGCGTTCTGGCCGTCGTCGTGGCCACGCCCTGCACCGCGCCCTTCATGGGAGCGGCCGTCGGCTATGCGCTCAGCGCATCCCCGGCGGTCACCTTTGCCGTCTTTACGGCGCTCGCGCTGGGGCTGGCCGCGCCGTATGTGGCGCTGACGCTGCAACCAGCCTGGACGCGCATTCTGCCCAGGCCCGGCGTATGGATGGAGGTGCTGCGCCAGGCCGTCGCCGTGCCGATCTTCGCCACCGTGATCTGGCTGGCGTGGGTGCTGGCGCAGGCTTACGGAGCCAGTGTGCTGGCCGCGTTGCTGGCCAGCTTCCTGCTGCTGGCCATTGCCGGATGGTTTCTGGGCCGCTGGCCGGCAAAACGCTGGGCCACGCTGGTCGCAACTCTGATTCTGCTGGGAGTGGTCGCACTGGCCGTCTTCGCTCAAAGGCTCGTGAGAGAGACTGCGGGCAAGGCAGCTTTAAACTCTGCCGCGCGCAGTGCCCTGGATTCCATTGCCGCCAGCGGATGGGAGCCGTGGTCTGCCGATGCGGTCAGCCGCTATCAAGCCCAGGGCCGGCCGGTCTTCGTAGACTTCACCGCAAGCTGGTGCCTGAGTTGCCAGGTGAATGAGCGCGTGGCCCTGAATCGGCCTGAGGTACAAAAGGAGTTTAGAGACCGGAAGGTCGCCCTGCTGCGCGCCGACTGGACACAGCACGACGAAGCCATCACCCACGCTCTCGCCACGCTGGGACGCAACGGTGTTCCGGCTTATGCGCTCTACGCCCCAGGGCAGAGCGAGCCGCAACTGTTGCCCGAGGTGCTGACACCGGGGATTGTGACCGACGCGCTGGGCAAGCTGCCGAAGACAGCCTCGTCTCAGGCACGCTGATTGGAGGGATGAGCGTATTGAAAGGTGGCTTTAACTGCCCTCCGGCGACGAATACCTGTCGCCGGAGGGCCAGTGAGGAAAAAGTCACAGACCACTTCGGTAAAGAGAGTACGCTAAGCGTGTTTAAGAAGTTCCTGGCCGAAGGCAAGGCTCTCGCTGCGCTTCAGGTTGTCATATTCGCCACCACGGGATAGTAAGGCCTCGCGTATTGGCGGATCAAGAAGCGCTGCCGTAACGCGGCCAAGGAAGACATGGCTAGGTACGTCTTTCGCGCTGCTATATGCCTGCAACTGATCGGTGACATACTTCTTCTCGATCTCAGGCGTAATCGGCTTCTGTCCGTTTCCACAGACGATATAGAGGCCTCTGATTTTGTCCTTGAGCCAAGAAGCATTGGCCTCAAGATACTGTTTGATTTCAGGCTTGACTTTGCCTGAACGGATCGATGATCCGATGATAATGTTGTCGAACTTCTTCAGGTCGGGATTCTCGCGCAGATCATAGACATCTGCAATGCCGCCTAGACCTTCGGAAATCCATACTCCTGCGTCACGAGATGAGCCGCACCATGTAGCAAAGAGCACAGCCCATTTCTTATCGGAAGATTTGGGATAATACTGTAGCGCCGAAGCCTGACTTGTCAGTGCCAATGCGCCAATACCGGCTATTCCCAAACCAAGTAACGTTCTTCTTTCCATCGCATTCCTCCTTTTCGGTTCTGGCATACTCTGCCAGGGTTGAGAGTTAACAATTTCTTCTGCGTTTGGCAAGCAATTTGTGCACGCAGATAGAGAGTGAATGAATTGCAGATTGCACATCCGTGCTGCCCCATGTCTCGATTTTGAGACTTGGGATAGCACGAACTCAACGGACATATCATGCGGTCAGTGACCTAGGTCCTACCAACTGTGAATCAACACGTATTTCAAACTCAAATGCAGCGTCAATACCAATTCCTTTACTTGGCTGCGGGTGGAGCGGTGGGTGGAGCGGTGGGCGGAGGCAGAACTACGTATGCATTCGGTCCTGGATAACCAACCGCCTGAGCGTAAAGCAGGTGCTGATCCGCGGTCAGATTCAAAGCCCTGGAAGCGTCGTCGCCATGGATAGCATGGAACCAGGCGCCTAATCCTTCCGAAGCTGCGAAGAGAAATACGTTTTGCCCGATGAATCCGGTGTCGACACTGGAATACTTGTCGTTCTTGACATCGGAGACATAAGCGATGGTGACGGGGGCCGAGGCCTGCGCCGGAGTGCCGACTTTGGCGCGCGCGTCGCCAGCCACCACGGGTTTCAGCACATTGGCAACGGCATCGTAAATGTAAACGCCGTCCGCAAACAGCACATAGAGTTGCACATCCTGACTGTTTCGAGCCGAGGGCGCGGTGCGGCCATAGCCCGGCTTGACATCAGGCTGACGGTTGACGCCAAACGCCGCCCAGAGAAGATTGGAGAGAACTTGTGGCGGCAGCGGCTTGTTTTCGAAGGTGCGAGCGGTCTTGCGCTCGTCCAGAGCCGTCAACAGCGGCTTGCCGCCGCTGGTCTGCGGCTTGGGCAACTGGATGGGCTTCAGATCCTGCGCGAACAGGGAAGGCACAGCCAACAGTGCGGCCAGGGCAACCAGAACGACTGAGCTCCGAACTGGAAAGTGAACTGAAATTCGCATGATTTCTCCTTGAAGAATTCGATGATGCACACCTGCCTCCGCAATGTGCGAGTTGAGGGAAGAAGCATTGGGAAACTTTGGAATCGTGAACTTCAAAAAACACTCCCGTACAGCAAGACCACTTTTTGCAAAGGCCGGATATTCCCCGGAAGCCGGCGATGAGTAAGCCGTTCAATGCGCTGCCGCGAAGGCCTGCTCAAGATCGGCGATAATGTCTTCCGCGGCTTCGAGTCCGACGGAAAGGCGAATGATGCCATCCGAGATGCCTAGCCTTCGGCGGAGGTCAGGGTCAACATCCGCATGGGTTGTCGAAGATGGATGAGTGATCAGCGTCTCTAGGCCGCCAAGGCTCTCCGCGCGTGAACAAAGCTTGACGCTATTCAATGCCCGGATGGCCGTCTCGGCTCCCGCTTTCAATTCAAAGGCGATCATTGCGCCGGGAGAAGATTGCTGCTTCTCCGCCAGCGCCTTCTGTGGAAACGAATCCAGCCCCGGATAGTAAACGCGCTCAACCGCCGGGTGATCTTCAAGCCATAGCGCGATAATCGACGCTCCTTCGCAATGAAGCCTGAGACGAGCCGGCAGCGTCTTCATTCCTTGCAGCGTAAGCCAGGCCTCGAAGGGCGCCTGGATCGTGCCGATGGTCTTGCGGACCAGGCGCAGACGCTCCAGCAGCTTCTCATCGCGCGTGGCGAGCGATCCGCCGACTGTCGCGTTGTGGCCGTCGATGTACTTGGTCGTTGACAGCACGGAGATGTCCGCGCCGAGCAAGAGCGGCTTCTGAAGAATCGGAGTCAGGAAGGTGTTATCGACCGCAAGAAGAATCGAATGACGTTTTGTTATCTGAGCGACGGCTTGAATATCCGTCAGCTTCAGCGTGGGATTGCCGGGCGTTTCAATGAAGACGATACGGGTTGCGGGAGTAATGGCGGCTTCAACGTTGCCAGGCTCGGAACTGTCAACAAACGATGCGGCAATTCCGAAAGGATCAAGCACCTCGCGAATCAAGCGCATCGTGCCGCCATAGACGACATCGGAGATCACAATGTGATCGCCCGATTTGAGAATGGACAGGAAAAGCGTGGCGATGGCGGCCATGCCGGTTCGAAAGCAGACGGCGGGCGGCGTTCCTTCAAGCGCTCCGATTGCCTTTTCCAGAGCATCGACGGTCGGATTGGAAACGCGCGAGTAACTA
>Ga0182027_10009474_pt1 | contig 13985 bp, 10 predicted proteins | sample 712E1DmetaG_FD_121300 | JGI IMG/M metagenome (GOLD analysis project Ga0182027, IMG submission 121300) | Permafrost microbial communities from Stordalen Mire, Sweden - 712E1D metaG (Illumina Assembly) | ecosystem: Environmental > Terrestrial > Soil > Wetlands > Permafrost | place: Sweden...
TATCGGCCCGCCCATGGCATTGCTGTGCCTCGATAAAATTAAAAAGGAAGAAAAGCTGAACCCCGGAGATACCCTCCTCAGCTTTGTCACAGAAGTCAGCAAGTTCATGCAGGCCGGCTATGTTATCCGATATTATCAGCAGTAATTTATTCTGTCTCTGGATTGAAAAAGAAAAAGAAATATACACTTTATCTGATCTCACCTCATCAGAAGTACATCAACTACCCGGCACATGTTGAGCTGGCGAAGATGTTTGGCAAGAAGAGACTGATGATCCCGCTGGCGCTTCCAACAGTTGCGGGACTGACCCCGGACCACTATGATATCCATATCATTGATGAAGACATTGAAACCCTTCCGGTCAATAAAATTCCTGACATTATAGGAATAACGACCCTTGCAGCAACGATCACCCGGGCATACGAGCTGGCAGACCATTACCGTTCAAAAGGTGCAAAAGTTGTTTTCGGCGGCCCCTATGCCTCTTTTATGACGGAAGAGGCGCTGCAGCATGCGAACAGCATTGTGGTAGGTGAAGCAGAAGGATTGTGGGAAAAATGCCTGCAGGATTTCGAGAAAGGCGATATAAAGCAGGTTTACAGGACAGACGAAAGCACGCCTTACAGGACCCAGAAGCCTCCCCGCTGGGACCTCATCAAAACAAGTAAGATCTTCCAGGTTGCTATCCAGACCTCCCGGGGATGCCCCTTCAACTGCGATTTTTGTCTTGTTTCAAAGATGTTCGGGCGAAAGATGCGTTACCGGGAAATTGAAAATGTGGTTGAAGAGATCAAGGCTGCCCCATCGAAGTATATCTTTTTTGTGGATGACAACCTGACTATAAATAAAAAATATGCCAAGGAACTGATGAAGGCGATAAAGCCGCTGGGAATTTCCTGGGGCTGCATGTGCAGTATTGATGTGGCCACAGATGATGAACTTCTTGGCCTGATGGCCGAATCCGGTTGTTTCAACATCCTCATTGGCTTTGAATCCCTGAATCCTGCAAGCCTTGACGAAACCAACAAGCTTCACAACAAGGCAGCTACCATTTATGAACCGGCTATCCGGAAAATCCATTCCCACGGTATCCATATCAATGCTTCTTTTGTTGTAGGTTTTGACAATGATACCCTCCAGGAGTTCGATAACATTTTCGATTTTTCGATGCGTACAGATCTGCCCAGTGTGAACCTTCATTTGCTGGCAGCACCACCCGGCAGCGAGATTCATAAAAAATACCAACTTGAAGGGCGATTGGCCGATTGCAAGCCGGAATTCGGCTCGGGCCACTTCCCTACCCTTCACTACATGAACATGTCGCAGATCGAGCTATTCGATAAATATATGGAAACCATCCGTCGGCTTTATTCCTTTGAAACAGCCAGGATCAAAGCAGAAAAACTCTTTTCAGGAGGTGCATTTATCCGTCGGGGAGGCAAAATCCCTGTATATCTTAAGGCAAGGTTGTCATGGATCATATTCAGGGAGTTTGTCCTTACAGGAGATCCTGAACGGAAAAAATTGTTCCGTTTGATTTTCAACCTGATCCTGACGAAAAAGATTGCCATTGATAAAGGGTTCAGCTACCTGCTGTCGATGCTTAGTTGCTACCGGCAGATCGCAGAACATGATAAACACATGAAAGAATACAGGGAGATGGTGATGGAATATAATTCTGAACCCTGGAAGTCCAGACGGACTGCATCGTAATACGTGGCGTTAATTATTTTTTCCAGAAACCAACTGCAATGCTTAATAATATTGGTATCATCGGCGAGGGAAAAATGGGAACCAACCTGTTATATTACCTGCTTGACATGGATTTTAGCCTGACCTGGATCTGTAGTGCGGATGCTGACCTGGAGAAGCTCAGAAAGAATTTCCGCAAACGGCTGAGCAGGTCGCTGGAAGCCGGTATCATTGATGAGAACAGGTTTCAAAGCATCCTGGAGCATGTTAAAATTACCAATACGGTTCAGGATGTTGCAACCTGTGACCTGATCATCGAGGCCATCTCCGAAGATCAGGAAGCCAAACAGCAACTGTTCCGGGTTCTGGACAGGATTGCGCCACCGAAATGTATTTTTACTTCGAATTCTTCCTCCATCCATCCTTCTGTACTCGTTCCATCCGTAAACCGGAAAGAAAAATTTGCCGGGCTTCATTTTTTTTATCCCATTGCCCTGAAAGATATCGTTGAGGTCATCCCGACGCCAGGTACTTCGGATGAAACACTGAAGCAGATCACTTCTTTCCTGGAGAGAATCCGTCGAAGGTTCTTGCTTTTACAGGAGAAAGACAGTTTTATACTGAATCGTATCTTTCTCGAATTCCAGAATGAAGCTTTTCTTCTTGTGAAAGAAAAAAAAGCAAGCCAGCAACAAATCGACAGGATCGTACAGGAAAAATTTTTCCCGACGGGGGTATTTGAATTCTTTGACAGCGTCGGACTTGATGTTATGCTTGCCTCCGTAAGAAACTATGCAAAGGATGATCCAAAAGGAGAGCGTTATCATCCATTGATCATTTCATTGCAGGAACTCGTATCTGCAGGCAGGCTGGGAACGAAAACGAAATGTGGCTTTTATGAGGAAGGCATTTCTTACGATCCCGGTTACCCGGAAAACGATGCCGGAATTATTGCGAAACTTCAGGCAACATACGAGAATGCATTCCGCCGGTTCTGCCAGTCATCCGGTATCCCGCCGGCAGAATTAAAGAACGCTATGGATGAATACTTTGGCGTCGAAACGCCCTTCGTTATATAAGATTCCGTTACTATTAAAAGATGCCTTTTATTTCAGTGAAATTTTTGTTAATTTTGTACATCTTAATTATAAGATCAATCCAATTAAAAAACACATTATTATGAAGAAGTTTTTTTTCATGTTGATTGCCTTATTTGTTGTGGCAATTGTTGTTACTATGGTTGCAATGCCTTCCGTGAAGACTACCCCGGGTATCTTTATTTCCAGTGATGAAGGCCAGCCGCTTGCCGACAGTATTATGAAAATTGTTAAGGTATCCTGCATGGATTGCCATGGCGACGGTGGCAATGGAATGGCATGTTCCCATGTAAATTTTTCAAAATGGTCGACCTATAAGTTGGATAAACAGGCTGCCAAAGCCAACGACATTTGCAAAATCATGACGAAAGGGTCCATGCCTCCGAAAAGGTTCTGTGCAAGCAATCCAGCTGCAGTGCCCACACAAGCGCAGATAACTGCGATCTGCAATTGGGCAAAAACACTTAATAAATAGATTTGCCATATCCGAACCTCCCAAACCCGACAGATGCCTGAAAGAGTAGTAGTAACCGGGATGAATATCATTTCGTCCCTCGGTCTTGACTTGCAAACCAACTGGAACAATCTTGTTGCCGGTAAAAGCGGAGTGAAAAAAATCAGCCTGTTTGATGCTTCGGGAAATATTACCCGGATCGCTGCTGAAGTCCCGTCGGAATTTGAAGAATTCTCCAGGAAATACATTAAAAAACGTGCCGGGAGCCAGATGACACGCGTCACCAGGATGTGTGTGGCTTGTGCGAAGGAAGCCATTGAAAAAAGCGGGATCGATTTTGAACAGATGGACAAAACCCGTTGTTCCGTCATTCTTGGGGTTGTGAATACGGGTAATTCCAGCACTGAAAAAGAGACGACTCCCCAAAACAGGATCTTCAAAAGCATGACGAATTCTATGTCTGCATGGATCTCTTTGGATTATCAGCTGATGGGACCGAATTTCGTGGTGAATACCGCATGTGCCTCTTCTGCTTATGCAATCAGCTTTGGGTATGAGATGATACGGAACAACCAGTCCGATCTTGTGATCGTAGGCGGTGCCGATTCCATTGTTAATTTCGAAGAGATCGAAGGATTTAACTCCCTGTATGCCATTTCAGTGGAAAATGATCAACCGGAAAAAGCCAGTAAGCCTTTTTCTAAAAACCGTGATGGTTTTGTGATCGGCGAAGGTGCCGGCATACTGATCCTTGAATCGGAAGCTTCGGCAAAGAAACGGAATGCCACCATTTATGCTGAAATTGCCGGGTATGCCATCAGCAGCGAAGGTTACAACATCATGGCACCGATGAAGGATGGGGAAGGAATGGCTTTTACAATGGAAAAAGCCCTCCAGCATGCGGGGGTTTATAAGGAAGAAGTCGATTATATCAATGCACATGGTACCTCCACCGAGCTGAATGACCGGTATGAAACCATGGCCATAAAAAGAGTATTCGGTGACCAGGCTTACAACATCCCGGTTTCCTCTTCCAAATCCATGATCGGCCATACCATTGGTGCAGCCGGAGCCATAGAAGGCATCATTACGATTTTATCCATTCAGAATAGCATCCTGACACCGACCATCAACCTCGATCAGCCTGATCCCGATCTCGACCTCGATTACGTACCGAATCAATCAAGGAAAAAGGATGTAAATGTTGCCCTTTCCAACTCTTTCGGCTTTGGCGGCCACAATGCAACTCTCGTATTCCGGAAATACAGTTAATAAGAATCATCAGAAAAGAAGCATGAATTCCAAAAAAAATTCTACTTTTGCACACTGATCTAAAATATACGTGATAATGGCCTTGATAACTGAAAATACAAGAAAAGAAGTAAAGGATATTGTTTACAATTTTTTTGCTGATGAATGTGAAGTGGATATCAAGGATATTCATCCTGATACGAATATCATAAATGACATCGATGGCGATTCACTCATGTTCCTCGAACTCATTGAAATCTTTAAAAAGAAATACAACCTGGATATTGAACTGAAAACGATCGGGAAATATTCGGTCAAACACCCGGTCCAGACTATCGGCCAGCTGATCGATATGCAACTCCTGATCATCGAACATGAGAATAAGCTGCTTGAGCTGGATCACTAAAATGAAACCTCTTCCTTGTCACAGAAGAAACTCGCATTCGTCTTCCCTCCTTTCGCCAGCGATTATCCTGACGATCCTTTCGCCAATCTGACCGGTTTTGATGATTGTTTCCGGAAATTTCTCTCCCGGGCGGCTGAGTTTGCTGATCCTGATCTTATACAGTTTGCCATTCCCTCGAAGACATTTCTTGAAGATGAACTGAAAACCCAGTATATCTCATATATCCAGGCTTGTTCACTGGTTTCATGGTTCCATGACAAAGGGGTTGTTCCGGCCTATTGTTCCGGTTATAGCATGGGGATCTATGCTGCCTTGTTCCAGGCAGAGGTGATTTCTTTCCTGGATGGACTTGTTCTGATCCGCCAGGCCTATAAGGAGATTAAAAAAGCCACCGGGAAGCAGGAATACGGCATGTGTGCCATTATCGGGCTGAACCAGGATGATGTTGAACAACTGATCCAAAAGGAAAAACTGAACCTGAAGCTTGCCATTCAGAACAGTGTCTGTTCATTTTCCATTTCCGGTGCAGCAGGCGATGTTACAAAACTGACTGAATCCGCTCAGAAAGAAGGTGCGCTGAGTACAAGGGTTCTGAATGTTTCTGTTCCTTACCATTCCTTTTTCTTAAAAGATACTGCTGGCGGGTTCAGCGAATTTGTCAACCAAATGCAATTTCGGAGCCCTAAAATGCCAATCGTTTCCCTGGTCGACCAGGAAATCCTGCTGGAAGAACATGCCTTGAAAAATGAAGTTGTCCGCAACCTTTTCACTTCGCTGAACTGGTATGAAACCCAGTTGTACCTCCAGGAACTTGGAGTAAACCGGTTCGTGGAATGTGGCTCGGGAAAAGGGATTGTAAAGAATGCAAGGTTTATTGAGGGGGATGCGGTTTCTTACACAGCCAATTCTTTTACAGAATTGTTGGACTAACAATATAAGGTCATGACCCGCTTTTATGTATTTTTATTAAAAATTCCGGAAATTCAATATGAATAAAGAAGAAATTCTTCAATTTCTGAATGACAATCCTGCTTTTTCCCTCGCCACTTCCGAAGGTAACATCCCGCATGTGCGCACACTCCTGCTTCATAAAGCGGATGAAACGGGCATTTATTTCATGGTCGGAAAGTTCAAGGATGTATACCGGCAACTTTCCGTCAATCCTTACGTGGAGCTTTGTTTTCACAACGCTAATTATCAGGTCCGGATCACGGGTCAGGTGGAAAACCTCGATAAAGACCTGAACCTTAAAAAAGAGATCCTTGCTGTGCGGCCTTTCATGGCTTCCTGGATCGAGCAGGTGGGCTTCAAATATATGGCGGTGTTCCGGATCAGGTATGGAAAAGCCTTCACATGGAGCCTGGAAACAGAATTGCTTCCCAAGAACTTCATGGAATTGTAATTCCTTACAGCAATCCCTTCAGCTTCCATTCTTTCCGGATCCTGAGCAAGGTCCTGAACATCGGTTCTTTTAGTTTTTGTTCATCTCTGAATTGATGAGCTTCCTGCACCATTTCGAACGGCGGGCGTGTTTCGGCTGAATATACGCAGTTGATCCGTTCAGAGGATGCTTCATGGATCATTTGTACAAGCCGGTTTTCCTTAATTCCGCTTGAAAAATAAAAGAATGGCGGGTACAATAATGATTGACCGGGACTGATCATCTGCTCATGCAATGCTGTTTTTTCAAGAGCTGTGCCGGGATATACCCGTAAGCCGGCGGCCATGTATACAAGATCATCAGGGTTAATATACTGATCAATGAAATCAAGGGTTTCTTTAAAAGTCTTGTCATTTTCACCCGGGCCCCCAAAGAGAAAGAACCACATAGTTGGAAGGTCGAATTTCCGGATATCAGTGGCCATTTGCCTGACTTCCTGCAATTCAAATCCTTTCCCGAGATTTGCGAGTAAGGTTGGGGATGCCGTATCGGGGGTGGCATCTATCTGAACAAAACCGGCTTCCATCATGAGTTCAAAGAGTTCTTCGCCTGAATTTCGCGGATTGATCCCCATGGTTCTCATGCGCACACGAAGTTTCCTGCGGATGATCTCACGGCAGATCGCTTCGGCATGCCCCGCTGGATCATTGAATGTGGAATCCACAAATTCGAACATGACATCCTCCAGCCGGCCGTGGGCCTGTTCAATCTCGTCTACGATATCACCAGGCTTGCGGGTCCGGAATGCCGTACCTTCCAACAATGGATAAGTGCAGTAGATACAACCGTGCGAACAACCCCGTTTCGTCTGAATGGAATAAGCTCCTCTCTCTTTATAAGGTGTAAAATCAATCTTACAATCAATCTCTGAAAACCTGTCTGGAAAAATAACTGGATGGATAAAACGGCGACCTTTCCTTCCTTTAACTGCAGAACGAACCCACAAATTCCCGGAAGATAATACATCTTCTCCTCTGTCGAGTGCATCCAGTAACTGACGAAAGGCAGTCTCCCCCTCACCGATAATGCCATAATCCGCCTGTGTTAATTCCATCAGTTCCTGCGGAAAAATGCTGAAGCCGCTGCCACCTAAAATAATTTTAGCGGAAGTGACCTTTGTAACAGGCAGGATTATTCGTGAAACCTGGTCATCGACATAGTAAACGGAATCGGGCATAGTACTGTCAATATTCCGGATGCTGAAGCCTATATAGTCAGGATTAAACTGAAGCACCCGGTCAACAAGACCGGCACCTTCATCGAACATGCAATCGTAGATACTAACTTCTCTGGTTCCCTTAAGACTGGCGGAAAGCAGGCAAAGTCCCAGCGGTGGTATTGGATATGGCGCTTTTTCGGTATTGCAATTAACGAGCAGGACCTTTTTCATTATTTTCAGATAAGTCACAGAGTTACAAAGTCACAGAGTTACAAAGTCACAAAGAGAAATAATATCTTTAATCATTTGTCACTATGTCACTTTGTAACTAATCAAATAACATCCATCCCTTTCTTGATCAGCCAGAGTTTGCCTATTTCTTCATGAAACTGATCGGAAGGCAGTTTCGTGTTCATTACGGAATTGAAAAAATTGTACTTTTTATAATTGTGATCAATGATCTCATCCTTTACCTGCTGGTAAAAAACGGTTCCCGGCATCGGGGTCAGTACAGTGTAACCGGCATATACAACGCGGTTCTTGCCGGCATAATCCGCCAATGCCTTGAAATCATCCGGGCCATAATCATTCGGTATAACATAATTGCCCCTGACCATAATGTCATTCCGTTCAAAAACCCGTATGGCTTCCTCATTATCAAATGCAGGCGAGTCTTTATGGTATTTTTTAAGTTCATCATCCCGGAACGATTCAAACCCGCAAATAACAACCTTCAGGCCTCCCCGGGCAAGCTTTTCGATGAGGTCCGGGTTACGTGCTGCAACGTCAGCACGGATATCCATGATAAAGGTCTTTTGAATTCCCTCTTCGACGATCCGGTCAAAAAGTAGGTTCATAAAATCATGATCCACAATAGTATTTGCATCTGCAAACCGTACCACCGGGTATTCTTCAATCGATTTCAGCTCGGTAATTAAACTATCAACGGACCGCTGGTAATATTTTCCTTTAAACTGGGTCCAGATGGAACAAAAAGTGCATTTATACGGACATCCGAGGGAAGTGAAGACATAGGTGCTCGGGAAAGGACTGTTGCCCACCTTATAAGTGCTGATCCACCGGTCGAGATGCCTCCGGTCGGGCATAAGGTAATCGGCATTGGCGGCATCCCATGAACGGGTAACTCCCTTTGTTTTTTCCAGGCCCGACTTTCCATTCAGGAAAATGCCGGGAACGGATTCCAGCTTCATTCCTTTATCCCTGGCAATCACAACATCCCTTAAGATATGCGGGCATTGACCAGGAATTATAACCTCCGCATCAGTACCGGCAAAATCCTGTGTGCAGAGGGTTGCATGCAAACCACCGGCAACGGTGAGAATCAAAGGATTAAATTGCTTCGCAACCCGGAATATTTCCAGCGCAAAATCAAATTCGGAGGTAATGACCGTTACACCGACAATATCCGGCTTATATTTTTCCAGCAGATGAAGGACAAGAATTTCCAGCGGAGGTGTGGACGGATCCAAATCATATTCTCCTTTCATATCAAAAACGGTGACATCAAAATCCTTTATTGCGGCAGCGATAGTCAGTAGTCCAAGCGGCGGACCGATAAGTTTCCGGTGAATGAAGGGTTTTGCATTTTCCGGGGCAAACCGGAGGATATTATTTTCCGGACTTCGTGGCGGATTGAGGAGCAATATCTTCATGAAATGATCCGTATAATGTTAATCGGCAAAGATAAACATTTGTTTACAGGAGAAGATGCCGGGCCAACTCCTTTCCTGTTTCCTGAAAAAATGTATCTTTGCCTGAACCGATAATGATTCTTGCAAAAGATAATGACCGACTTTGAGCAGACCCGACAGAGATTCAAGAAGCTGAAATGCTGCGTTATTATTCCTACGTACAATAATGACATGACCCTGGAGCAGGTCATGCGGGATGTACTTGAATATACTGAGGATGTAATTGTTGTGAATGACGGGGCAACCGATCGCACGCCGGAGATCCTGGGTAAATTTGTTTCGCTTCCGGTAATCACTATCCCTAAAAACAAGGGAAAAGGCTATGCATTGCGGCTGGGATTCCACTATGCCCTGAAACAGGGTTTCCGTTATGCCATCACCATTGATTCTGATGGCCAGCATTATCCGGATGACCTCCTGAAATTCCTCGATAAAATTGAACAGGAACCAGACTCAGTCATTATTGGTGCACGAAATATGGATCATTACAGCGTGCCGGGGACCAGTAGTTTCGGACATAAATTTTCCATCTTCTGGTTCCGTATCGAAACTGGACTGAAGGTGCCCGACATCCAATCGGGATACCGTCTCTATCCATTGGAAAAAATGGAAAGAATGCGGTTCTTCGGGAGGAAATTTGAGTTTGAAGTTGAAGTGCTGGTTAAACTTGCCTGGAAAGGTGTTAAAATTACTTCTGTTCCTATTAAAATCTATTATGCACCAAAGGGAGAACGGGTCTCTCATTTCCGGAAGGTCCATGATTTCACCAGGGTCAGCATTGCCAATACGCTCCTTGTATTCACCGCTTTGCTGTGGGTCAATCCATTCCGTTTTGTAAAGGCATTACGGAAGAAATCGATCAGGAAATTTATCGAGGATTATGTCATTAACAGCAACGATTCCAATATGAAAATCACCCTATCGGTGACAGCAGGAGTTTTCATTGGAGTCATTCCTGTTTGGGGTTTTCAAATGCTGATCGCATTCGGGGTTGCTTATTTCCTGAAACTTAACAAATTTGTTACCGTTGCCGCATCCAACATAAGCATGCCTCCCATGCTTCCGTTTATCCTGTTCCTGTCCTATATCACTGGCGGACTTATCATAGGTTACAACAAGCAAATGGTAAAATATTCTTCAGGGATAACATTGGAATGGGTAAAAGAAAACATAGTTCTTTACCTGGTTGGGAGTATTATTTTTGGCATTATTCTGGCACTTGTCCTGGGAACAATTACCTGGTTCCTTCTCCGGATCTTCCGGAAACATCAGGTTGCTGACATGGAGATCAGTCCCAAGGATCAGCCCTAGTTATTAATCGATCATATGTCGGCACGCTTTATACAAATATATTTTTTTTTCAGGAAGCGCAGGTTCCTGTTTTATCTTTTTCTGGGAACGCTTCTCATTGCTATTCTTTTTTTCGCTTCACGGATAAAAGTTCAGGAAGTCATTACAGGAATTTCCGGATCCGGGGGCAACCCTGGAAAATTTGAAACTGTCGTCAACCATGTCAGGTTTAACGACAAGCTGATCATCCGTCTTTCATTGGCAGATACTGCTGCCAAAGCTGATCCAGAAAGTCTGATACATTATGCAAAAGATCTTACCGACAGCCTTACCTGTCGTTTTGATTCAACTTACATAAAGGGAATCACCGGAAATATCACGGATTCTTCAATATCAGCTTCGACCGATTTTTTTTATGACCACCTTCCGGTCTATCTTGATGAAGATGATTACCGGAAAATCGACAGTATGCTGATCCCTGCATCCATTCATTCGGCAATTGAAAAAGATTATATTGACCTCCTCTCTCCTGCTGGTTTTGCCCTGAAAAAGATGATCCTGCGCGATCCCCTGGGACTGACCTACATGGCCATGAACAAGCTGAAATCGCTCCGGGCCGGCGATGGTTTTGAAGTCGTGGATGGCTTTATCCTGACCCGGGACCGGAAGAACCTTCTCCTCTTTATTACACCAGCCAATCCTGCCACTGAAACTTCACGGAATGAAAAACTTCTTGAGGGAGTAGACGAGATCTTTGTTAAGATCAGCGCTGCAAATAAACCTGCCATCAGGGGTCAGTATTTCGGCGCAATTGCATTTGCCTCAGGAAATGCGCACCAGATCAAGAAAGATATCTGCCTCACATTGGTCATCGCGTTATGCCTGATTTTCCTGCTGATCGGCTGGTATTTCCGAAGCTGGAAAATCCCTTTACTGGGGTTCCTGCCGGCGCTGTTCGGGGGAGGACTTGCACTTGCGATCCTTTACCTTTTGAAGGGAACGGTTTCTGCCATTTCTTTAGGTATAGGATCGGTCATCCTTGGATTGATTGTGGATTATGCGCTGTATATCATCACCCTGTTCCGGAAGAAAGGTGATATGGTAGTAGTTTTAAAAGAGATGACCCTCACGATCTTCCTCTGCAGTCTGACCACGGCCGGTGCATTTCTCTGCCTGGTCTTCCTCCGTTCATCTGTATTGCATGACCTGGGTTTGTTCGCAGCACTCAGCGTGGCTGGCGCCGCTTTCTTTGCACTGGTCATCCTTCCACACTTTCTGAATCAGAATGACCTTAAAAAAAATTCCATACCTGATAATATCATTGACCATGTTGCAGCCTTCTCTTTTGAAAAAAGCAGGGTTTTCATCGTTCTGCTGCTGGTCATGACGGTTGTAAGCATCTTTTTTCTTTCCAAAGTCAGGTTTGAAGATGATATGTTGGCCTTGAATTTTGTTCCCGGCAAGCTGAAAGTCATGGAAAAGGACCTTGACCGGATCACAGGGGCCTCCCTGAAAACCATCTACCTGGTGTCAACCGGTCAAGTCATTGATGACGCTCTGAGGACACAGGAAAGAATGCAGAAGGATTTATCAGGACTTCGGAGTTCGGGAGTGATCCACAGCATTTCGGGCAGCGCGGATTTATTGTTTTCAGATTCATTGCAAAGAGCACGGATCCAAAGATGGAATGATTTCTGGACAGAGCAACGAAGAGACTTGCTGGAAAAGGAAGTGAAGAGATCGGCAGCTGATTTCCGATTCAGGGAAAATACTTTTGAACCCTTTTTTCAGCATACAAAAAAGAATTTTCCGATACTGAGCCAAGCTGAAACAAAAACGTTGATCTCCGGAATGCTTTCAGACTATATCAGCGAAACCAGCGATCTTTCGATGATCACCACCCTCGTTAAAGTCAGGCAGGAAGATAAAAAGGAAGTTTATAAAGCACTTGAGGGAAGGCCGGGCATCGTGGTTTTCGACAAGCAGATCCTGGCCAATCATTTTATAGCGGATTTAAAACACGATTTCAGTCTTCTGGTCAGGCTTTCGATGATCTTTGTCACGCTGCTGCTCCTCCTTTCGTTTGGCCGTATTGAAACCGGCCTGACGACCGCCCTGCCGATGTTTGCAAGCTGGCTCCTGACCCTGGGCTTCATGGGGATGACTGGCATCCGTTTCAACATTTTTAACATCATTGTTTCCTCCTTCATTTTTGGTCTTGGTGTTGATTACAGCATCCTGATGATGAGGGGCCTGCTGTTCGAGTTCAGGTACCGCACCCCCGAAATTTCCTCTTATAAAACCTCCATCTTTCTTTCTTCAGCCACCACGCTGTTTGGCGTTGGTGCTTTGTTTTTTGCATTGCACCCGGCCCTGAACTCCATCGCCCTCGTTTCCGTTTTCGGGATCATTGCAGTGGTATTGGTTTCCTATACATTTCAGCCTCTTTTGATTCGCTGGTTCCTCTTCAACAGGCTGAAACGCGGGAGATATCCTGTTACCATGCGGATCTTCATCAAGACATTTATCACCTGGGGAAATATTGTCCTTGTAGCAATCCTGCAAGTTATCCTTGGAGGATTGATCTATCTTCTCTATCCCGGTTCGAAAAAGAAAAAGGAATATATTTTCCACTGGCTCTTCTGCCAGCTCTGTAAAGCATATATTTTCGTTTCCTTTCCCACGAACCGGAAATTGTACAACCCATATGGGGAAGATTTTTCCAGACCTGCCGTCATCATCAGCAATCACCAGTCGCTGATCGAAACACCTTCGTTCCTGCGTCTTCATCCGAAGATCATCATTCTCACCAATGAATGGGTATGGAATTCTCCTTTGTGGGGCCCGGTTGCACGGATGGCAAGTTTTTTCAATGCAGAAAGAGGAATTGACGGTATCCTCGATAAACTGAAAGAGAAGGTCAATGAAGGATATTCCATTCTTGTCTTCCCTGAAGGGCACCGTCATATTGATAACCGTGTTCACCGTTTTCACAGGGGGGCTTTTTATCTTGCGGAAAAATTGCAGATTGATATTCTTCCGGTAGTTGTATTTGGTTCGGGCGAATTCCTGGGCAAGGGTGAATTCTGGGGCAGGCCGTCAGGTCTCCGGATGAAGATCCTTCACCGTGTCGGAATTGATGACCAGAATATGGGTTCAGGCTATTCGGAACGGTCAAAATGCTTCCGGCATCTTCATTCCCTTGAATATTCAACATTAATGGCACAGGAAGGTACCGGAAGATTTTACCGGAAAAAGCTGGTGCTGAATTACATTTTCAAAGGGCCTGTGCTGGAGTGGTACCTCAGGGTAAAAATGAGAATCGAAAAATATTACCAGCCATACAATGAACGGGTACCCAGGGAAGGCGAAATACTCGACCTTGGCTGCGGATTTGGGTTCATGAGCTATATGCTCAGCTTTACCTCGCCATCACGGAAAATCATCGGGGTGGATCATGATGCGGAGAAGATCCGCATTGCA
>Ga0182027_10009475_pt1 | contig 13985 bp, 11 predicted proteins | sample 712E1DmetaG_FD_121300 | JGI IMG/M metagenome (GOLD analysis project Ga0182027, IMG submission 121300) | Permafrost microbial communities from Stordalen Mire, Sweden - 712E1D metaG (Illumina Assembly) | ecosystem: Environmental > Terrestrial > Soil > Wetlands > Permafrost | place: Sweden...
AGCGCCGGTTAGCGTCGCAAGATCGACGATCACATCGGGTTTGATTTTCGCGTTAGCGTAGGAGAGCGCATCGGCGAGCGTAAGACGACCTTCGGCATCGGTGTTCAAAATTTCGATACTTTTGCCGTTCATCGACGTGACAATATCGCCCGGGCGCATGGCTCGACCCGACGGCATGTTCTCGCAAGCGGCAATTATTCCATGAACTTCCACGCCCGGCGCGATGTCGGAGAGAACGGAAAAAATTCCAAGTACGGCTGCCGCTCCGCCCATATCGCATTTCATTGTTTCCATGTGTTCCGACGGCTTTAATGAAAGCCCTCCGGAATCAAAAGTGACACCCTTGCCTACAATCGCAATCTTTCGATCGGTCTTATTTGTCCTATCGGGCCTATAGGTTAAGTGTAAAAAAAACGGCGGCTCGTCCGAGCCCTTGGCCACGGCCAAGAATGCGCCCATGCCGAGCTTGGCGCAAGCGGCGGCGTCGAGAACTTTTAATTTTATATTTTTGTCGTTCGCGGCGATCCGTTCAGCGTGTTCTTTGAGATGAGTCGGAGTCATGCGGCTTGCCGGTTCATTGACCAGATCGCGCGCATAAACGGTCGCGCGCGCGCAGACCTCGCCAATACCGATGCCTTTTTCGATCGCGCGTACGGCCGCGGCATCACTATCGACGATCGTAAGCGTCAACGGTTTTCGCTTATTTAAGCGCGCGGCTTCTTTGGGCTTGAACGTCAAATATTTGTAATCGGCGAGGAGCGCACCCTCGGTCATGGCTTGGCCGTCGCCGAAGGAACCGCACGCGATCAGGGCGGCCTCGATCTTATCGGCGTAACGGATAATGTCGCCCGCGGCGCGGCGAACGGCTTCGGCGTTAAATATTTTTTTATCGCCCAGCCCGACCAGCAAAATGCGATTCGCCGGCAGCTTTCCGTGCGTGTGCAGCGCGAGTCGGTCGCCGATCTTCCCGCCGAATCTTTCTTCGGCGGCGGCATCGGTCAGCAAACCGCCGAGCGCCTTGTCCGCGGCGCGGAGCGCGCCCGAATACGATTGCGCGCCGCTAAAAACGCCGAAAACCAGCAAGTCGGCTTTTTCCTCCAATAAAACGCCTTTTTTTGCAATTATATTCATATCAGCATCTTTGTATACCCATTCTCGCAATTTGAAAAGCGGTCACCTAAAGCAGTGACAGATCAATAGTCGTGTCGAGGCGTATTTGCGAAACAAAATCCGGAATGTGGCTGACCATGAGGAGCGCGCCCTCGTAATCGTTAAGGGCTTTGGCGATGACGGGCAGGTGGCGGAAGTTAATGTGATTGGTCGGCTCGTCAAGGATAAGCAAGCCCGGGCGCTGAAGAACCAGGCGCGTAAAAACAAGGAGTCCTTTTTGCCCCTCGGAGAGTCCGCCGATCTTGTTGCCCAAGGCCTTGCCGTCCAAGAGGAAGCCGGCCGCGGTCGAACGCAAACGCTGTTCGTCGAATATTTCCATTACTTCACGCAGGGAGTCGTAGGCCTTTTGCTCGTGGTCCAGCGTTGAAAAATCTTGGCTGTAGTAGCCGACGCGCACGCCCTCGCCGATCGTAATGCCGGGCGCGGTATGCGAAACAATGCGGCGAAGAAGCGTGCTCTTGCCGATTCCGTTGGGGCCGGCGACCAACACGTGCGTGCCTTTGCGCATTACCAAAGCCAGATCCTTTGTGACCGGCTCGCCGTCCTTCACGATCCCGACCTTGCTTATATCCAATATCTTGCCGCTGAATTCAAAATCAAATTCTTGCGCGGGTATTTTGAAATCGCGAATTGTTTTGTCCTCTTGCCGCACCTCAACCATGCTTTCTTCCATGTCCGTTGCGTACTCGCGCATCTTTTTTGCGACCGAGCGCAGCTTGCCGCCCTTGTGCGCAAAGACCTCGGCTTGCGCCATTTTTTTCTTTATTTCGGCTTCGGCCCGGGCGTTGGCCATATTTTCGCGCTCGATCCGTTTGCCGATCTCCTCGACGACGTTAAAATAATTGCCGACATATTGCTCGATCTTCTTGGTGCGAACGTCGAGGTACAGCACGCCGTCGGTGAAGGCGTTCAAGAACTCGGCATCGTGCGAAATAACGATGACGGTCTTGTCATAACACATGAGAAAGCCGGTCAGGTGCTCGATGCCGGCTTGGTCAAGATTATTGGTCGGCTCGTCCAGGAGAAGTATATCCGGGTCTTGAATGAGCGAGTAGGCCAAAAGCAAGCGCGCTTGCTGGCCGCCGGAGTGGGCCTTGAGTTTTTTGTTAAGGTCGGTTTTTAGGTTGACCGCGTCCAGCACGTCGGTGATGCGTTTGTCGATATTGAATGGGATCTCGAGAAATGTTTCCCCGAACCAAGCGCGCACCGTCTTATCCATGTCGGCCGGGGCAATGACCTGGCGCGCGTGTCCGACCCGCGCGTCCTTGGGTGTTGTAAAGATCGTCCCCGACTTGAGTTTCAAATTTCCCAAAATGAGATTGAAGAGGGTTGATTTGCCGGCGCCGTTCTGTCCCATGAGCGCGACCTTCGATCCATTACGCACCGAAAAACTCGCCTCATCCAAGATGGGTTTGCTTTCTCCGTATTCAAATTTCGCTTCGTTAAAACGAAGAACAACGGTATCGTTTGCCATAAGTGTTGAGAATACGCTGTTTTTTCTTTTTTGGCAAGGCACTGCGGTGCGGAACGACTATTTCGCTTTTAGCGCTTGACGCAGTTTCGTAAAATCGACGAATTCCTGTCCGCCCGGCATCGGCGACTCGCCGAGCGCGCGATCCAAAGCGGTTTGCGAACTTGCTCGATCGTTCATCTCAAGAAAATACGCAGCTTCAAGGTAATCATGATCGGATAGCGCTTGCCCGCCGAAAATATCATCTTTCAAAACGGCGCGGTCGCGGCCGGAGACGACCATCGGCGGCAGCGCGCTCGGCGTCGCGCCCGAAAGGCCGTAAGCATAGGGCGTGACAACGGGCGCGCCGTTAAAAAAAAGCGGGAAGCTGGCATAGACCGGGCGCCCGGGATAAGCGAAGCGGGCGTAGGCCAAAAGCGCCGCCCGCCGCGCGTTCACGTCATTCGTCGAATAGGCCTTCATGGCCAAACCGGTCTTGTCGTTTACGAGGGCGCGATATAGATCGATCACAGTTACATCGGGGCGCACGCGAGAGGCGAATTGCTGGTACATGATCGCGAACGAGATCGTATCGCCGGCGGCGTTACCGTAATTTTCGATGTAGACCGAATCCTTGGGCAAGCTTGCGAGCGTTTGCCTCGACAGATCGTCAATGAATCTGAATGCATGCAGATCGTCAGTTGAAACATTTTTTTGGAACAAGAACGCCGAGCCCAGCAAACAAAGTAAAACAACGATCAATGCGGCGAACTTGCCGCAGAAACGCAAGCAATACCAAGCCCCAAAAACGGAAAAAAGAAAAATGACGAAATAAGACGGGAGGTAATACGGCGCGTTAAAAGCGGCGTTCGCATAACTGAATTCCGAATTTCGCAAAGCGATGATCCCAAAAAAATTGGGAATAAGCGCGGCGGCGAGCGCGTAGCACCAGCGCTTGCTGAATTTAAAGACCCAAACGATCCCCAGCGGGAAAAACAAGAGCAGCCAGCCGAACTGATCCCAAACATTGGCGGAGAATGACGACAGAAACGCGAGCTTGTCGCCCAAGCCGCCGGCGCCCAGATCTTGGTACTGGGCTCGCGTTATGAAACGCCAAAAAGACGGCCAATCGTTCGCCCGGCTCCAATCAAGCATGGGGCGCATGGCCGAACGGATCGGGATATACGCGTACGGCGCAAGGCCGAGAAGGAACAAGGCGCCGCCGATCAAAAAAACCTTCTTGTTCCACGATTTTTTTAAAATGAGCATCGCCGCGAGGAATGGCAACGAAAGCGCGAACATCGGATGATCGGAAATGCCCAGACCCGCGACGAGCGCGAAGGCATAAAAATCGCGCGGCCGGCGTTTCTCGCGGCATTTTACCGCGAGCAAGATCGCGACGAGCGTTAAGAGCAAATTGAGCGCGTATGTTTTGCCGACGATCGCTTGAAACCAAAAAATATCCGTGGCGGCGAGCGGCAAAACAAGCGCCGCGGCCAGCCAATCGGGAAAAGGGTTCTCCGGTTCGATCGAACGAACGATCTTCCCGATGATAAGATATCCCGCGGCGAGCGCGCCGGCCGCGCAAAGCGAAGAAAAAATATTAACGCGATAGGCGACGGAGCCGAACGGCAGTTTGGCGGCGAACCACGCCAGGATCACATAAAGCGGATAGCCGGACGGATGCGGTATGCCGGCGGTCGCGGCCGCGGTCACGAATTCGGGGTTGTCGTTCGTAAAGATCGTATGCGGCGCGCTGAGGGCGTAAAGAACGAACGACGACAAAAAAACCGCACCGGCCCATATCAGGCGATGATGTTGCGCGTAGATCTTTTTTAACTGAAAAAACATGGCTTGAACGCGATCTTCGTGTTATAAGTATAGCATAAAGACCAAACATGTCTTATGCAACTACCCAAGCGCCGCAACGAATGGAAGCGCGATCTGCCGACCGCCGACGAATATTTGACGCCGGACGCGATCGATGAACTTAAGCGCGAGCTCGCCGGAATCCAAGCGGCGCGGGCGGGCGCCGTTTCGGAATTGGCGCGCACCCGCGAAATGGGCGATCTGAGCGAGAATTTCGCTTACTCGGTGGCCAAAGGCAAGGTCATGGGCATGGATAACCGGACGATCGAGATCAAAGAACAATTAAAGCGCGTAAAACCATTAACGATCGGCGGCAATGCCGGAGGATTCATCGCCGCGGGATCGATTGTGACCGTTGAGGTGAATAGTAAAAGAAAAACACTAACGCTCGTCGGCACGCAGCAAGCCGATCCGCTCTCGGGAAAAATTTCTTTTCACTCCCCCGTCGGCGCCGCGCTCATGGGACATCTTGCCGGCGAAGTGGTTCCCGTCACCGTCAACAAAAGAACGGTCACCTATAAAATCCTTGAAGTAAAATAGACCCCGCCTTTAGCGGGGTCTATTTTTATTTCTTCTTATTCTGCTTCGGCTTTTTCTTGTTTCGCTGCTGGGCGTTGTTGCCTTTGGCCATATAAATTTGAATAAAAAATTTAATTAGTAAAACCAATGATTGAATTTTATCGCATCAGATCTTTGAGGTCGTTCAAGCTGTCCGGATTGAGCGATCGCAACTGATCCAGCGTTTGCGGCGGCAATGAGGCGACGAACACCGAGAAGACGAGCCATGCCAGCAACAAACTCCCGATCGTGATAACGGCGCAAACGAGCGCCACGCGCTTGCCGTCGATCTTCTTTGAAAAGAGATACCAAAGCGCGAAGGCGAAACCGATGGGCGGCAACGCCAAGGAAGCCAGATACAGCCACTTTTTCTTTTTTTGCGAAACACCGCTTCCATTTTGGACCGATTCAAGCGCCGCAATCGCCAAAGCCGCTTTATCGACATTGGCGTTGTTCTTTGACGCCTCGGCATATTCCTTCATCCTTGATTCGACCAATTGTTCCTCGATCGTGCTCATAGACGCATATCATAGCGTATTTCATCGTTTTGTTCGAATAACAAAAGATCCGAAAAAGGTCTACCGCCGCATTCCGATATTATTCCGCGCTGTAGTTGGGCGGCTCTTTGGTGATCAAAATGTCGTGCGGGTGGCTTTCGGCGCGCCCGGCCGGGGTGGTCTTGAGAAAGTCGGCTTTGTCGCGAAGGGCGGCGATCGTGGCGGCACCGACATAACCCATGCCGCGTTTCAACCCGCCCACATATTGGAAAAGCACGGCTTCAAGCTCGCCTTTGTACGGCTTCATCCCCTCCACCCCCTCGGCGATCAATTCTTTTTTGCCGGTCGCAATTTGTCCGTAGCGTTCGCGCGAACCCTTGTTCGTCTCCATGGCGCCGATCGAGCCCATGCCGCGGTAGGATTTCCACTGCCGTCCGTCGGCGAAGATCACTTCACCCGGCGCTTCTTTGACGCCGGCGAGCATGCCGCCCATCATGACCGACCAAGCGCCGGCGCCGATTGCGATGGGAATGTCGCCGGAATGTTTTAGGCCGCCGTCGGCGCAAATTGGCACGCCGAAAGCGTCGGCGACGCGGGCGCATTTGTAGATCGCGCTAACTTGCGGCGAGCCGATGCCGGCGATGATCCGTGTTGTGCATATCGAACCCGGACCTTGTCCAACCTTGATGCCGTCGGCTCCCGCCTTGGCAAGACGCAACGCCGAATCAGGCTCGGAGACATTTCCGACCGCCACATCGGTATCGAATTTTTTCTTCATTTCTTTAAGCGTCTTGATGACAATGTTCGTGTCGGCATGCGCCGTATCGATGACCAGAACGTCAACGTGGTTGGCAATAAGGATTTGAGCGCGCTCCATGTCATTCACGCCAACGGCGGCGGCAACGCGCAATTGCCCTTTTTCATCGACATTGTAATTATGCTGGCTTTTGGTGACAATGCGGCTTACGTCGTTATAGGTGTAGAGCCCAGCCAGATCACCCTTGTCGTTAATGAGCGGCAAGGATTTTTTCTTGGCTTTATGCATAATGACGTAAGCGTCACGCAGACCGGTTCCGGCTTTTGCGGTAATCACGTTCGGCGTCATCACGACGCGAGCCTCAAGCGAGCGGTCAGAGCAAAAATCAAAATCATTTTGACTAATAATACCGACGAGCTTGCCGCTCGCGTTTATAACCGGGAACGTATGGAATGTGTATCCCTTTTCTTCACGGCGCTTAAGTATTTCCGCGACGGTATCGGTTTCTAGAATATAGATCGGCCTCTCGATGAGGCCGTTCAAATTGAACTTTACTTTGGCGACCTCTTTGCCTTGCTGATCAGGATCCATGTTCTTGTGCAGAACGCCGATGCCGCCCAACTTCGCCATCCCAATAGCCATCTCATGCTCGGTCACCGTATCCATGGCCGCACTGACGATGGGAATTTTAAGCGGAACGTTTTTAGTAAAACGCGAAGCCAGATCAACATCGTCGGGCATGGTTTCCGAATATCCCGACCGCAAACGCACATCATCAAAAGTGAGCGCTTCGCCCAACTCGTCGATCTTTTTAAAGAACAGATCCTTAGGCAATATTTTTCGGCTAGTCTTGCTTGCCATAAAATTAACGTAAAAAACTATTCAAACTTCTTTTTGCGCGAATACGAGGTATTGAGAATTTTTTCCCGCTCGGAAACAGAGAGTTTCGCGATATAGTTGTCGAAGAAATCGCGCACGACCGGATTAAGATGCGCTTTCCTTAACTTCATTTGCGAGTCAACCCTATAGAGCGATTCGGTCCGCTTGGCCACGATCTTGAGCGTCGTTGGGATCGGCTGTCCCCCGCCGCCGATACAGCCGCCGGGGCAAGCCATGACCTCGACATAATCGTAGGCGTGCGGATCTTGCTTGATCTCTTGAATGATCTTCTCGGCGTTCGCCGCGGTGGAAACAACGGCAACCTTGATCGTTAGGCCGTTCACCTCGATCTCGGAGCGCTTAATTCCTTCCATGCCGCGCACTTTCTCAAATTCAACCTTCTCCAATTCCTTGCCGGTAAGGTCAAAATAGGCGGTTCGGAGCGCCGACTCCATCACGCCGCCGGAAGCGCCGTAAATGGCGGCGGCGCCGGAATAGGTGCCCGGCAGCTCGACTTCGCTCGGCTCCAGGTTCGGCAGGTCGATGTTGTGTTTCTTCAAAAGCGCGCCGAATTCGCGCGTGGTCAGCACGTGATCGACCGGCCACATGCCGTCGATCTTCATTTTCTCATGCCGCGCTTCGTATTTTTTGGAAGTGCAGGGCATGAACGAAACAACAACGATCTTGCGCGGATCAATGCCCTCTTTCTTTGCCCACCATGTCTTGTATGCGGCGCCCGAATGCATTTGCGGCGAGCGCGAGGTCGTCAAATGATCGAGCATTTCCGGATGGTAGAACTCCAAGAACTTGACCCACGCCGGACAACAAGAGGTGAACATCGGCAGGTTCTTGTTCTCTTTGATGCGCTCGACAAGCTCGGCGGCCTCAACAATGGTCGTGATATCGGCGCCCATGTTCACGTCGAAAACGTGGTCAAAACCCAATTTTCGGAAAGCGGTGTAAGCGCGTCCGGTCATGTCAGTGCCGACGGGCAGGCCGAACTCTTCGCCAATGGAAGCGTGGACCGACGGCGCCATCTGCGCGATCACGATCTTGTCTTTGTCGGAGAGGGCTTTTTCAACGTCTTCGATCTGGTTCTGCTCGCGCGCCGAACCGACCGGACAATGGACGGTGCACTGGCCGCAGTAGATGCAATCGATCTCGGGCTTGCGCGTCCAGGTGGCGTGCGTTTGAATATTCTTGCCATGGAGTTCCAAGAATCCGATGCCGATCTTGTCGCAAATTTCCACGCATTTGTTGCAGGCGATGCAAAGTTGCGGATCCAAAAGAGCCGCTTGGCTCATCAAGTGCAGCTTTTCCTGTATCTCCGGCCGCCAATACTTCACCGTCGAAACGCCGTATTTGCCAATGTCTTCGGCCACGCGGCAATAGGTTCCTTTTTTGCAGCGCGGACAGTTTTTTTGGTGTCCGGCAAGCAAAAGCTCCAGGTTTTTTAAACGTAACTCTTTAACCTTGGGCGTATCAGTCAAAATTGCGACCCCTTCTTCGGCTTTGATCGAGCACGAAGTTACCACGCGACCTGTCTTAACGTCCTCAACAAGGCAGGTGCGGCAACTGGAGCCGATCGGCAGGTCCTCGTGATAGCAAAAGTGCGGGATGTCGATCCCATTATCAATCGCTGTTTGCAAAATACTCTCGCCCTCAGGCGCGGAATACTCTTTGCCGTTGATCGTGACCTTGACTTGATTCATGAGAGTTTCAAAACATTGGAATAATACGAGCGGATCGGTTCCATGACCGAGCGGCCCAAGGCGCAGAACGAGGTTATCTCCATCGTTTCCAATACCTCGAACATCTGCGGCCAAGGAATGTCGCGGCTCGCTTTGACCATTTCATAAAGCTGGTACGTGCCGGCGCGGCAGGGTGTGCATTTGCCGCAGCTTTCTTTTTGGTAGAATTCCAGCCAGCGCAAAATTAACTTCCTGGGGTCGATCTTTTTCTTGTCAAAAACTTCAATCGCGCCGGCGCCGGTGGCGAGCTTGCCTTTGATCTGGTCTTGATCGCAAACCGTTCCCGACGCGCCGCCGCCTATTTGGACAAAGAATTCGTAATTTGGATAATTGCCGGTCTCTTTAAGGATCTTCTCAATATCCCAATCGTCCGGCAGATGATGGACGCTTTTTCGTCCTTTGGGGCCGGTGATGCAATAAAAACGCTTTTTCTCATAACTTCCATCCTCAACGCAGGCGACATTATAGAGCGTTTCAACGTTGTTGATGAGCGTCGGCCTGGCATATAGTCCGGACATTGAAGGGTACGGTGGTTTTGACCGAGGTTCGGTGCGCTTGCCTTCGATGGCGTTAAGGAGCGCCGTTTCTTCGCCGCCGATGTAGCTCGGCTCTTCGACGAATATCTTGATGTTGTAGCCCTTATCGTTATACGGCAGAATAGCCGCCTCCAGCTTTTTACCGACCTCGCGGTAGTAATTTTTATTCAAATTGAAATACGCATCCTTGGCGCGCAAATGATCAAGCGCCAAGACAACGCCTTTGAACAATGCGTCGGTGTAATTCTTCAAGATATAAATATCCTTGAACAAGCCGGTCTCGCCTTCGCTCGCGTTAACGACCACGTATTTCTTGTCGCCCGGCGCCGCGGCGACTTCGCGCCATTTTTTGGCCGTCAAATACCCGGCTCCGCCGCGTCCCGTAAGTCCGGCTTTCTCGATCTTGTCCACGATGTTATTTTCCACAGTTCGATCGTTAGCTTAAGGCCATATTTTACCACAGCCGCGGTGTCTTGGGTATTGCGCCTTACATATTTTTTCCTTTTGTTGTATAGTGGCCTTAAGCAAATCACGCTCGTGGGAAATTCGTCGAGATTTCCGCAATAAGTGCTGTATTTGCGGACTTATTCGTAAAAAATTAAAATATGACCGGTATCATCAAGCGTCTTAACACCGAAAAAGGTTTTGGGTTCATCACCCCGGACGGCGGCGACAAGGATGTCTTCTTCCACAGCTCGAGCTTGGTCGAAGTCACCTTCCCCGACCTCCACGAAGGCGACAAGGTTTCCTTCGAGACCGAACAGTCGGAAAAGGGCCCTCGCGCGACCAACGTCAAGAAGGCCTAATAACGCAATATCAAAAAACGACCCTGTTTGCGCAGGGTCGTTTTGGTTTTGTTGTGGAAGGGGTTCCTCGGGCCATATCCGTTTATAAACGCATGAACGACACAGTCGTCGCACTTTGATTTGTCGTGCTTGAATTCGGCGGAATATTGATCGCGTCCGCATTGCCTGCGGCTGAATTCACGCTGATGACCGAATTTGGAACAGTTGTTTCAATTATCACGTTCCCGCGTACGGCGCCGTCCGGAGATTTTCCGATCATCGAGTAATCCAGCGGCGCCATCTCCGCGATCGTTGGTCCAAAATACAAGACAACACCGCCATCGCTGGGGTATGTCATCTGATATGTAACTTCATATCGGCCGACATCCGCAAGCGTGAATATCGTACCGCTGGTTGCAAACGGCGGGTTGAACACTGCGGTATTTGAGGTAATGCCGGGCGAAGAAAGCACGGTGGTTGAATAGGTGAACGGCTGACCTGCGCCAACCGTAGCCGGTTGCGACCCCAACTGAACATATTGCGCCGATGCGATCGTGGCGCCGGCCGCACCGGTCGCTCCGGTCGCCCCGGTCGCTCCGGTCGCACCCGGAGCGCCGGCGGGGCCGGTTTCGCCGATCGCTCCTGTTCCGCCCGTATTCCCGGTCGCGCCCGTTCCGCCTGTTGCCCCGGTGGTTCCCGCCTCGCCCGGTGCTCCCGTGCCGCCGGTCGCGCCCTGCGCACCCGTTCCGCCGGTTTCACCTGTCGCACCCGGAGCGCCAATAGCACCTGTCGGGCCGGTGGCGCCAGTTGCACCGGCTGGGCCGGTCGGACCGGAAAGTCCGGTAATGCCAACGGGGCCGGTGAGTCCCAGTGGTCCGGTTATGCCGATGGGGCCCGTAAGTCCGGTGAGTCCTGTGATCCCGGTAAGGCCGATCGCTCCCGTGTCGCCAATGGGACCGATCGTGCCCGTGAGGCCGATCGTCCCGGTTTGCCCTTGCGCGCCTGACGAACCTCTCGAACCGATCTCACCGGTGAGTCCGGTGATGCCAACGGGGCCGGTGAGGCCGATGGGTCCGGTGATACCGATGGGGCCGGCTAAGCCCGTAAGTCCGGTAAGTCCGGTGATACCGGTCAAGCCGATAGCGCCGGTATTACCGATGGGTCCAATGATGCCCTTCAATGTTATCGTACCGATAGTGGAACCGGCCGCGACCGATCCGCTCGTACCAACGATATCGGGCTTGCATCCGACCAATTGGCTGTTCAATCTCGCGCGAGTCAGCGGACCGACAATTCCTACCGGCGATATTCCTTCTTTTGTCTGGTACAGGATGACCGCTTTTCTCGTTAATGAGCCGTAATAACCGGTCACCAGTCCCGCCGGATACACACCGGCGATCGTCTTAAGGAAGTTTTGCACTCCGGCGACCTGCGGGTCGGTCATGCCCTGTTGCAGCGTTTTTGAAAAAAAGGAACACGAGTTAGCGGCTACCGGCGCCGATGCCGGTGCCGGAGCTAGAGCCGAGACGGCATTGGCATCGGCTCCTGCCAATGTCGCAAGCGGCATTACAAAAAAACCGCAACAAAATATCACAATATATGTTATCGATCTTTTCCACATATTATAAGATTATAACCTATTTTAAAAACCTATGCCACATTATTTCGACCAAGCGTCGTCAAACAACAAAACGTCCTAACCATGGGCCGTTTTATTTTAAGGACAACTCTCAATCGTGTACACCGTCACTATCACGTAAAGACCTAGATCCGACCTCTCAATCGATCATGGCGCAAGCGTTTATTCTTTCTTGCGGAAGAAAATTATTTCAAATATTTAGCTATATTCGCCAAATGTTCGGCATAAGTTTTCGCGCAGTGAATGTTGCCTGAAGAGTCGTGAAGATAAAAGAAGCATTCCGTTTGCGTGGGATTCAACGCCGCTTTAATTGCTTCAAGGCCGGGATTGCAGATCGGATGGGGCGGCAAACCGGAATTGAGATATGTATTGTACGGCGAAGCAGTACGAATATCGGCAAGCTTGGGCGGCTGCCACCAGCCGTTAACGCGGGCGTCCTCGCCTACGTATTCATCGCCATTGTAGTTATTTCTCGTATCAACAAAATATTGGACGGTTGCGTCAATCTCCAATCGCTGACCGGCGAGCAGGCGGTTCCAAATAATGCCGGAAATGAGCGGCATGTCATCTTTGCCGCCCGCTTCACGCTGGATGATCGAGGCGATCTTGATAATCGTTGTCCATTTAACATTCTGCTTTATCGCGTCCTGAGCGTACGGCGCAAACTCCTCTTCAAACTTTTTCCGTAAGCGTTCAGCCGTTGCGGATGGTGTTTCGTCAACCGGTATCAAATAGGTATCGGGGAAATACACGCCCTCAATATGATCGGAATCCATAGCCGTGTTTTTTTCGATCCAATCCCCTTTCTCTTTGTCGCTCCAGCCAAGCGTCGAGGCAAGCTCTTCGGCCATCTGCTCTTTACGCCAACCTTCAGAAAGAATGACCCACTTCATATATGGTTGATTTTTTATCGCCCTTGAAATCTCCCAAGCATTCATTGATTTGGAAAGTTTATATGCACCAGGTAGGAAACAGTCCTGACAAATCGTGTTAGAAACTTTGCCGATTGCGACATCCAAGCCCAGTGTTTTATAAAACGCGATTTTGAACCCATATTCGTTCTTAATGAATCCCTTATCCTTAAGAAACGCTATCAGATCATTGGAATCACTAACGCTTAAGGGCACGATCACTTGTTCTGTTTCAGCCCTTCCCTGCGGTGCGCCAAAGATGGTCTGATACCAAAAATATCCGACGACTGCGACTATAACCGCGACCGCAACAACAAGGATGGCCAAGAGCTTAAATTTTTTCATACCCTGGGACGTTTTAAACTCTATTCTTTGTGCTTCTTTTGAAAGTTAACGCTCGATATAATACTGATTACGACGACACCGATAAAGAAAATGGTGAGCGATAGCAAGTCGCCGGAATTCACCCGACCGATCTTTAACAGAACGTAACCGACAAGCACGTTTAAGAGCGCCCATATGACATTGAGTGTCGGCGATGAGAGTCCCCTGCCTGGCGGTTTGGAAAAAGGCGACGGGAATTTATTTCCCGAAACCCCCTGTACAAAATGCGGAACCGCATTCGCAAAAAAGATTCCTGCGAAAAAACTTGCTATGTATAGATACCATGACATGACTGCATCGTACCACCAAAGCACTTATTATAAAATATCTGAGTTATCGTTCAATTGCAAACGTTTCCTTTTCTTGCCATTGTTCTTTGCCGTCAACAACATTCATAACCTTATTTACGAACTGATCATTGTCCTTCCATACCAGATCACCCGCAACATCAACTTCACCAACCTGCTTTACGATATTTTTTTCAAGATCATAGACGAATACTTTAACCCTGACTCCAGAGTCGCCAATCGTCCTTTCATGAAAAGCGACAAATCGGTCGTCAGACGAAATGTATCCTAAAGAAAAAACACCAGTGGAAACAAAAGCCGGGGAAGTTTGCAACTTTTGCATTTGCGAATTGTAAACGGCCATAGAATCATTATTTTGTATGAATACTATTTTCTGACCGTCGCTCGTTGTTGAAAGGTAGGCAAGATCACTATGGGGGTAATGGTTAACCGCCCCGGTCGACCGATTGATGATATACAGATCCGAAAAGCCATGTTCATTGGACATTACA
>Ga0182027_10009476_pt1 | contig 13985 bp, 12 predicted proteins | sample 712E1DmetaG_FD_121300 | JGI IMG/M metagenome (GOLD analysis project Ga0182027, IMG submission 121300) | Permafrost microbial communities from Stordalen Mire, Sweden - 712E1D metaG (Illumina Assembly) | ecosystem: Environmental > Terrestrial > Soil > Wetlands > Permafrost | place: Sweden...
CAAAAGCAGGTGGCGCCCAAAAAGCAAATTCCCCCAAGTGACCTGGCGCTGCGGGCTGGACTCCCGGATATTGTTGACATAGACCCCGCCCCCTTCGATGTCTTTCCGCGCCTGGCCTTTCGACGGGCAGAGACCGCTCAGGACCAGAAGCTCCACCAGCGGCGTCCCCGCGCCCTCCAGTGTGCTTTTCCCGATTTCCCGGCCCGGGACTTCCCCGGCGATTTCGTTGAAAGTCGTCTCGGTAATGCCCTCCAGTCCGCCGCCGAACAGAATCTCGCTCGCGCGCGCCGCCTCCGCCGCGGCGCTTTCGCCGTGAACCAGGTCGGTCATCGCTTTGGCCAGGGCCTTGTGGGCGGCGCGGGCCTCCGGCCTGGCGGCGTGCTGCCCGGCCAGCGCGGAAATTTCTTCTTTACTTAGAAAGGTGAAAAACTTCAGGTAACGCGCCACGTCCCGGTCGTCGGTGCGGATCCAAAACTGGTAGAAGCGATAGACGCTGGTTTTGGCGGCGTCCACCCAGATGGCCCCGGCCACGGTTTTGCCGAATTTTGTGCCGTCGGCGTTGGTGATGAGCGGGACGGTCAGGCAATAGCATTTGGCCCCGAGCTTTTTGCGGATGAGATCGGCCCCGGCGGTCATGTTGCCCCATTGATCCGAGCCGCCGATCTGCAATTCGCAGTTCACTTCCCGGCGCAGGTGATAAAAATCAAAGGATTGCAGCAGCATGTAGCTGAATTCGGTGTAGCTGATGCCCGACTCCCGGTCGTCCATCCGCGCGCGCACGCTCTCCTTGGCCACCATTTGATTGACGGAAAAATGCTTGCCAATCTCCCGCAGAAAATCCAGATAGCTCACCGCCCGGGTCCAGTCGGCGTTGTCCACCAGGCGGGCGGGATTGGTTTTGGTTTCAAAGTCCAGCAGCCGGCGCAACTGGTTTTTGATGCTGGCAATGTTGCCGTCCAGCACCTCCCGGCTCAAGAGCTGCCGCTCGGCCGCTTTGCCGCTCGGATCGCCAATCGCCCCGGTCGCCCCGCCGGCCACGGCGATGGGATGGTGCCCGAGCAACTGGAATCGCCGCAACGCCAGCAACGGCACCAGATTGCCCACGTGCAGGCTGTCCGACGTCGGATCAAATCCGCAATAGAGCGTGATCGGCCTTTCCAGCCGCTCGCGCAATTCCGGCGCGTCCGTGCAATCGGCCACCAAACCGCGCCATTCCAGTTCTTCGAAAATGTTCATGCTGCCGTTCAACGCGCTAGACGATCCGGGCCTTTCCCGCGCCTGGAACCACCTCGCCAATCAACCAGGCCGCTTGTTTCTGGGCGCGGATGAATCGGAGCACGGCCTCCGCCTTGTCCCCCGCCACAATGACCGTCATGCCCACGCCCATGTTAAAGACTTGATACAGCTCCGCCTCCTCCACCCCGCCTCGGGCCTGGAGAAATTGGAAAAGCGGCGGCACGACCCACGAGCCTTTTCGAACCACCACATCGCATTTCCGCGGCAGAACGCGGGGAATGTTGTCAATAAAACCCCCGCCCGTGATGTGGGCCAGCCCCTTGACCACAAGCCCGGCGCCTTGGGCCGGCGGATTGAATTTCTTCAGCAGCTTTCCCGCCAGCGGGCCGTAGCTGACATGTACCTTAAGCAACTCCTCGCCCACGGTGTTGTTCAGTTCGCGGACAAAGCTCCCCGGTTTGAGCTTCAACCGCCCGAAGAAAATCTTCCGGGCCAGCGAATAACCGTTGGTGTGCAGGCCGCTGGACGCCAGGCCAATCACCGCGTCGCCGGGCCGGATGCCTTTGCCGTCCAGGATGCGCGCCTTTTCCACCACGCCGACAATCGTGCCGCTGACATCATACTCGCCGGGCCGGTAGAAACCGGGCATTTGCGCCGTCTCGCCGCCGATCAGCGCGCAATGATTGGCGGCGCAGGCGTAGGCGAAACCGGAAATCAATTGCGTGAACACCCGCGGCTGGAGCCGGCCCGTGCCGATGTAATCCAGAAAAAAAAGCGGCTCCGCCCCCAGGACGGCGATGTCGTTGACGCAATGATTGACAAGATCCTGGCCCACCGTGTCGTGCCGGTCCATGGCGAAGGCAATTTTCAGCTTCGTCCCCACCCCGTCGGTGCTGGCGACCAGCACCGGCTGCGCAAATTTTTTGTTGTCCAGGGCGAACAGCCCGCCGAAGCCGCCGACCTTGCCCAGCACCTCCCGGCGGCGCGTGGAGGCGAGCAATTGCGGCAGCGTGGCTTTGACCCGGTTGCCCAGGTCAATGTCCACGCCGGCGGCGGCATACGCTCTCTGCTTCATCTGCGCCGCAACTTAGCCCCCGCCTCGCCGCCTGACAAGGGAAACCCAAAGCCGCCCAAGCCCGAAGCGCGCCATTCCGGGGAGCACATGCGCCCCGCATGTCCCAGTCGGCGCCCTCGCCGACTGGTTTCCACCGCTGCATACGAATTCAAAGTGGGGCCTGGGCCGCTCCGCCGGGGTCAAAAAAATCACTCCAGGTTCCTAGGCGAGGATCAGGGCGTTCCGCGCGGGGGCAAAGTCATAAGAGCACCACGGGAAAAGTGCCAAGGTGATCGGGCGATCCCCGGCCCATGCGGACCCGTTTAGCGACAATGATCTTGAAGTGGATTGGCAAATGATGAAACATGGGCTTGCCGCGCCGCAGCGGTGGCGAAGGCGGATTGGCCGGTTCCTTGGCGAACCTGCTGCGACAGGCGGAAAGACAACCAGAGTATGCGATGATGCGGGACCCCTTTAGGGAAAGCTATAGTTTGACAGCACGCCCGAATGGTTGCCCCGTTTGCACGTTTGAAGAAGATATGCCAATCAATGCCTTTTTTGGGGAAACTTTAGGCTCTACATGGCTGGATCATCTTTTGACAAGTGGGCGCGGAGACATGCACTTGTACCACATTATCTTGTTTTATTTTGCGTCAACCATTGTTTATCCAGACAGAATCGTTGCAGACATCTCGGAAAGGCTCCGAAAGCCTCTGGGGTGGCGCGCCGTTATTCTGTCGGAGTTCGGTTACCTTGTCTTGATGATCGCCATGACGCTCCATTTCAGGGCAATTGATCCTAGGTTCTCCTTATGGGAACCGATTTTCCTGATCAGCTTTTGGCTTGTTATACGACTCATTTATTCATTTGTGTGTCATGCATTCGATTTGGAGTGATCAAAGGCGCCAACCTATAGTTTTGGCAGTTGTTGCGGTGTTCTCATGGGCGTTTCTCCAATGGTGCGGTTGAACGGTCGCAGGCGTCGCCTCCGTTGGGATGTTTCCACTTGCTCATTTTTCCCTCAAACGCCCCGCGCAATTTCTCGCGCGTGAAATCCAGTATCATCGCCTCGCCCATCAGCCCGTCCAGCAACCCCTCCAGCCGCCGCCAGCCCTCCTCCCGCGAATCAATGTTCCGTTTGGCCGTGATGAATACGCCCCGCCCCGCGCGCGGCTAATGGTCGGCGAGGACGAGGGCGAGGGTGAAGCCGTCATAGCCTTTGCTGCCAACGGTCTGGATAGTCGTGGCGCTCACGCGCGGCTCGACGGCGAGCAACTCGTTGAAGCGGCGCACGCCCTGGACGCCGGGATCATCGCTGCGGGGATCCACCACGGCGCCGTTGCGGACGACGTTGTCAACAATGATGATGGCGCCGCGGCGGCAAAGCTTGAGCGCCCACGCGAAGTAATCGGGAATGCCGGCCTTGTCGGCGTCAATGAAGATGAAGTCGAAGGGGGCGCGGCCTTCGGCGGCGAGTTGGGGGAGGGTGTCCAGGGCCGGGCCGAGGCGCAGATCCACCACGGCGGCCAACCCGGCGCGGGCGATGTTGTCGCGGGCGACTTGGGCGTGGCTGGGGTCAACCTCCAGCGTAATGAGCCGGCCGGAGGGGGGCAAGGCCCGGGCGAGCCAGATGGTGCTGTAGCCGCCGAGGGTCCCAATTTCCAGGATGTTGCGAGCGCCTTGCGCTCGTGCCAGCAGGTGCAGCAATTTGCCTTGAGCCGGCGAAACGGCGATCGGGGGCAGGCCGGCCGCCGCGCTGCTCCGGAGCGCCTCTTCCAGCGCGGCGTCGGAGGGCACCAGCAAGTCGGTGATGTAGCGATCCACTGCGGTCCATTGTTCGGGATTCATGGTTGGGTTGTGCAGCCGGTGTAAAATCACGCCGTTTGTCTGGCCAACTCTTTGAGGATTTGGCCCGGGGATTTTCGCTCGGTTGCGACTATCTCGGCCATCAGAAGGCAGGCCAGGATTCCGTCCTTCTCCGGCGCCGTGCGCGCGACGGAGCCGGTCCAGCGGCGATTTTTTTTCAAATGATAAAGCGTCAGGGCGAGGATTTGGTTGGGCGTCAGCCAGGCGCCGTCCTGGTCGAGCACGGCGAAACCGCCGGCGTCGCCGTCGGTGGCGAGGCCCAGTTGGGCCTGGCCGCCGCGGAGGGCCTTGCGCAGATCGGCGAGGTGTTGGGCGCTTGGCTCCGGCGCGTGTCCGCCAAAGAAGGCGTCGGATTCGTTGTGAAAAATGGTGAGCGTGGCCCCGGCGCGGAGCAGAAGGGTGTCCAGATAACCGCGTCCGCACCCGAACATCAAATCCACGGCGATTTTGAGACGGGCCTTTTTGATGGCGGCAAAGTCAACCATTTTTTCAAGCTGCCGGAAGTAATCGGGCTTGGGATCAATGGTTTTGGCCCGGAATGTCCCAATGACGACCGCCGGGAAGCTCCAGTTTTCCCGCTGCAAGCGGAGGATGGCGGCTTGGATTGGGCGGGTGACTTCCGGGGCCGCGCCCGCGCCGTCGTGGCGGGAGAATTGGAAGCCGGAATAATCGGGGGGAAGATGGCCGGCGGAGAGGTTGATTCCGCCGATGGCCTTGCGTTTGCGAATGGCAAAGGCCAGCGCCGGCATCGGGGTGTCGCCCCGGCACAGGAGCGGACTCAATCCATTGGCCGTCAATACCTCGGCCGCGGCCAGGGCGAATTGCGGGCCGAGAAAGCGGCAGTCGTGCGCGAGGATGACCCTGGGCGGGCGGGCGTGGATGGGGGAGTTGGGATCAGCCAGTTGGGTCTTGAGATATTGAGCCACGGCCTGGGTGGCGAGACGGACGTTGGCAAAAGTGAAATCGCGCGCGATGATCGCGCTCCAGCCGGCGGCGCCAAATTCAATGCGGGTGGGGCTGGGAGAGTCCATTCACCGGCTACTTCTTCCAGTCGAACGCCTGTTTTTTCAAGGCATAAATGTAGCCGATGAACAGGATGCCCAGAAAACAAATCATGGAGCCGAAAATCATCCCCGCGCTGGTGGCGAGCATTTCGCGGTAAATGACCGCCCAAGGATAAAGGAAAACCACTTCGATGTCGAACAGGATGAAGAGCATGGCGACGAGGTAGAATTTGACGGAAAGACGAGTGCTGCCCGCGCCGACGGGCAACATGCCGCATTCATAAGCGGTGTCTTTGATGGCGGAGTCCTTGCCGCGTTTGCCCACCAGCACGGAGGCGAGCAGGGTGCCGGCGGCGAACAAAACGGCGACCAGGCCGAGAATGGCCACCGGAATGTATTCCCTCAATTGCGATTGCTGCATGGGAGGAATTTAGGAAACCGCAACGCGGTTGGCAAGCAGGGAATGCAAGCTTCCGCCTTCGCCAAGGCTTCCGTCTTCGTTGCAACCATTCCCGCAAACCCGCGTTTTTTTGATGCAACTCCCCGCAATCCCGCCCATACTCTCCGCCAAGCCGTTCCAGCAAAGGCTGTATGCTGACAACCCAAATCGAATTGCCGATGGATAAAATCGCCGAGTTCTGCCGGCGGTGGAAAATTGCCCGACTGGAAGTTTTCGGCTCGGTGCTGCGCGCGGACTTCCGGCCGGACAGCGACCTGGATTTCGTCGCCAGCTACGTTCCCGATACCCATTGGAGTCTCCTCGACCGCGTTCACATGAAGCATGAACTGGAGGACATGCTGGGCCGGGACGTGGACTTGCTCAATCGTCGCGCCCTCGAACACGGCCGGCAAAACGGCCGCGCTGCCGCCATCCTCGCTCAAACCCAATTGCTCTATGCCGGATCGTGATCGCCAGTCCCTCCAGGACATGCTCTGCGCCGCGCGTCAAGTGCTGGGTTGATTCGAAAGATGGAGGCCATCCTCGCCGCCACCTGACCGTTTCCTGGTTCACAAGCCTTCGCTCAAATCGAGCAGAGAACTTAAAATTCTTTGTCCCCTTTTGCTCTTGGGTGTGCATGAATAGGGTGAATGAGAGCCGATGACATGGAACTGGTGCGGGAATACGCCGCCCGTCAATCCGAAGGCGCCTTTGCCACGCTGGTTGCGCGTCATACCAATCTGGTTTATTCCGCGGCGTTGCGGCGGGTGGGCGATGCTCAATTGGCCGAGGATGTGACCCAGGCCGTGTTCATTATTCTGGCGCGGAAGGCAGGCTCGCTGAACGAAAGGACCATTCTTCCCAGTTGGCTTTATCGGGCCGCTTGCTACGCCTCCAACAGCGCCCTCAAACGGGAATATCGCCGGCAACAGCGCGAACAGAAGGCCTATATGCAATCCACACTTGATGACGCCCAGAAGGATGCGGCTTGGAAACAGATCTCGCCGCTGTTGGAGGAGGCGATGCTGCGGCTGGGCCAAAGCGACCGTGACGCGCTGGTGCTGCGTTTTTTTGAAGAACGCAGTCTGAATGAAGTGGGAACGGCCTTGGGCGCGAGTGAAGAGGCGGCCAAGAAACGCGTGAACCGCGCGCTGGAAAAACTGCGGAAATTTCTGGCCGGGCGGGGGGTGTTTTCGACAACGGAAATCATTGCCGGGGCGATTTCCGCCAATTCCGTTCAAGCCGCGCCCGTGGCGCTGGCAAAAACCGTGACTGCCGTGGCGATTGCCAAAGGCGCGGCGGCCAGCAGTTCAACCTTAACCCTCATCCAAGGAGCATTGAAACTTATGGCATGGACAAATACAAAGACAGCGGTGGTGGCCGGTGTGGTCATCATTCTTGCCGCCGGGACAACCACGATGGTGGTGAAGAACACCAGGTCGTCCCCAAAACAACCGCCGCTGTGGCCGAGGGCCGTTCCCACGGCCGCACAGGTCAACCAGGCCAATGTCGGGCTGCCCGAACTGCAAATCGAAGCCAAGATGGTTTTATTTTGCGTGATGGCCCGGAGCAAAGTCCCGGATGCCGCCAACTGGTGCGAAACCTTGAACAGCGACGGCAGGCTTTGGCCGGTCACACCCACCAACACGGTTTTCGCCCTCAACTCCAAGTTGGCCGGGCATCCGCTCTCCAGAAGCATGAGGGGCGACACGGTGGTTGTTTTCGAGGCATCCCATCCGGGTTGGAACCTGACGGGCGGCCCCGAATTGCTGGCGAAAAAGGCCGAAGGTGTGGCCGTCGGCTTTTTGGACGGCCGGGCTTTGATCGTGTCTCCCGACGAAGTTGCCCAATTGCGCTGGACGCCATAGCGGGCCGTTAAAAAGGCAGGAGACGACGTAAGGAGCCTCAAGCTTCCTCGAAAACGAGGCCTTAATCAGAGACTCCTTACGTCGTCTCCTACGGGAATGAGTTGCTTTTAAACGGCCTGTTAGACAAGTTGCAGGCAACGAAGCAACATGCGAAGGACATCCTTAGTCGTGATTTTGTCCGTAACGGTGGCGGCAGCCGCTATCATCGCGGGAATTGAGTGGATGTCCCCGGCTGCCCGGTCAGACAGAGCTTGGGCCAAAGCATTACGATTACACCCCAAGCCTTATGCCTTCTGTTCGCACATTGTGCTGTTGATGGATGATTCCAAATCCCAGTGGGCCATTGAACATCAAAAGACCACCAATGACCCGCCACCGACATTAGAGGATCTCCGGCCCTACATGGGAAAAGGTCCCAAAGGTGAGATGCCGACGTGTCCATGTGGTGGCAAATATATATTGGGACGGCTGGATGAGCATGCGCGATGTTCGCTCAGCCCGCAAGAGCACACGTGGGATCGCTATAATCGCAGGCAAACCCAGGATGCCGATCGGCGCGGACAATAACCAATACTCGCCATAGAGGTGCCGGCTGGGGGAATGGTTTGCAGGTTTCGCCCCGGCAATGCGCTTCAATTTTTTCGTCGGATGACTGCTGCTGCGGCTATCCGCCCACACGGCACCTCGTTGCAACGCCGTTCATTTCACCGTCACGAGGAAGGTGGCTTCGACCGGGGCGGGGAGCGCGGCGAGGGTGAGTTTGGCTTTCCATTCCCCGGCAATTTGCGGGGCGACGGCGGCGCGATATTGGCCCGGGGTGGAGGCACACTGCGACAATCCGCACGGTTGCGTTGGCACAGGGATAAACTGCCCATCGTGTCGGGGCGGAAGCGGCCGAGGCCGAAAGTCTCGGGTCATCGCCCTTCCCAAAACGATTCAAGGTCTTGCCCACCGTGAAGGATATGGAAGACTTCAATGCCGCCAGAAATCGGGCAATAGAAAATCAGGTAGTTGTCAAATCCCTTGACCCGGAACGAGCGCAACTCGCGCAACCGCGCTTGCCGGAACTGCCGGATAGAGCCCATGCCCGGTATGCGCGCCAGTTGCTGAAAAGTGCCATAGGCCGATTCTACAAAACGGTCAGCGGCCTCGCTGTTGTCAATGGCGATGTATTCCCAAATCGCATGCAGTTCCGGCTCGACGTATTCCGAGAGAATGAATTCAGGCATTCTGGCGGCGTGTTTTGATCCGCTTGCGCAACCGGGCAAAAACTTCATCCCCATCCACGCCCTTGCCGGCATCGAGCGATTCTGCTGCCGCCAGCAACTTGGCTTCCAGTTCCGGCAGCGACCCCACCGAAATGCCTTTCAGCAATTCTTCCTTTTCGAGAAGCCGCAGCCCGTCACGCAACACTTCGCTCGCGGTCTGGTAATCGCCGCTCTTGACTTTGCCTTCGACGAATTGCTCCCACTTTTCTCCAAGTGATACGTTCATCGTGTCCTCTGCTAAAATCGTTCTGTCCTCAATATATTAGAATAACAAAAAATGCGCAAGCGGTGTTATTCTTCATTCTCACGCGCAGTCTGCCGCCGGCGTAGAAAACTTGCCCTGAATGTGCGGCGCCGTTCATTTCACCGACACGAGAAAGGTGGCTTGGGCGGGGGCGAGGGGCGCGGCGAGGGTGAGTTTGGCTTTCCATTCCCCGGCAATTTGCGGGGCGACGGCGGCGCGATATTGGCCCGGAGTGGAGGTGCGAAGGACTTTGAAGATGCTGTGCATGATAGCGCCCGGCGCGGTCAGGCCGAGTTCAAACCGGACTTCGCCCACGTCCACCAGCTTGCCGGCGGGGTCGCGGAATTCAATGAAGACGTCGTTGGCGGCGGGTCCCAACTGGCCGCCGGGGGTGAAGAGGGTGGCGGTGAGATTGGTAATGGGAGTGGTGGCAAAAGGACGGCCGGACATGACGTGAACGGGCGGCGTTTTGGAACGGTTGGTCGCCAGATAGCCGACAATGCCAACGACAACGATCACCGGCAGGAGGTAGAATAATTTCAGCCAGGTTTTCATCGTCGTTGCCAGTTGCTCCGGGAGATTGTACGCTTCCGGCAGCCAGATTATATTTTTCAAACGTATGACACGCCAGCTAGTTTTGGATCTTTATTTCTTGGAGGCGCGATCCAAATTCAAAGTGGCCGCGGAGTGAGAGGCCGGGAAAAATCAAAGTGTGAACTTGCTCCGCCCGCCATCCAAACTTCGGACGCTGCTGGTCTTGGGCCGGGTCTCCAATGTCCCGACCGTCTGGTCCAATTGCCTGGCGGGCTGGTGGCTGGGCGGGGGCGGCCCCTGGGTGGAGTTGGTCTGGGTGTCCGCCGCGCTGACCTTGCTCTATCTCGGCGGCATGTTTTTGAACGACGCTTTTGACGCGAACTTTGACCGGCAGCATCGCCGCCTGCGGCCCATCCCGTCGGGCGCGATCCGCGAAAAAGAGGTCTGGCAATGGGGGTTTTGCTGCCTGGCGCTGGGCGCGGCGGGCCTGGTCTGGGCCGGCACAACCACCGCGATCCTGACCCTGCTGCTGACCCTTTGCATTCTTCTTTACAATGCCGTTCACAAACTGGCGGGAGCGGCGCCCCTGTTGATGGGAACGTGCCGCTGGCTGGTTTATCTGGTGTCCGCTTCGGTTGCGGCGGACGGGGTGACGGGTTCTGTGTTGTGGTGCGGGCTGGCGCTGGCCTGCTACGTCATGGGATTGAGCTGGCTGGCCCGAAAAGAAAATCGGCGCGGGCCTGTCCCTTATTGGCCGGGCATTTTTCTGGCCGCGCCGGTGGTTCTGGCCGGGCTGGTGGACGATGGTCCCGCGCGCCAGGCCGGCCTTGTCCTGTCGCTGGTGCTGGGGGTCTGGGTGTTCTGGGCGCTGGGCCACGCCTTTTGGCGCCGGGAGCCAAAGGTGGGCTACGCGGTGGCCAGGTTGCTGGCCGGCATCACGTTGGTGGACCTCCTGGCGGTGGCGGACTTGAGCCGGCCGTGGACGGGTCTTTTTGTGTTCTGGTTTGTGCTCGCCCTGCTCTTCCAGCGCTATATTCCGGCGACGTAATCATTGGCTTCCAGGCTCGCGCTTTTGGCAAAATGAGTGTATGCTGAGGCAGAGCACTCGTTTTGGAGCTGGAAACCATGAAAACATCTTACAGCAGAAAAAAAATTTGCGACCAATTCGCCGGGATGAGCAAGGCCGACGGCACCCCGATGTCGCGGCAGCAGGTTCACATAATGAGGAAGAAGGCGCGGGGCATTTGTCTGACTTGCGGCAAGCCGGCCGTCGGGGTCTATTGCCTCAAGCACACCATCGCGGCCAGGGAACGAATGCGCCTGCGCCTGCGCAGATCCCAGGACTGCGTCCGGCAAAAGCAGGCCCGGTCGCGGCCGGGCCTGACGGTCTCGCGCGCGGAGCAGAGGCCCCGTTCCAAAGTCCGCGCCAAGGCGGCCTGAGCCGGGCGGGCGCGTTATGGGTGGTAGAGGCGGAAAAACGTCGGGCTGGAGGGAACGGGCAGCGTCAAAAACACCGTCCCGCCATTGGTGGTTGGAGTGCCTCCGGCGGCTGTCCAGGCTGCGTTCAAGTCGGTGGTCATTTGCGGGGCCAGGGCCGTGGCCGCAACAGGCCAGGACAAAGTGATGCCGCCGGCCGATTGACTGATCGCCAGTTGCGGCCAAGCCTCACCCCCAACCTGCAGCGTCCCGTTCAAATAGCTGGCCGAAACCAGAGCAGTCGAAACATCCGCCACCGAGCGCGGGGCTGGCATATCCGAAAACGCCAGGGAGGCCGTGTTGGAATAGCAAACCGAACTGAAGTTAAGCTTGACGATTTGCTGCGCGCCGGCCGCAAAAGACTGGCCAGGCTGTAGCGCCAGGGCAATGCCTAGTTTGCCCGTGGCGACCCCGTTCGTATTGGGCAGATACATCCCCCAAGCTGGCCCGGCGGCTGGTGTCGCGCTCACAAAGCTGAGGGCGGTGGGATCGAACGCCAGGCTGAAGACCACCGTGTTCTCGCCGCCTTGCGCCTGTAACTGCACCATGACGGAATTGGTAGCGGCTCCTTGCGTTATCGGGACGAGGCTGATCGTCCGGCTGCCAAGATCACTTTTGCCATAAGGCTGGGGCGGCTGGGGCGCTTTGGACTTGACGACGTTCCCGCCACTCGGCGGCGGACTGGTTGGCCCGCCCATTGGGGTGATGGGGTCCAGTCCCACGGCATATCGCCCCACCTGCGCCAAATCGGCGGCGTTGATGACGCCATCGCCCGAGGTGCCCCGCGGGGCGCAATCAGCCCGCTGAAATTCAGAAATGTTGCTCACCGTATCCAAACCCACCACAAAGCGGGCTTCCTGCGCCCAGTCGTTGGCGCCAACCGCATAATCTCCATTCGGTCGCGGCGAGACATCTCCTTCCAAACTGGTTGGCGTAACCGTGACGGTTCCAGCAAGGTAGGTCCCAACAATTGGGTTGAGGCCGGGGTCGAAAATCTGCCGGGACACCGGGGAATCTCCGAAGCTGATCGTCGTGGTGACCGAGTTTGTGACCAATGCGGCCGCAAAGGTTACGTCCACAAGGTCCTGCGTGCCCGGGGAAAAGGCGCCGCCGTACACATACCCCTCCAGCACTCCAATCTGCCCACTATTGGCCAGGTTTGCATTCGAGGTAATGGATGCGCCCAACGCCCCGCTGCCAATCGTCAAGTCCATAAATGTAAGAACATTCGTGTCAAAATTCAGACTGAACCTCATCACGCTCTCATTTCCCGTGGCGAGCAAATTGACCGGCACAGTCACGGTCCCGGCGCCGACGACGGATGCGCTGGCGACCTGGAGGGTGCTGGCGAAGGACAAAACGGCGTTTGTGCTCGCCGCCCACCCGTAGGCGTTGGTGACCATCAAAGCATAACTCCCGGCGTTGGTCATTTGCGCGTTGGTCAGCACCAGACTGGCATCGGTGGCCCCGGAAATAGTGGCTCCATTGAATTGCCACTGGAACGTGATAGGCGAATCGCCTCCGGCTGCTCCGGCAAAGGTGACCGTGGCGCCCACATTGGTGGTCAGGCTTTGGGGTTGCTGGGTAAGGAAGACCGGGATTTGGACGTTCAGGACGGCCCCGGTGGTGGTGGCGCTGCCGGCGGCATTGGAGAACACGGCGGTGTAAGTTCCAGGGCTGGCCGCGCCGGCGACAAAGGTCAAGGTGGCATTGGTCGCCAGGGAAATTGCGTTGGTGCCTTGAAACCATTGCACCGTCGCCGGGCTGCCGCTGGCCGAGGCCGTGAACGTCACGGACGTTCCCGAGGTGACCGTTTGGCTCACCGGCGAGGTGAGAATCACCGGCGCGCTGGTTAGCGCCACATCATCGAGCATCAGATCCAAAGTGAAGGTCCCGGTGGAAGTGTCGGCCAAAACCAACGTCGTGTTGGTGGTCGAGGCGGTGAAGGCGAATGGATACGAGGTCCATGCGCTCGATGCCGGAGCGAACCGATTGCTCGACAGCAGTGTATTGTCGGAGGCGCGCGTGGTGGCCGTCAAGCTGACGGCGCCGGCGCTGCCGTATTTGCCCGCGGCCAAGGAAAGCGCGTATTGCACGCCGGGGATCGTGTTAAAGGTTTGGGAAATGGAACCGGCGCCCGCCGCGAAGACGATGAATTGATGCCCCTCGTACGGGGTGAAGCCAACATAAGACCCGTTGGCCACCCGCGTGTAACCGGTGCTCCCCCCAATGCTCCAATTATTCAGCCAGGTGCTGCCGACGGAGATAGTCGTCGCGGCGTTGGCCGTGAGCGCGGAGTGGTTGTTGATAAGCTCGAACCCGCCATTGGCAAACGGGACGAAAATCAGCGACAGAACGGCCGAGCCGCTGGTGGCGGTTCCGGCGGAATTCTTGAACACCGCCACATAGCTGCCGGCGGTGGCGCTGCTGGCCGTGACCGTCAGCGTGGTGCTGGTCGCCCCCGAAACCGCGTTGCTTCCTGAGGAGTTGATCCGATACCACTGGACGGTAGCCGGACTGCCGCTGGCCGAGGCGCTGAAGGTCACCGATGCCCCCGCATTGGTCGCCTGGCTGACGGGCGATGTGGCGATGACCGGGGGGTCAATAACGGTCAGCACTGCCACGGCGGTAGTTGTCATCCCGTAGGAATTGCTGAAGACAGCCGAATAACTGCCGGCGCTCCCGTCATTGGCCGTGAGCACCAATGGAGAACTGTTCCCGCCTGAGACTGCTTCCGTCCCAAAGTACCACTGGATTGTCGAGGGACTGCCGCCGGCCAGTGCGGCGAAGGAAACCTGGCTTCCGGAATTAACGGTTTGGCTTGCGGGCGATCCAATCACCACCGGCAAACCATTGGTCGGCACGAAGAAGAGCGCCATTTGCAGACCGCAAAGCGGGGCATACTGGGTGGCTCCCGGTTCCACGAGAATCGTGATCGTCTGCCCGGCGGCCACGCTCACCCCGGTGAACTCCACATACTGCACCCCTTCCTGCCA
>Ga0182027_10009477_pt1 | contig 13984 bp, 6 predicted proteins | sample 712E1DmetaG_FD_121300 | JGI IMG/M metagenome (GOLD analysis project Ga0182027, IMG submission 121300) | Permafrost microbial communities from Stordalen Mire, Sweden - 712E1D metaG (Illumina Assembly) | ecosystem: Environmental > Terrestrial > Soil > Wetlands > Permafrost | place: Sweden...
TCAGCTCGTAAACAAAATTCGAAAGGAGTAATTAGCAATGGCTGAAATGCTTACGCCTGCTGCTTCAACAGGAAAGAAACTTTACGCACGCAAGAGCTCTGGTTTGGTCAGGACGATCGGTGTTTTTGGCGCCATGGTCTTCGGCATTCACTGCATCAGTCTCTCTTCGTCGGGCATGATCACCTTCTCGTGGGTGGCCGGTGTATGGCCCGGAAGCAGCATCATCGGGGTGCTGACGGTCGCCATGATCTTCTGCCTGTTCCATGCCTATACGTACGCCGTGATCGGCGCGACGATGCCTCGCTCGGCTGCCGACTATACGTTGGCTAGCCGTACTTTGAGTGCGCCCCTGGCTTTTGCCGCCTCCTGGACCCTGGTTATTTTCAGCGCCATGGTGGCGGGTTCCCTGATCGCCTGGATCCCGAAGACGGCCCTGCCCGTGCTGTTCCACACGATGGGCATCGTCATGGGGAACCAGGGCTTCACGGACTTTTCAATGTGGTCATCGACGCCGGTCGGGATCGTCATAATCGGCACGGTTTGTACGGTCATCACATTCTTCCTCATGATCATGCCGACACGCACCATCCTGCGCGTCTTGGAAGTTGGATTCTTCCTGGGCATCCTGGCCTGGGTTGTGTTGTACTTCCAACTTGGCACAGCAGCCAAGGACGCTTTCCCGGCTGCCTGGGATAAATTCATGGGCGCTGGCAGTTATGCCGCCCAAATTAACCTGGCCAAGGCCAACGGCATGGTGGTCAATCCAAATGTTGGGATTATGACACTGGCTGGCTTGATCATGGGCTTCTGGATCTTCTACGGTTATTACATCCCGACCTTCTTTGCCGGTGAAGTGAAACAGGCCGAAAAGACCCTGCTGGTTGGTTCGTGGGCATCTCTGATCGTCACCTGGGCGATCTTTGTGGTGGCTGCCATTGTCCTGCAGCGACTCGTCCCCCTGGAGTGGATCGCTGCCGAAAGCTATTTAAGCAATGCCGGGGTTGCCAACGCGAACCCGATGCCGTGGATCACCTTCTACGCAGCCATCCTCAAACCAAACATCATTCTTTTATGGATCGTGGCGATTGCCTGGGTCTTCACTTTGATCAACCTGGCGCAGACCTACTTCTTCTACTGCAGCCGCATTATCTTCGCCTGGTCGTTCGATCGCCTGGTGCCTGAGAAGGTTTGCTATATCCACCCGACCCTGAACAGCCCGATCGTTGCCATCCTGATCATTGCCATCCTGGCGGAAGTGGGTGTGCTGGATGCCTCCGGCTGGCTGTGGCCCGGCAGTGTGATGGGCGCGCAGTTGAACTTTGTGTTCTTCGCCGCCTGGACCATGCTGGTACCGGTGCTGGCCATCACTTTGTTCCCGTTCATCAAACCGGACCTGTTCGAGAACGCGAGTGCCTTTGTAAGGCGCAAAGTCGGCAATGTGCCGGTGATCACCATCGTAGGTTCCATCACCCTGTGCTTCCTGGTGTGGTTGATCGTAGCCTCCTTCGTCTGTCCTGCGGTGGGCGGCATGATCGGTGTGGGAACTCTCGGCACGCTGGCCGGCTTTATCATCAGCGGCCTTCTCGTGTTCTATGGTGCACGCGCTTATCGCTTGAATAAGGAAGGCATTGACATCAACTGGACCTTCCAGTCTCTGCCACCCGTATAAACATTCTGGAAAAGAAGGCTCTCTTATTTAGATAGGGCCTCGGTGGTTCGGCAGATAACTTCTGCCGAACCACCGGAAACCTTTATCTCCTTGGAGTATCCAATGACGATGACCCGTATTCTATATGGTTCAGATTTTCATGGTTCTGAAGCGGTTTTTCGCAAGTTCCTGGCTTCAGGTCTTCAGTACAAGGTAAATGCTCTCATGGTGGGAGGCGACGTCACAGGCAAGGCCATGGTACCCGTCATCCACCAGGGCGCTGGACGTTACCAGGCCACTTTATTCGGCGATGAAAAAAAATCCTCCACACCTGATGAACTCGAAAAACTAAAGAAGGCCATCAGCAATGTCGGTTTTTATCCCATTGTCCTCGAAAAGGAGGAGGCCCAGGAGCTTGAAAACGACCCGGTGAAAATGGGAACCCGCTTCGAGCTGGAGATGTGTAATCGCGTGCGAGAATGGATGAAGCTGGCAGAGGAAAAACTGCTCCCTCAGCACATCACTCTCTACTTTATGCCCGGTAACGACGACCTCCATTCGATTGACAAGGTAATCGACGAATTCAAGCCCATCCGTAACCCCGATATGAAGCATTTCGAGATGGAAGACGGCTATGAAGTGGTGGGCTTGTCCAATGCGAACCTGACGCCATGGCTTTGCGCCCGCGACGTGGACGAGCAGGAACTTACCCGGAAATTAGACGAGCTTGCGGCCATGATCCAGAAGCCGGAACGGACGATTGCCATTTTGCACGTTCCGCCGTTCGGTTCCGCCCTGGATACGTGTCCCGATCTCGATAAAAATCTCAAGATTATCACCGAAGGCGGACAGGTCGTGATGAAATCGGCGGGTTCGCCGGCGGTCAAAGCCTTCATCGAGAAGGTGCAGCCGATGTTAAGCCTGCACGGACACATCCACGAGTCGCCGGGTCACGTCCATAATGGCCGTACGCTAATGATCAATGCCGGCAGCGAATACGCGGAAGGCATCATGAAGGCCGCCATTATCAACCTGGAGAATGGCAAAGTGAAAGGCCATCTGTTAATTTCCGCCTGATGGGAGGCACCTATGGCTAAATATGGTGAGATCCTGGAAGATTTTTATACCGAGCGCTCGCGAATTCTAAATGCGCTGGCGCAGGACGAAAACAAGCATATTATCATGCGCCTCATCGGTGCCCTGGCATTCCGCACCCATTGTCAGACGTATGGTTACATACAAGACAAACTTGGCCGCAAGTTCACAGATTTCGATTTTGTGGCTTACCCGCGTTTCGTCAGGGATATCCGTCGAGTCCTGACTGAATTGGGTTACGAAGAGGATAAACAGGTCACCCAATTATTTGGCGACCGCCGCATGCTTTTCCGTGACCCAGCCTTCGAGCGGCATATTGACATTTTTATCAACGTCCTGGATTTCTGCCACCCCATCAATTTCGTCGGCAGACTGGAAGCGGAGGAATTAACAGTCCCGCTGGCGGAACTAATACTTGAGAAAATGCAGATCGTCCAGATCAATGAAAAGGACCTGATCGATACTGTCATGTTATTGCGTGAACACCCCATCGGTGATACGGACAAGGAAACGATCAATGCAGTTGTCATCGGCCGCCTGCTGGGAAGCGACTGGGGCTTCTGGCGGACATTTACCGGCAATTTAAAACTGGTGGATGAAAAACTTGCGCAATATGAAGGGCTGTCGAAAGAGGACCGGCAGGTGGTGCATGACCGCATAAAGGAACTGCAGGACCGCATCGAAGCCCAGCCGAAGACACTGGGTTGGAAGGCGCGTGCCAGGATCGGCGAACGCGTCAAGTGGTACAAGGACGTGGAAGAATTGGAACGCTAGATTTTCAAAAGAAATACGCCAAAGCTCGCAATATTCTGTTTTTTGGAGAAAGAGAAAACCTATGAAATCCGCTGAAGACTTCATCGTACCCTGGGTTAAAAATAGTGAACCGTACAGCGATAAACACATGGACATCGCCTGGGAGAATCCGCAGGTCATCCGCATGATGTCCAATGAGAACCTGCTGGCTCCCTCGGAAAATGTCATGGATGCCATTGTCGAGGCGGCCCGGCAGGGGAACTTGTATCCCGGTTCCGGGCCAGAACTGCGCAAGAAACTGGGTGAGGCGGCCGGGCTGACTGCGGAGCACGTCGTCCTCGGGAACGGCTCGACCGATGTGATCAACTTTGTCATACACACTTTCGTCGAGCCCGGTGAAGATGTGGTGATTTCCGTCCCCACCTTCCCCATGTATGATGCGCGCGTACGCGTGGCGGGAGGCAATGTCATCTCGGTGCCCATGCGGCCCGATTTCTACTGGGATATAGAGGAGATCCTGAAAGCAATAACTCCCTGGACAAAATTGATATTCATTTGCTCGCCTAACAACCCGACGGGCAACCAGATTGCCGAAGCAGACCTGCTTCGGATCCTCGACCTGGGTATCCCTACGTTCTTCGACGAAGCTTATTACGAATTGGAGAACGAGGTCGTTACCCGTGCGTCTCTCATCCAAAAATATCCGCACATGTTTGTAAACCGAACCTTCTCCAAGGCTTTTGGCCTGGCCGGTTTCCGCATGGGTTATCTGCTGTGCGACCCCAAACTGGCAAGCTACTTCAACCGGGTGCGTCTTCCCTGGAATGCCAGTCTGATCGCCCTGGCGGCGGCCATGGCCGGGTTGGAAGACACGGAAGACCAGCAAAAAAAACGCAAGAACGTCATCGAGGGGCGGGATTACATTTATAAAGAGATCAATAAAATGCCCGGCCTGCATGCTTTTCCCTCTGAAGGCAATTTTGTGTTGATCGATGCCAGTGTTCTGGATAAGGACTCGAGTGAGATCCGCGCTTATATGGCTGAAAAAGGAATATTCATACGACCCATGAGCGGGCACCATATGTCCAAAGGCTTCATCCGCATCACGATCGGCACCCCGGATCAAAACCGCTTGTTTATCAAAATCTTTGGAGAATACGTCAAGGAAACCCTGAAATCCTGAACCCCCGCAGAATTGGGAGAATCACCGTGGCAAATAAAAAATACATCCTGGCTCACGACGCCGGTACCGGGGGAAATAAGGCAGTCCTTTGTGATTTGAAAGGGAGGGTGGTGCATTCGGTTTATCGGTCTTATGGGATCTCCTACCCGCGCCCTGAATGGGTGGAACAGGACCCGGACGAATTGTGGCGCGTCGTGGCTGCAACCTCGCGGCAGGTCATCCATGAATCGGGAATAGACCCGGCGGATATCGTAGGTGTGGGAGTCTCGGCGCAAATGTGGAACACGCTGCCGGTGGACGAACACGGACACCCTCTTACACCGATGCTCTCCTGGCTGGACCTGCGCAGCATAAAACAGGCCGAGCGTGTCACAGAGGGCGACATGCCTGCGTTCCTTTTCAAGCATACCGGAAACATTCCGACGGCTAAAGACAGCATCCCCAAGATACTGTGGCTGAAAGAAGAAAGGCCCGAGATCTGGGATAAGACCGCTTATTTGCTGGACTGCAAGGAATATATCCTGTTCAAGCTGACCGGCCGAATCGCAATTGACTGGGTGGGCGCTTCGGTTTATTTCCTTTTCGATCCTTACACCAAGAAGTGGTCAGAAGAGGTCTGTCAGAAACTGGGAATTCCCATCGAGAAATTGCCGCCAGCTTTTCCCTGCACGGAGGTGATCGGCGAAATCACGCCGGAGGCGGCGAAACAAACCGGCCTGAAAGCCGGGACGCCGGTGGTGATTTGCGCAGGAGACGTGGCAGTGGCCCAGTCGGGCGCGGGCGCCAACCGGGAGGGTAAAGTCCATCTCTGCATCGGCACAGCGACCTGGATCGGGGTTTCAACCTCTACATTCCGCAACGATCCCATTAAGCCTTTCTGGGGACTTAACCATATCGACCCGAAGAAGTACATCATCGCCGGTGAGATGGAGACGGGCGGCGGAGCGTTGATGTGGTTCCGGGATGCACTTTGCCAGGACGAAAAGCGACTTGCGGCAGAAAAGGGTAAATCAAGTTATGACCTGATCAGCGCGGCGGCTGAATCGATCTCGCCCGGATCGGATAAACTTATCTTCCTGCCCTGGTTGTCCGGTGAACGCGCCCCGGTACTTGATCATTATGCACGCGGCGGATTTATCGGCCTGACCATGGGTCATAATAAAAGCCATATGGCACGCGCCGTAATGGAAGGGGTGGCTTACCATCTGCGCTGGATTTGCGAATCAATGGAGCGGGTCGGCTTTAAGATCGATGAATTCAACGGGATTGGTGGCGGCTGCAACAGCAAGGTGTGGGTGCAGATCATCAGCGATGTGACCGGCCGGCCGGTGCGCGTGGTAAAGAACCATCTTGAGGCCGGTGCGACCGGAGCGGCGTTCGCCGTGGCGGTCGGGTTGGGTTATTATTCGAGCATGGACGAGGTGGACGATCTTGTCAAGATCCGCCGGGAGGTCAACCCGGATGCATCGCGCTGGAATCGCTACGACTCCCTCTACCGGGAGTACCGCGATCTTTATGACCTGCTTGTGCCTGTCCACCGGAGGCTGCATCAAATCGCATGAAAATATACATAGACCATCAAAAAGTTAATGCGCGTGCCCAGCTTGCGAATATTGCCAGCATCGGTGGGTTGTTCCTGCTATTGGCAAGCGTCCTCATCCCGCTCTTTATTTCAAGCTGGGCGAGTTTCTCCTGGATATTGATGGTCGTCGGGTTGGGCACGGCAATGGTCGGGATCTATTATGCCAACCGCTGGGTACGGAAGCCGCGGCCGGAGGAAAGCCTCGATAAAGCCCTGAAGGCTTTCGACGACCATTATCGTATTTACCACTATCCGGCGCGCCTGCCTTGCGACCATATTCTTTTGTCGCCGACCGGCCTCCTTGCATTGGAGGCGGTTAATTTGAGCGGCAGCTTTTTTTATCGCAACGGCCGCTGGAAAGAGGCCATGACGATCGGCCGGGCGCATCGTTATATTGTTGAAGAACGCGTGCAGGACCCCGTTTTATTCTCGCAAGCGATGGTCCATGAACTGAACAGGCTGATCGAGAAGGAATTTAATGGGGAAGTAATCGTCCCTGTTAAAGCATTGACGGTATTCACCCATCCGGCCGCGGAACTGGAAATTGAGGGGACATCCATCCCGGCCTGCAAGCTTGAAAAACTTCGCAAACAGGCTGGCATTGTTTCAGAAAAGCTGGCCGATGAGTCTTATGAGAAATTGAGTTCGTTCCTGGAACATTTGACAGTCGGTTAGTATCTATTCACAGTCTTGGCATGAAGTAGCTGGAGAAAAGATATGCGCAGGGCGTATACGCCCTGCGCATATCTTTTCTCCAGCTACTTCATGCCAAGACTGTGAATAGATACTAACCGACTGTCAAATGTTCCAGGAACGAACTCAATTTCTCATAAGACTCATCGGCCAGCTTTTCTGAAACAATGCCAGCCTGTTTGCGAAGTTTTTCAAGCTTGCAGGCCGGGATGGATGTCCCCTCAATTTCCAGTTCCGCGGCCGGATGGGTGAATACCGTCAATGCTTTAACAGGGACGATTACTTCCCCATTAAATTCCTTCTCGATCAGCCTGTTCAGTTCATGGACCATCGCTTGCGAGAATAAAACGGGGTCCTGCACGCGTTCTTCAACAATATAACGATGCGCCCGGCCGATCGTCATGGCCTCTTTCCAGCGGCCGTTGCGATAAAAAAAGCTGCCGCTCAAATTAACCGCCTCCAATGCAAGGAGGCCGGTCGGCGACAAAAGAATATGGTCGCAAGGCAGGCGCGCCGGATAGTGGTAAATACGATAATGGTCGTCGAAAGCCTTCAGGGCTTTATCGAGGCTTTCCTCCGGCCGCGGCTTCCGTACCCAGCGGTTGGCATAATAGATCCCGACCATTGCCGTGCCCAACCCGACGACCATCAATATCCAGGAGAAACTCGCCCAGCTTGAAATAAAGAGCGGGATGAGGACGCTTGCCAATAGCAGGAACAACCCACCGATGCTGGCAATATTCGCAAGCTGGGCACGCGCATTAACTTTTTGATGGTCTATGTATATTTTCATGCGATTTGATGCAGCCTCCGGTGGACAGGCACAAGCAGGTCATAAAGATCGCGGTACTCCCGGTAGAGGGAGTCGTAGCGATTCCAGCGCGATGCATCCGGGTTGACCTCCCGGCGGATCTTGACAAGATCGTCCACCTCGTCCATGCTCGAATAATAACCCAACCCGACCGCCACGGCGAACGCCGCTCCGGTCGCACCGGCCTCAAGATGGTTCTTTACCACGCGCACCGGCCGGCCGGTCACATCGCTGATGATCTGCACCCACACCTTGCTGTTGCAGCCGCCACCAATCCCGTTGAATTCATCGATCTTAAAGCCGACCCGCTCCATTGATTCGCAAATCCAGCGCAGATGGTAAGCCACCCCTTCCATTACGGCGCGTGCCATATGGCTTTTATTATGACCCATGGTCAGGCCGATAAATCCGCCGCGTGCATAATGATCAAGTACCGGGGCGCGTTCACCGGACAACCAGGGCAGGAAGATAAGTTTATCCGATCCGGGCGAGATCGATTCAGCCGCCGCGCTGATCAGGTCATAACTTGATTTACCCTTTTCTGCCGCAAGTCGCTTTTCGTCCTGGCAAAGTGCATCCCGGAACCACATCAACGCTCCGCCGCCCGTCTCCATCTCACCGGCGATGATGTACTTCTTCGGGTCGATATGGTTAAGTCCCCAGAAAGGCTTAATGGGATCGTTGCGGAATGTAGAGGTTGAAACCCCGATCCAGGTCGCTGTGCCGATGCAGAGATGGACTTTACCCTCCCGGTTGGCGCCCGCGCCCGACTGGGCCACTGCCACGTCTCCTGCGCAAATCACCACCGGCGTCCCGGCTTTCAGGCCGGTTTGTTTCGCCGCCTCCGGCGTGATTTCGCCGATCACCTCCGTGCAGGGAAAAGCTGGCGGCAATTTCTCGATGGGAATTCCCAGTTTCTGACAGACCTCTTCTGACCACTTCTTGGTGTAAGGATCGAAAAGGAAATAAACCGAAGCGCCCACCCAGTCAATTGCGATTCGGCCGGTCAGCTTGAACAGGATATATTCCTTGCAGTCCAGCAAATAAGCGGTCTTATCCCAGATCTCGGGCCTTTCTTCTTTCAGCCACAGTATCTTGGGGATGCTGTCTTTAGCCGTCGGAATGTTTCCGGTATGCTTGAAAAGGAACGCAGGCATGTCGCCCTCTGTGACACGCTCGGCCTGTTTTATGCTGCGCAGGTCCAGCCAGGAGAGCATCGGTGTAAGAGGGTGTCCGTGTTCGTCCACCGGCAGCGTGTTCCACATTTGCGCCGAGACTCCCACACCTACGATATCCGCCGGGTCTATTCCCGATTCATGGATGACCTGCCGCGAGGTTGCAGCCACGACGCGCCACAATTCGTCCGGGTCCTGTTCCACCCATTCAGGGCGCGGGTAGGAGATCCCATAAGACCGATAAACCGAATGCACCACCCTCCCTTTCAAATCACAAAGGACTGCCTTATTTCCCCCGGTACCGGCGTCGTGAGCCAGGATGTATTTTTTATTTGCCACGGTGATTCTCCCAATTCTGCGGGGGTTCAGGATTTCAGGGTTTCCTTGACGTATTCTCCAAAGATTTTGATAAACAAGCGGTTTTGATCCGGGGTGCCGATCGTGATGCGGATGAAGCCTTTGGACATATGGTGCCCGCTCATGGGTCGTATGAATATTCCTTTTTCAGCCATATAAGCGCGGATCTCACTCGAGTCCTTATCCAGAACACTGGCATCGATCAACACAAAATTGCCTTCAGAGGGAAAAGCATGCAGGCCGGGCATTTTATTGATCTCTTTATAAATGTAATCCCGCCCCTCGATGACGTTCTTGCGTTTTTTTTGCTGGTCTTCCGTGTCTTCCAACCCGGCCATGGCCGCCGCCAGGGCGATCAGACTGGCATTCCAGGGAAGACGCACCCGGTTGAAGTAGCTTGCCAGTTTGGGGTCGCACAGCAGATAACCCATGCGGAAACCGGCCAGGCCAAAAGCCTTGGAGAAGGTTCGGTTTACAAACATGTGCGGATATTTTTGGATGAGAGACGCACGGGTAACGACCTCGTTCTCCAATTCGTAATAAGCTTCGTCGAAGAACGTAGGGATACCCAGGTCGAGGATCCGAAGCAGGTCTGCTTCGGCAATCTGGTTGCCCGTCGGGTTGTTAGGCGAGCAAATGAATATCAATTTTGTCCAGGGAGTTATTGCTTTCAGGATCTCCTCTATATCCCAGTAGAAATCGGGCCGCATGGGCACCGAGATGACATTGCCTCCCGCCACGCGTACGCGCGCATCATACATGGGGAAGGTGGGGACGGAAATCACCACATCTTCACCGGGCTCGACGAAAGTGTGTATGACAAAGTTGATCACATCGGTCGAGCCGTTCCCGAGGACGACGTGCTCCGCAGTCAGCCCGGCCGCCTCACCCAGTTTCTTGCGCAGTTCTGGCCCGGAACCGGGATACAAGTTCCCCTGCCGGGCCGCCTCGACAATGGCATCCATGACATTTTCCGAGGGAGCCAGCAGGTTCTCATTGGACATCATGCGGATGACCTGCGGATTCTCCCAGGCGATGTCCATGTGTTTATCGCTGTACGGTTCACTATTTTTAACCCAGGGTACGATGAAGTCTTCAGCGGATTTCATAGGTTTTCTCTTTCTCCAAAAAACAGAATATTGCGAGCTTTGGCGTATTTCTTTTGAAAATCTAGCGTTCCAATTCTTCCACGTCCTTGTACCACTTGACGCGTTCGCCGATCCTGGCACGCGCCTTCCAACCCAGTGTCTTCGGCTGGGCTTCGATGCGGTCCTGCAGTTCCTTTATGCGGTCATGCACCACCTGCCGGTCCTCTTTCGACAGCCCTTCATATTGCGCAAGTTTTTCATCCACCAGTTTTAAATTGCCGGTAAATGTCCGCCAGAAGCCCCAGTCGCTTCCCAGCAGGCGGCCGATGACAACTGCATTGATCGTTTCCTTGTCCGTATCACCGATGGGGTGTTCACGCAATAACATGACAGTATCGATCAGGTCCTTTTCATTGATCTGGACGATCTGCATTTTCTCAAGTATTAGTTCCGCCAGCGGGACTGTTAATTCCTCCGCTTCCAGTCTGCCGACGAAATTGATGGGGTGGCAGAAATCCAGGACGTTGATAAAAATGTCAATATGCCGCTCGAAGGCTGGGTCACGGAAAAGCATGCGGCGGTCGCCAAATAATTGGGTGACCTGTTTATCCTCTTCGTAACCCAATTCAGTCAGGACTCGACGGATATCCCTGACGAAACGCGGGTAAGCCACAAAATCGAAATCTGTGAACTTGCGGCCAAGTTTGTCTTGTATGTAACCATACGTCTGACAATGGGTGCGGAATGCCAGGGCACCGATGAGGCGCATGATAATATGCTTGTTTTCGTCCTGCGCCAGCGCATTTAGAATTCGCGAGCGCTCGGTATAAAAATCTTCCAGGATCTCACCATATTTAGCCATAGGTGCCTCCCATCAGGCGGAAATTAACAGATGGCCTTTCACTTTGCCATTCTCCAGGTTGATAATGGCGGCCTTCATGATGCCTTCCGCGTATTCGCTGCCGGCATTGATCATTAGCGTACGGCCATTATGGACGTGACCCGGCGACTCGTGGATGTGTCCGTGCAGGCTTAACATCGGCTGCACCTTCTCGATGAAGGCTTTGACCGCCGGCGAACCCGCCGATTTCATCACGACCTGTCCGCCTTCGGTGATAATCTTGAGATTTTTATCGAGATCGGGACACGTATCCAGGGCGGAACCGAACGGCGGAACGTGCAAAATGGCAATCGTCCGTTCCGGCTTCTGGATCATGGCCGCAAGCTCGTCTAATTTCCGGGTAAGTTCCTGCTCGTCCACGTCGCGGGCGCAAAGCCATGGCGTCAGGTTCGCATTGGACAAGCCCACCACTTCATAGCCGTCTTCCATCTCGAAATGCTTCATATCGGGGTTACGGATGGGCTTGAATTCGTCGATTACCTTGTCAATCGAATGGAGGTCGTCGTTACCGGGCATAAAGTAGAGAGTGATGTGCTGAGGGAGCAGTTTTTCCTCTGCCAGCTTCATCCATTCTCGCACGCGATTACACATCTCCAGCTCGAAGCGGGTTCCCATTTTCACCGGGTCGTTTTCAAGCTCCTGGGCCTCCTCCTTTTCGAGGACAATGGGATAAAAACCGACATTGCTGATGGCCTTCTTTAGTTTTTCGAGTTCATCAGGTGTGGAGGATTTTTTTTCATCGCCGAATAAAGTGGCCTGGTAACGTCCAGCGCCCTGGTGGATGACGGGTACCATGGCCTTGCCTGTGACGTCGCCTCCCACCATGAGAGCATTTACCTTGTACTGAAGACCTGAAGCCAGGAACTTGCGAAAAACCGCTTCAGAACCATGAAAATCTGAACCATATAGAATACGGGTCATCGTCATTGGATACTCCAAGGAGATAAAGGTTTCCGGTGGTTCGGCAGAAGTTATCTGCCGAACCACCGAGGCCCTATCTAAATAAGAGAGCCTTCTTTTCCAGAATGTTTATACGGGTGGCAGAGACTGGAAGGTCCAGTTGATGTCAATGCCTTCCTTATTCAAGCGATAAGCGCGTGCACCATAGAACACGAGAAGGCCGCTGATGATAAAGCCGGCCAGCGTGCCGAGAGTTCCCACACCGATCATGCCGCCCACCGCAGGACAGACGAAGGAGGCTACGATCAACCACACCAGGAAGCACAGGGTGATGGAACCTACGATGGTGATCACCGGCACATTGCCGACTTTGCGCCTTACAAAGGCACTCGCGTTCTCGAACAGGTCCGGTTTGATGAACGGGAACAAAGTGATGGCCAGCACCGGTACCAGCATGGTCCAGGCGGCGAAGAACACAAAGTTCAACTGCGCGCCCATCACACTGCCGGGCCACAGCCAGCCGGAGGCATCCAGCACACCCACTTCCGCCAGGATGGCAATGATCAGGATGGCAACGATCGGGCTGTTCAGGGTCGGGTGGATATAGCAAACCTTCTCAGGCACCAGGCGATCGAACGACCAGGCGAAGATAATGCGGCTGCAGTAGAAGAAGTAGGTCTGCGCCAGGTTGATCAAAGTGAAGACCCAGGCAATCGCCACGATCCATAAAAGAATGATGTTTGGTTTGAGGATGGCTGCGTAGAAGGTGATCCACGGCATCGGGTTCGCGTTGGCAACCCCGGCATTGCTTAAATAGCTTTCGGCAGCGATCCACTCCAGGGGGACGAGTCGCTGCAGGACAATGGCAGCCACCACAAAGATCGCCCAGGTGACGATCAGAGATGCCCACGAACCAACCAGCAGGGTCTTTTCGGCCTGTTTCACTTCACCGGCAAAGAAGGTCGGGATGTAATAACCGTAGAAGATCCAGAAGCCCATGATCAAGCCAGCCAGTGTCATAATCCCAACATTTGGATTGACCACCATGCCGTTGGCCTTGGCCAGGTTAATTTGGGCGGCATAACTGCCAGCGCCCATGAATTTATCCCAGGCAGCCGGGAAAGCGTCCTTGGCTGCTGTGCCAAGTTGGAAGTACAACACAACCCAGGCCAGGATGCCCAGGAAGAATCCAACTTCCAAGACGCGCAGGATGGTGCGTGTCGGCATGATCATGAGGAAGAATGTGATGACCGTACAAACCGTGCCGATTATGACGATCCCGACCGGCGTCGATGACCACATTGAAAAGTCCGTGAAGCCCTGGTTCCCCATGACGATGCCCATCGTGTGGAACAGCACGGGCAGGGCCGTCTTCGGGATCCAGGCGATCAGGGAACCCGCCACCATGGCGCTGAAAATAACCAGGGTCCAGGAGGCGGCAAAAGCCAGGGGCGCACTCAAAGTACGGCTAGCCAACGTATAGTCGGCAGCCGAGCGAGGCATCGTCGCGCCGATCACGGCGTACGTATAGGCATGGAACAGGCAGAAGATCATGGCGACCGTCAGCACCCCGATGATGCTGCTTCCGGGCCATACACCGGCCACCCACGAGAAGGTGATCATGCCCGACGAAGAGAGACTGATGCAGTGAATGCCGAAGACCATGGCGCCAAAAACACCGATCGTCCTGACCAAACCAGAGCTCTTGCGTGCGTAAAGTTTCTTTCCTGTTGAAGCAGCAGGCGTAAGCATTTCAGCCATTGCTAATTACTCCTTTCGAATTTTGTTTACGAGCTGA